>Ga0116164_10002177_pt1 | contig 14215 bp, 10 predicted proteins | sample AD_UKC109_MetaG_FD_89888 | JGI IMG/M metagenome (GOLD analysis project Ga0116164, IMG submission 89888) | Active sludge microbial communities of municipal wastewater-treating anaerobic digesters from Hong Kong - AD_UKC109_MetaG | ecosystem: Engineered > Bioreactor > Anaerobic > Digestate... | reverse complement strand
CCCGCTTCCTGGGTGATTCCCCCGTTGAAGCCCTTTTTATCCCTTATGCAGCGGTAACTTTTTCGTACGAAGTTTATGAGAATAAGGTGAACGAACGCTTTCATGAACTGGGCCATTCGGTCGTTTCTGTTCATCGTTTTGCCCGTCCTGTTGATGCTGTCGCGCAGGCCAAAACAATTGTGGTAGGTGGTGGCAATACCTGGCAACTTCTCCGGGTCATGCGCGAACAGGGCATTTTACCGGTTATGGCAAAAAAAGTTCGGGAAGGCACGCCATACATCGGTTGGAGCGCCGGCTCGAATGTGGCCTGCCCAACCATTCAAACGACAAACGATATGCCTGTATGCGATCCCGGTGGGATGGACGCGCTTTGCCTGATTCCTTTTCAAATTAACCCTCATTACCTCGATACCCACCCCGATGGCCATGCCGGTGAAACCCGGGAACAACGAATTGAAGAGTATATCGAGCTCAACCCCCAACGATACGTGGTCGGTCTGCGGGAAGCTTCGATGCTCCTGTATGAACGAAACCATCTGAATTTGATCGGTGATAAAACCCTTCGGATTTTCAAGAAAGGAACCAGCCCGGTTGAGATGAAGGCCGGCGCCGATTTAAGCTTCCTGATGAACGGGTGATTTCAGTCCTCGCGCAAACGGAAAAATTGTTTGGGGAGAAAACGAACGGGCAACCACGACGCCAGCGATCCGATGACCAATACGGTAGCAGCAATAAGCAGCAAATTCGAAAAACGAAGATCGACCGGGTAAAACTCTACGGCAAATGAACCCGGAAATTTCAGCCAGCCAAAATGCATTTGTCCCAGGCATACCAGAACCCCCAAAACCAGACCTGCCAGCCCGCCAATAGTTGAGACCAGGATTCCCTCGTAGAGAAAAATCGTTCCCAGTTTCTTTCGGGTCAGTCCAAGGCTGACCAGAATATTGATATCCTTCCGTTTGTCGAGAATCAGCATCGCTATGGAACTGGCCAGATTAAACGAGGCAATCACCAGGATAAACGACAAGGTCAGATAAATAAAAAACCGTTCGCTGTTGGCCACCCGATAATACGATTCATGCTGCTGGTATCGGTTTTGCACCACAAAACCGGGGCCCAAAAGCGCCTGAAGGGTTTTCTGAAATTTTTTGATAGCGATCCCGGGCCGGAGCTGGAGTTCGATCGAAGTTACTTCATGCTCCAAATCGAGCAGCCTCCGTGCCACATGAATGGGAATCAGGGCATATTGCTCGTCGACTTCCTGCTGGCCCACCGAATAAATACCCGAGAGCACGAGATGCTCCTGACGGAAGACCTGGGTTAGCGCCATATTCCGGTTTCCCTTTTTGGGCACCGAAACCCATACCGGAGCGATAAAATTCGGAGATGCACCCAGGTTGTAGGCCAATCCCCGGCCAAGGACCGTATAATCGAAATTGGCATCGCTCAATAATAACGTTCCGTCGTAGATAAAGCTGTCGAGGTGGGTCATTTCCAGGTATTCCTCATCAACGCCCTTGATGCGGGCAATGTATTGCCGCTCGTCGTAACGGAAATGCGCAATTTCCTCAACGGTTTCACAAAAATAGACAAGATCGGGGTGTTTGCGCAAGACCTGAAAAACCTCGGAATCGGGATCAAAGTGCTTCCCCTCAAGCGTCGTGATTTTGATTTCGGGATCAAAAACGCTGAAAAAGGATTTGATCAGAACATCAAATCCGTTGAATACGGAAAGGACTATGACCAGAGCCATGGTCCCAACCACTACACCCACGGTGGCAATACCGGAGATGATGTTAACCACATTTTTGGTCTTTTTTGAGACCAGGTAGCGCCGGGCAATATAAAACGGGAAATCCAACTATTTGTATGCTGATACAATTAAACCCGTTCCCTTCTTATGTTCGGTTACCAGATCGATCCAATTCAAGAGGGCCGCGACCGGGTAAACAATCAAGTAATAGAAAGGCAGCAGAATCAGGAACCATTTGCTGATCCCCAGTAGCAAAATGGGAAACTTCATCGACAATTTCCAGGATATTTTTCCCGGCCACCCATACTGGTAGCGGGCAAAAATTTCGGAGAAACCCGCTTCGCGCAGTTTTTCCTTTATCTCGACAAAGTTGTATCCGTCGCGGACGTGTTCTTCTATAAAACCGGTAACTTCGTTGCTTCCGTGTTCCTGTGTGTCGGAACCTCCCTGATCGGAAGGAGTGGAAATTAAAAGCATGCCGTGTGTCCGCAACGAGCGGTAAAAATTTTGAAACACCTTCCGGTCGTCATCTATGTGTTCCATTACGTCGACCGAAAGAATCAGATCGAATTGATCTTCCTCAACGTATTTTGTCAGGTCGGCTTTTTCAAAAATAACCCGGTCGTTCAGTTTCAATTTGAGAAAAAACTGGTTACAGTCGAGTATCTGCTCTTCCTTCACATCGACTCCTTTAATCAGCGCATCGGGAAACATTCGGGCTACAGTAAACGTGTACTGTCCAAATCCTGAACCGGCATCGAGAATGATCGGGTTTGCAGGCCGTATCCAGCGCCGAAGTTCTTTATGTATGTGCCACGATCGCAAAAGCAACAGATTCAGCAGACGATAAAAGAGCTTGCGCAGAAAAACGGTTTTGTTAAAAAAAACACCCAGGGTATGTTTAATGGGATCGTATTGCATGGTAGAAGAATTAGTCATGTAAAATGTGGTTGATTTTGTCGATGTAATCCAAACTGTCGTCAATAAAAAAATCGATTTCGGGTACAATCCGTAACTGTTTGCCCACTTTCCGGCCGAGGATGCCGCGGATTTGAGGCGCCAGTTGTTTTACCATGTTCAGGGTTTCGCCAGAGCCCTCAGAAGGGAAAATGCTAAGATATACTTTGGCGGTCGACAAATCTTTGGAGATCCGGACTACGGTAACCGAAATCATTTTCCCCGGAAAATGCAGGGGGCTTTCGCGTTGGAACATTTCGGCCAAATCTTTCTGGATCAGCCTGGATACTTTATTTTGCCGGATCGTATACATCGCATTCTTTGCTTTTCTGACAAAGGTAAGGAATCCATTTTAAATTCAGGAAAAAACAAGAGTATTCACGATTTCAAAAAAATGTTAAATCCGGGAATTTTGCCCGGATGTTAAAAGATCGGGGCTTCTTTTTTTATACCGCTAATATACCTGTCCTTGTTACAAAGCAATCTGTATTTTACCCGAACAGTCGTGTTTTCGTTCCCAAAAAACTGACCTATGTTTTTTTTTATCATTCATTTATTTTGAACATTTATCCCCTGAAATTGTATTGAATAATCAACCAAATACAAAAAAATGAAAAGTATATTGAAACATTACAGTCTTTACTTTTTAACCGTTTTCTTTATGTTTGCAGGCATGAACGCACTTGCACAGAAAACCAGGGAAGCAATCCCCGATCGTTACAAATGGGATTTAAGTGATATTTATTCCTCAGACGATGCATGGCGAAAAGCCAAAGATGAGATGGCCCTGCGCCTCAACGATGTGGAAAAATTCAAAGGCACACTCACCCGGTCGGCATCCGACCTGTTGGCTTGTTTGTCGTACAATTCCGACATATCGAAAGAAGCCACCCGCCTGTTCATTTATGCGGGTATGCACGCCGACCTCGATACCCGCGAAATGAAATACAAGGGAATGGGTCAGGAGTTACAGCAAATGTTTTCCACGTTTAGCGCGAAGGCTGCCTTTATCGAACCCGAGATTTTAACAGCCGACTGGGAAAAAATCGACGGTTTCATTCGCGAAGAACCCCGGCTCGAAGTATACCGCATCGGCCTGGAAAACATGTTCCGGACCAAAAAGCATTCATTGAGCGAACCCGTAGAACGGATCATGGCCCTTTCCGGGATGACCGGTGGCACGGCATCGTCGGTGTATGGAACCTTTAAGGATGCCGAAATGCCCAGGCCTGAGGTAACGCTTTCCAACGGGGAGACCCTATCGGTAGGCATGGCCGAGTACAGCAAATTCAGGGCCGCACCCAACCGCAACGACCGGCAGATTGTTTTTGAGGCCTTTTGGGACAATTTTGCCCGTTTCAAAGCCACCTATGGTGAAATGTTGAACGGGAACGTGCAAAACCACATATTTCGTGCAAAAGCCCGTCATTATGCTTCGGCCCTCGAAGCCTCGCTCTATCCGAAAAATATTCCGGTCGATGTATACCATTCCCTGGTTGAAAACGTGAACAAGAGCTTGCCCAGCTTCCACCGCTACCTGAACATCAAAAAACGAATGATGGGTCTCGATACTCTTCGCTACCTCGACCTATATGCCCCTGCCGTTAAGGATATTGAAATGAACTATACCTACGAAGAAGCCGGTAATATCATTGTCGAAGCACTCAAACCCCTGGGCGAAGAATACGTCAACACGGTAAAAAAGGCCATCAACGAACGGTGGATCGACGTATACCCCACACCCGGCAAACGTTCCGGAGCCTACTCAAACGGCGCCTTCTACGATGGGCACCCCTTCATTCTGCTCAACTACAACGATCTTTATGAAGATGTTAGCACCATGGCCCACGAACTGGGTCATACCATGCAAAGTTATTTTTCGAACAAAAACCAGCCCTATCCGCTGGCCGATTATGAAATTTTTGTGGCCGAAGTGGCTTCGACCTTTAACGAGGTTTTGCTTTTCAACTATATGATGAACAAAGTCGTCGACGACGATGTTAAGCTCTCGCTGCTGATGAATTGGCTCGACGGGTTTAAAGGAACCCTTTTCCGACAGACCCAGTTTGCCGAGTTTGAACTAAAAATCCACGAAACCGCGGAAAAAGGGATGCCCCTTACGGGCGATTCGTTTACCGAAATGTATACCGACATTGTGAAACGTTACTACGGTCACGAACAGAACATTTGCTTTATCGACGATTACATCAGCATGGAGTGGGCCTTTATTCCCCACTTTTACTACAATTTCTATGTTTATCAGTACAGCACCTCCTTTACGGCATCCATTTCGCTGGCCGAAAAGGTAATGAACAACGAACCCGGTGCCCTCGAAAATTATCTTGCTTTTCTATCTGCAGGCGGATCCGATTATCCGATTGATTTGTTGAAAAAGGCCGGTGTCGATATGACCACTTCCGATCCCTTCGAAAAAGCCATGGAGGCGATGAATAAGGTAATGGATGAAATTGAGAAAATTTTGGATAAGAAAGAATAAAAAGAAGGGGCTGCTTTTCGAACAGCCCCTCTTTCATCAATCCAAAATTTAACCTTGTATAAGAAAAAATCGTAGCGGAAGGAATTCAATCATCCGGCTTTAAAACCGGATGATTTGCCCGTTCCCTGTGTACGTAAGCGTTTGATCAAAACGGGATGAATAATCCACGCCGGCGCCCACGCCTTCATTCACCAGAACGACCTTTATCGTTCGGGTTTTCAGCATCCCGGGAAATTCCCCTTTCCGGTCGCCGATGGTGAGGGTTCGGGTTGCATCGTCCCAGGTAAAATCGATGGTCGAATAGATACCCTTTTCGTAATTGTAGTTGTCGTTTTCGTCTTCATACAATTGGAATTGAGCGTTATCGCCCGGGTAAATCCGCAATTCAAGCGGATCGGCCGGTTTTTCGGTCGCGTACTGAACAAAAGGACCCATGGGGATAATGGAGCCGGCTTTCACAAGAAGGGGAATCCGCTCCTTCGGGGTGTCGAAGGTCAGGATTTGCCCGCCATCAAATTTCTTCCCGGTCCAGAAATCGTACCATCCGGCACAAACCGGCAGGTAAACATCCCGGGTCTTTTCCTTTTCGACCTTTTCTTTTTCCTGAGCAAACATCGACTGTGTTTTCCAGAAAAGCTGCATTCGGGCGGCGCCGGTCGAATTGTTTTCCGTTTCCACTACGAACGCGTATTCCTTTCCGGCTTCAAGTTCCACAAAATCGGTATATTGTTCGGTGCTGGTGTACACAATGGGAAGTGTTTCCCCATTCAATTTGATCCGTTTCGCATCGAAACATTTCATGTGAAACTGGTGCCGGCCGCTTTCCTGAGGAATCAGCTTTCCTTCCCAGCGGATTGAATACATCGAGTCGGTGACATAATCGGGGCGCCCGGCATACCAGTTTATGTTGATGTTCGGGTCGATCTGTTCTTTGCCCGGCACAGTGTATTCGCGATCCTTATAATATCGGGCCATCAATCCGGGTTTTCCGTCGCTGGTGGTGAAGCATGCCGCCGGAACAAGCTGGCTGGCCAGAGGAGGCTGGTAATACATAAATTCGGTAACCGGGCAAGCCATGATCGATGATCCGAACATCAACTGATCGCCGATGGAGTATGTGTTTTTGTCGGTGGTAAAATCCATGGGAAGACCGCGCATAAGGGTATAATCTTCGCTGGTAACTTTCCATGCCAGGGAATAAATATAGGGCAGCAGGCGGTATCGCAGGTTGTCGAACAAGATCAGCGACTCGGTGAATTCGCCCATCTCCCATATTTCTCGGGGCGTTTCGGAGCCGTGCGAGCGAAAAATGGGACTAAACGCGCCCAACTGGAACATGCGGCAATACAGTTCCTGGTAGGCAGGATCTTTCCCTCCTGTATTGAAAACACCTTCGTAAGCGCCCAGTACAAAAGCGCCAATATCGAAAGTCCAATAAGGTATTCCCGACATCGAGTGGTTCAAACCGGCAGCGATCTGGTTTTGGTACACTTCCCAGTTCGCCCCGATATCGCCGCTCCAGGTAGTGGCGGCACTACGCTGCTGGCCGGAATAGCACGAACGGGTTAATACATAAGCCCGCTTGACGGAGGTTTCCTTGCGCCAGTTTTTGTAAATGGGATCGGTCATTACCAGCGAAAAAGCATTCAGGTAGCGGGCACAGGAACCCAGGTGGTTGCTCCCCATTTTTTTCATCTCGTATTCGGTTGCTTCCTTGGTGAGGGCATTCACCACGTCGGGCTCCGTCGAATCGATCCACCAGCCGTCGAGTCCTTTCGAGAAAATTCCGTCGCGCAGGTATTTCCAATACAAATCGTTGGCTTCGGGAATGAACGCATCGTAGTATTTGAAACCTGCCCAGCCCACCGGGTCGTACAGGAATCCGTGCCGGTCCATGTCGGCATAAATTTCTGTTTTGGGCCCCAGGGCCGGCCAAATGGATATAATGGCATGAAAATTCATCGCATGTAACTCATCCATCATTTTTTTCGGCTCGGGGAAAAGGGTTTTGTCGAAAAACATCCCGCTCCAGTTTTCGGCTCCGTTCCAGTAATCCCAGTCCTGGATCATGTTGTCGATGGGGATTTTGAGCTTCCGGTATTTTCGGGCCACCGACATCAGTTCGGCCTGGGTGTCGTAATGTTCTTTGCTTTGCCAGTATCCATAGGCATATTTGCCGTACATCGGGGCAGTGCCGGTTAGGTAGCGATATCCCGATATTACCTGGTCCATCGTCTCGCCACATACCAAGTAATAATCGATGTTGTCGGCTATGTCGGACCAGAGGGAAGCCCCGGTCAGGTCGTCGCTGAAAATCGTTTTGGAGTAGTTGTCCCAGAGAATGCCATAGTTTTGGGTTGAAACCAGAAAAGGATTTACAGCGTCGGTATTCGATTGAACCAAAACTACCTCTTTGCCGCGGTAATTAAAATAACCATACTGGTGCTGTCCCAATCCGTAGATACCCTCGTCGGGGGTGAGTTCAAAATCCTGCTGAACGGTGAAACCCGAATCCCCATCGTATACAACCGGTTCAAAAAGGGCTTTGTCCCTTTCTTTCAGCAAAACTGTTCCATCGGGATTCCGATAATCGATATTTCCCGTTTTTTTGCATATCGCAAGCGCAAGACCCGACGATTGCAGATAAACCGAGTCGACCGTTTCATTCACCGTCACATCCAGTACCGGCAGGGAATTCTGGATCACCGACAAGGATTTCTTTTCGGGGCCTCCTTCGGGAACCCATTTTACGATCCGAACAATTTCGTCGGTGTAGAACTGGGCTCTCAGATTTATTTTTTCTCCGGTCAGTACCACGCCGTTCTGTACCGTGTTTACGGTGGTGCTTTTCTGCTGACAACCGGCAAGGATTGCAAGCAGAAGAACAACCATCCAATTCATTTTCAATAGTTTCATTGATTATCGTTTTTTTAGTTTATCCGTTTTTTATGGCTTATCGCAGGCGAATGACCTGTTGTTTTCCATCGTATTCAAAAACAAAGTCGGGTTTGCGGTCGGTATGGAATGGAGCCGGTTTTTCCGAATTAAAAACAAAGACACGTATTTCCCGGTTCAAATCCATCCCAGGGAAGGAACCCATGCGTTCGCCCAGTGTCAGCGTCTTCTCCTTTTCGTTATAAACAAGTTCAATTTGGGAAAAAATTCCCATTTCATAGTTATAGTTTGTTCCTTCGTCTTCGTAAAGGGTAAACGAAGCATCATCTCCGGTATATACCATCAGGTTGAGTTTTCCGCCAGAGGGTTGCAGGGCATATTGAATTTCGGGACCTACGGGTAGGATGGATCCTGCCGGAACAAACAAGGGGATACGGTCGAGAGGTGCTTCAACAGTCAGGCTCTGACCGCCGGTGTAAAAGCGTCCGGTATAAAAATCGTACCACCCCTTATCGGAAGGCAGGTACACCTTGCGTTCACGTTGCCCGCAGGAACCTATGGGACAAACCATAAACGCTTTCCCGAAAAGAAACTGATCGTTGATGTTGTGTACATTCCGGTCGTATGCATAATCCATTACCAGACCGCGCATGATAACGGCATTTTCGTGCCATGCAGCGGCAGCCCATGAGTAGATGTAGGGCATTAGCCGATAGCGCAAGCGGTCGAAATAAACCATCGATTGGTATTCGACTGAATTTTCCGGGGCCAGGTTATAGATTTCGCGCAGGGGGAACTGGCCGTGGATCCGGAACAGCGGGCAAAATACGCCAAACTGATACCAGCGGGTATTCAGTTCACGCCATTCCTTTAAATCGGCCGGAGTGGGGTGTTCGTACCGGCGTTCGACCGAAAAACCGCCAATGTCGGTTGTCCAATAAGGAATACCCGAAAGCCCCATATTGATCCCTGCAGCGATCTGGTCGCGCAAATCGTCCCAACGGGAAACAATGTCGCCACTCCAGGTTGCTGCAGCATAGCGCTGTTGCCCGGCAAAGGCCGAACGGGTAAGGATGAACACCCGCTTATCGGGATTGGACGAACGCTGTCCTTCGTATACACCTTTGGCCTGCAGCAACGAATAGCTATTGAAGAATTCCTCGCCAGTGCCGAAATAATTGGGTGTCAACGTCGACTTTCGTTCATCAAGTGTAACATTCGAATGAATATCGGGTTCGGTGGCATCGAGCCACCAGGCATCAATCCCTTTGCTGAATAGTTTTTCATCCAGGCCTTCCCAGAAGGCTTTGCGGGCTTCGGGATTGTAGGCATCGTAGAAAGTACTCAGGTACCCGGGCCCAACCCAGTCGCGATGGCCTAGTTCCACATTTTTCATAAACAACCATCCGTTCTCCTCGAAGCGCTTGAAATTTTGGGTTCCCATGTAGAATTTCGGCCACACCGAAATCATGATGTGGGCGTTCATGTTGTGAATGTCGCAGATCATTTTATCGGGATCGGGCCAATATTGCTTGTCAAAATCGTGATCGCCCCATTGGTCTTCGGGCCAGTATTGCCAGTCGAGCACAATGTTGTCGAAGGGGATATTCCGTTTCCTGTATTCCTGTACTACTCCGAGCAGTTGTTCCTGGTTACGGTATCGCTCACGGCTTTGCCACAAACCCATGGCCCATTTGGGCACGATGGGCGCTTTTCCGGTCAAATCCCGGTATCCGGAGATCACTTCGCTGGCATCGTTCCCCTTGATGAAATAATAATCGATTTGTTTGCCGGCTTCGGAGCAGAGCGACAGTTTGTTTTGTTTGTCGGCATAGCCCGGGTCCTGAACGGTCAGTCCGAGGTACGATACGCCGGCATCGGGCTTCCATTCCATTTTTAGATGGGTTTTTTCGCCTTTTTTCAGATCGATGTAAAATTTGTTGTACCACGGATTCCAAACCTGGCGCCATTTGTCGATGATCAGCGTTCCATCGACCCATACTTTCCAGTACCCGGCCACGTATAGTTTGAATTTATGCTGCCCTTCGATTTTGGGTTCAAGGTAGCCTTCCCATTCCACTTTGCTTTCCGGGCTCATCCGAAATCCTTCGGGGAATTTACGGAGGTCGTCGAGGGTATTGTAGGCAAGCGTATCCTCCGTTTTCTGAACAAAGAGGTGATCGGGCGCATCGAAATACCGGGCAGTTAATCCGCCGGGATTCCCATCGGCATCGTACAGGTTCAGCGACCCGATGGGCTGATAATCGCGTGGGTCGCCAAAGCGGGTGATCGAGTAGTTGTCCCAGAGGATCCCGTAATTTTTGCTGGAGTAAACAAAGGGAACAACAGCCACAATGTTGTGCTGCATCAGTTCCACATCGAGACCTTTATAATTCACTTCGCCGTTCTGGTGCTGTCCCAGACCATAGAAGGCTTCATCGGCAGGCGATTCAAACACCTGCTGAAAGGCATTTTCTTTTGCTGATTCGTCGATTTCATTCCCATAGTATCGTCCTCCGCCCAATTCTTCCTGAAGGAGGACAGAACCATCGGGATCGGTGAATTCTATTTCGCCCGTACGGGTCGAAACCGTGACCCTGAGTTTTGCTGTGGATAAAACCACCCGGTCGTCGTACGGATCCAGTTCCCAAACGAGCGATGTATCCGGTTTCATGTCCGCGATAAGACTTTCGGTTTCGACCAGGGGCTGGCCGGGTTTTGAAACGGATACCCGGACAATCAGATCGGTATACGGGATCAGGCGGATTGTTTCTCCGGTTTCTTTTATGCGAATGCTTACCCGGTCGCTTTCTTTATCGATAACAGGCGATTGGCACGAAAAGAGCACCGAACTTATCCAAACTACAAAAATGATGGCTGTGTTCTTCATATTTTCTATTCTACTGCATTACTTCTCAAAAAACGAAAATAGCAAGGTTTTTCCCCTTCCATATGTGCTTATTGTCTGTAAAAGGATTGCTTTTTGTCAATAGACAGGTAACAAAAAAATGCCCGGCCCTGCATCGGCAAGGACGAGATCCGGCCGTTTCGGGAAATGGGGCCGCTCATAGCAAAGGTTTTCCTGATTTTCTGCGAATCAATCTTTTCTTAAAGCTTATACACTTTTGGCGATTTCTCCCGGATCAAATTGCGCAGATCGACAATCAGGGAAGAATGACGGAAAATGAAGTCCGGGTCGAACAGTTTGTGGTTTGTCGTAATCACGGTGCAATCCTGTGCCTGCAATTGTTGTTTCGTTAAGGGAACCGACAGCAGCGTGTATCCGGCAGGTGTTGTTATTTCGGGAATGTAGGGATCGTGATAGGAAACAATGGCTCCTTTGCCCAGTGTCTCGTCGATGATTCTCAGGGCAGCCGATTCACGGGCATCGTCGATGTCGGGTTTGTAGGCTACTCCCAAAAAAAGGATCGTGCTGCCGTTGATGGCCTTTTTTTGCCGGTTTAAGGCCGATGTAATCTTGATGGTCATCCGGTGGGGCATCATCATGTCGATGTGTCCTGCGGTATGGATCATGCTCAGGTCGAAGTTGTATTTTTTGGCAATGTGTTCCAGGTAAAACGGATCGAGTGGGATGCAGTGCCCCCCAATGCCCGGCCCGGGATAAAAGGCTTGAAATCCAAAAGGTTTTGTTCGTGCTGCATCAATCACCTCCCAAATGTCAATGCCCATTTTTCCGCAAAGCAGCGCTAATTCGTTAATCAGGCTGATATTGACCAACCGGTAGGTATTCTCCAGGATCTTTACCATTTCAGCAACCCGTGGAGAACTCACCGGATGTACCGTTTCGACGGCCAACCGGTAAAGCGCTTCACCAATTTCCTGCCCGTCGGGGGTCAGGGCGCCCAGCACTTTGGGCGTGTTCCTTGTGTTGAAACCGGGATTCCCGGGGTCGACTCTTTCGGGCGAAAAGGCCAGCCAAAAATCTTCCCCGTGTTTCAGCCCCGATGTGTTCTCGATAAGCGGAAGGATCAGCGATTCGGTGGTGGTGGGGTAGGTAGTGCTTTCGAGGCAGACAAAGGTGCCGGACTTCAGGTTTTGCCCAATTTCCCTGCTGGCCGATTCGATGTAGGAGGTATCGGGCTTTTTGAAACGGTCGAGGGGTGTGGGCACACAAATAATGAGTGCATCGCAGTCCGTTAGAAGGGCATAGTCGGCCGTTGCTTTTAACCGTCCCGAATCGATCACCCGGGTTAGTTCATCGTCGGGAATATCGCGTATGTAATTATGTGCCTTTTGCAGTTTTTCCACTTTATCGGTCGAGGTATCGAAACCGGTAACAGCAACACCCTTTGAAGCAAAAGCCACAGCCAGTGGCAAGCCTACATAGCCCATCCCGATAATTCCGACATGTACTTCGCGGGATTCAATCTTCCGAAGAACTGATTCTTTGTGATTCATAATCAATCATTTCGAGTTGTCCATTTACCAAGGCATATTTCTGGCCGGTTTCGGGGCAAATCAATTTATCGTCGAGCTTTACCCCATAGCGGCTTACCCAACCGCTTTGCCGGGCGGGTATACCGGTCATGAGTGCATACGGTTTAACATTGTGCGTCACTACGGCGCCCGCCCCAATAAAACAAAAGCGGCCCAAGCGGACACCACAGACAATGGTTGCGTTTGCCCCGATGGTCACTCCCTTTTCCACGATTGTTTTTTGGTATTCATCCTTTCGATGCACATAAGCCCGGGGATTGATCACATTGGTAAATACGCAACTGGGTCCGCAAAAAACATCATCGCCAATTTCAACGGAATCGTAAACGCTTACATTGTTTTGTATTTTCACGTTATTCCCGATCAAGGCCTTCCCCCCGACAAAGACATTTTGCCCCAGCACACAATTGATCCCGATACGGGCACCCGACATGATGTGGCAAAAGTGCCAGATTTTTGTCCCTTCTCCTATAATCGAACCTTCATCGACGCAGGCAGTTTCGTGTATGTACGCATTTTCCATAGATAAAATTTTTTGAACCGCAAAGACGCTAAGGCGCAGAGAGGTTTCTTTTTTAAACCGCAAAGGCGCAAAGGCGCTAAGAGGTTTTTTTTGAACCGCAAAGACGCTAAGGCGCAGAGAGGTTTTTTTAACCGCAAAGGCGCAAAGGCGCAAAGAGGTTTCTTTTTTAAACCGCAAAGACGCTAAGGCGCAAAGAGGTTTGTTTGAACCGCAAAGGCGCAAAGGCGCAAAGAGGTTTCTTTTATAAACCGCAAAGACGCTAAGGCGCAGAGAGGTTTTTTTTTAAAACCTCAAAGGCGCAAAGGCGCAAAGAGGTTTTTTTTTAAAACCGCAAAGGCGCAAAGGCGCAGAGAGGTTTTATTAAAAATTATTTACATACCGATGAAAACCATTAATTAACAATGCTTCGTTAAAGTTTATCAAGAAACCTAACTTTTTTTTCGCCAGTTTCAAATAGGAAATAATTTGGGCTACATGAACAGGCAAAATTTGTTCAACAGTTTTCAACTCAATAATTATCTCGTCTTCAATCAGAATATCAATTCTAAATTCTTTGGATAGAAGTTCCCCTTTATAAAAAAGAGGTAATTCAACCTGGCGCTTAGCAATAATATTTCTTAATTCCAATTCTTTAATCAAACAATATTCATAGATTGATTCCAGTAATCCGGGTCCCATTTCTTTATGGACAGTAATGGAAGCATCAAGAATCTTTTTTGACAAGGCGTTTAGTTTTTGCTTTTCCATAGAATCTTCTTTTTTCAGTTTGGGTAATACTGTTTAACCGCTAAGGCGCTAAGGCGCTAAGAGGTTTCTTTTTGAACCGCTAAGGCGCTAAGAGGTTTCTTTTTGAACCGCTAAGGCGCAAAGGTGCTAGGAGGCTTTTGAACTATAACGCTAAATTACTATTTCTTTGCGTCTCTGCGTCTCCGCGGTTCACTTTTTCTTTGCGTCTCTGCGTCTTTTCGGTTGAATTTTTTTTCTTTGCGTCTCTGCGTCTTTGCGGTTGAATTTTTTTTCTTTGCGTCTCTGCGTCTCCGCGGTTCACTTTTTCTTTGCGTCTTTGCGTCTTTGCGGTTGAATTTTTTTTCTTTGCGTCTCTGCGTCTCCGCGGTTCACTTTTTCTTGGCGT
>Ga0116164_10002172_pt1 | contig 14234 bp, 7 predicted proteins | sample AD_UKC109_MetaG_FD_89888 | JGI IMG/M metagenome (GOLD analysis project Ga0116164, IMG submission 89888) | Active sludge microbial communities of municipal wastewater-treating anaerobic digesters from Hong Kong - AD_UKC109_MetaG | ecosystem: Engineered > Bioreactor > Anaerobic > Digestate... | reverse complement strand
CGAAGTCGGGTCAGAAGCATACTTCAGTAAAAGCTCGGGCGCTGTAACAGGAGATTTTGTCATTTTGCAGGATATTCACGCTATCGGTGGCGCAACATTCACGCTTAATTCTTCATTTGACATGGGGAATAACACCGGCTGGACCATCAATGCAATTGTTCCTGAAGATTTCTACTGGGTTGGCAACACAGGAAACTGGAGTGATTTTTCCACACACTGGGCGACCTCATCCGGGGGAAGCACATTCCATAACAGGGTTCCCAGTCAGTTTGATCATGTATACTTCGATGCAAATTCATTCACCCTTACAGGTCAAACCGTAACGGTAGATTCAATATTTAGCTGTGCAAGCATTGATTTTACAGGAGCAGGCAATAATCCCGTATTTTATGCTGCATACGGAGATGTTTTTTCTGTATATGGATCCGTAAACTTCATTGAAAACATGTCGGGCTCCATCTACAACATAATTTACACAGGAGAGAATGCCGTAAATACCATAATGATGGGTGGCGTATATGCCCAGAACAGCTCATTTTCAGGAAGTAGTGAATGGACCCTGCTGGGTGACCTGAGCACAGCTAATTTAGGTTTTTCAGAATCCTGTACTTTTAATACAAATGGCTATGATGTAAGTGTATATTTTACCTTCAGTCAAAACCGGGAAAATGTAAATCTGAATTTCGGAAGCAGTACGATATCAGCAAAAGACTTCATACTGGGCAATTCTTCCTTCGATTTTGATGCCGGAACCTCTACCATACATGTGACCAGAAACTTTGATGGAGGAGGATATAGTTTCTACAAGCTTGTAATGGAGGAGGAAGCCTCCGTTGTTGACCAGAATACGTTCGAATTCCTTGAAATTCTCCCGGGGACCACTGCAAGTTTTGAAGCAGGTAGTACTCAGACGGTAAATCAATCCCTTGTTTTAAGCGGCACCTCCGGGTCTCCCATAAATATTTCCTCCAACAGTTCAGGCAGCCAGGCGACCATATCCATGGCCGGCGGTACAGTCAATGGTAACTGGTTAATATTACAGGATATGAATGCCAGTGGTGGAGCCACATTTAACGCCATGGAAAGCGTTGACAACGGCAACAACACGGGGTGGAATATTTATGCCCCGGTGGCGAAAGATTTTTACTGGGTTGGAGGTAGTGGCAACTGGAGTGATTTTTCAACTCACTGGGCTACTTCTTCCGGGGGAAGCACTTTCCACGTCAGGGTACCAGGTTCTCTCGACAATGTTTTCTTTGATACAAATTCATTCAACGGATCAGGCCAGCAGGTAATCATCGACAGTGACGAGATCACATTCCATTCTATGTCATGGGAAGGAGCCACAGATCATCCGGCACTGGCTGGTAACAATAAAGCCATGAACATCTATGGTTCCCTGACCCTGATTGAGAATATGGATATCTCAGTAACGAATTATAATTTCTTCTCTGCCGGATCAGAAACTATTACTGCCGGCAAATCGAGTAATCCCGGGACCAGTTCTTATATCTACTTCCTGGGAGGCGGTGAATGGGCCCTTCAGGATAGCTTGACGACCAGGGAGATACACCTGGAAAATGGGACGTTCAAGACCAATGGTAACTGGATGCATATAGATTTTGCATTTTATTTTACCGGAGATGAAACAAAAGTTCTTGACCTGGGTACGTCATCCATCTTTACCCGTACAATGCAGTGGTGGAATTCGGGTGACAATCTTACATTCAATGGGGCAAATTCGAAAATTTCATTCAGCAGTGAATTCACCCCGGTAAGTGACTTCCCCACCAATGTCCATGTAAATCTTGGAGACCTCTATGTCGTCAGGGGTCGATATCAGGATGTTGCATCTATTAATTCAACCATTGTGGTTGACACCCTGCTCATTGAAGCCGGGAAGACCCTGAAAATACTGGGCTTCAAAACCGTTACAAGCAAGCAGTTTATCGCTGTTGGTACGGAGGAAGAACATATTTCTCTATCCTGTGTAAATGAAGGGGTAAAAGCCGAGATTATCCAGACATCGGGTACTGTTGACGGATATTACCTGGAATTAAAGGATATCACAGCCTCGGGAGGAGCCGCTTTCAATGCGTACAATTCACTTGACCTGGGCAATGTAAGTGGCTGGACTTTTTACAAGGCTTCACAGGCCATAACCTTCCCGGCAATTCCTGATAAAGAAGCAACAGATGATCCGTTCACGATTTCTGCGACAGCCAGTTCAGGACTGCCCGTAAGTTTTGAGATTCTTTCCGGTCCTGCAACCATCGACGGAGCAACCATAACCCTAACCGGCGAAGCTGGTGTGGTCCAGGTCCAGGCTTCACAGGAAGGAAATGAAGATTATCTTCCGGCTCCTTCCGTAAAGCAGAGTTTCAGTGTAGGGTATATCTCTCAAACAATTACTTTCGAAGATATCCCGGATAAGTATACTACCGATGAGGCATTTACAATTTCAGTAAGTTCAACTTCCGGGCTGGATGTGACAGTTGAAATCCTCTCAGGACCGGCCACCATTAGCGGTAACCTTGTTACCCTGACCGGGGAAACGGGGACCGTAAGAATCCAGGCTTCACAGGAGGGAAATGATACATATTCACCCGCGGAACCTGTCATTCAAAGCTTTGAGGTTGCCCTTGCAAATGGTGTTCCTGATGCATGGATCATCCAGGTTTCAACGTGGCCCAATCCTGCTATGGATAAGCTTTTTGTTGATGCACCATCACCTACAGAAGAGATGAGGTATGAAATTATTGATACCAGGGGACGGGTAATCAAAGCTGCGGTTTTGACAAACAACTGTATCGAAGTCAGTTCGCTGATGAATGGCATCTATATACTAAAACTATCAGCAGGAGAAACTATATTCTACAATTCCTTTATCAAAACGGACAAACCATAGTCTGCCCAAAAATAAGGTCGGAATATCAGCATGGCGCACCGGAGATAAAAAACCCGGTGCGCTTTTCATATATTTTGAATATTTTTTCGTTGCTATACCAGTTATGGTATAAAGATCGTTTTGAAAACTTTCGTGAGAGTCTACATCTGAATATTGTAAATTTGTTACGTACACAAATAATTTGCCTATGAGACTGCTATTAATAAGTAATTCTACCAATGCAGGAGAAGAATACCTGGATTATCCGAAGGAAGAGATAAAAAAATTCCTGGGTGAAGAACCTGTAACCGCGCTGTTTTTCCCGTATGCGGGAGTCACAATATCGTTCGATGATTATGCGCAAAAAGTAAAACAACGTTTTAATGAAATCGGCCACGATATCGTATCTGTACATACGCTGAAAGACCCTGTAGCTGCTGTAAAAGAAGCCAGGGCCATAGTCGTAGGCGGTGGAAATACTTTCCAGCTGCTTAAGCTCTTTCAGGACAATCAACTGGTCGGCCTGATCAGGGAAAAAGTTATGAACGGCACTCCTTATATCGGATGGAGCGCCGGATCCAACATGACCTGTCCTACCATCCGTACCACCAACGATATGCCCATCGTAGAACCGGCTGGATTTGCAGCATTCAACCTGATTCCTTTCCAGATTAATCCTCATTACCTGGATGCAAATCCGGATGGTCATGCAGGAGAAACGAGAGAGGACCGCATCAATGAATTCCTGGTGGCAAATAAAGAAGTTACCGTTGCCGGACTTCGGGAAGGCTGTATGTTCCGTATTGAAGACAAAAATATTCAGCTCATCGGGAAAAAAACAGTCAGAATTTTTAAATATGGCACAGAACCGTCAGAGCTGGGTTTAACAGATGACTTCAGCTTCCTGATAAAGTAAACCGTTTTTCCTGTGAAACGAATAAGGATTATCGCCGAGTACCTGGGAGCTTTCCTTTTGATCCTGATCTTATTGGTGCTGATTGGCAGCACTGTAGTTGTAAAATACTATGGTGACGACCTTCAGGAATATACCATGGAGATGATCAACGATCAGTTGGATACGAAAATTTCCATTGATGAGATGGGTTTCAGTTTGCTTCGTAATTTTCCGCACATTTCAGTGATGTTTAATGATGTAGTGGTATGGTCGGGCCACAATTTTAACAGGAATGAGTTTTCGCGGTACGAAGCAGATACCTTAATGGTTACCGAGCGAATATACGTTGAGTTCAATATTATTAAGCTGCTGAGAAAGAAATATACCGTCAGGAGCTTCGAAGCAAAAAATGGCAGTATAAAACTCTATATCGACTCTTCAGGAAAAGGCAATTTCCTGATCGCAAAAGAGCGGACAGGACAAGGAGACAGTCCGCTAATTGAATTAAACGGAGTTGTGGTCCGGGGTATCAACGTGGAATACATTAACCTGGCTACAGAAATGGAAATCAGGGGAAGGCTTAAGGATGTTCTTTTCTCCGGCAACTTTAACAAAGATAATTACATGATGAAGGTCCTGGGGGAAATGTATATCGACAGAACCTCAAGTGCCGGTATAACATACATTGCAGGACAGGATGTAAAAACTGATGTAGCGTTGAAAGTCTCAGGAAAGCAATACACTGTATCAAAAGGGAACATCGAACTTGGAAAGCTGAGTGCATCCCTTGAAGGAGAGTTTGTTGTTGATCCCCTTGCCGGTACCGATCTTGACCTTCAGTTTACAGGAAAGCGGATAGACCTAGGGCTGCTTACTGATATCATGGCTGACAAGGTAAAAGAAGTTGAAAATATCAGAACCCGGGGAGAGATGGACCTGTTTGTACACCTCTCCGGCCTTGCAACATCCACATATTCACCACACATTGATGCCTCTTTTAATGCTTCCAGGTGTTACATAAATATTCCTGATTACTCTCTTGAACTCTTTGATATTAACCTCGAAGGCAGCTTCACGAATGGAGTAAGCAACAGCCCGCAATCCTCGGCAATTCAAATACATCAGATCAGTACTTCTACAAATAAGTCTGTTTTAAAAGGCAACATTGAACTGACAAATTTTGTCGAACCCGTATTTGATGCATCTGTTAACGGTGATTTTGACGGCAGGGAACTTGCATCCTATCTTAAAGACCTGCCCGTGGTTGTCTCAAGGGGACAAATCCTCACCAATTTCAAGGTGTCCGGTTCCTACAAGCCTGAGAAGGATGGTCCGGGAAAGCTCCGGATCAAACCCAGCGGATTTGTTGATATGAATGATCTGCGCATCCAGCTGGTCAGTCCTGCCATAAATGGTGATAGTATAAATGGGAGAATTTCAATTAATGAAAACCAGCTGGCGTGTGATCTGAAGTGCCTGATAGAAAATTCTCATTTCAAAGCTGATCTGATTGCCACTAATCCATTTTTTAGCCATGAAAAAGAAGTGCTTAAGATAAAAGGGGAAATTGAAAGTTCAGGCGTAAATATTGATGACCTGAGTGCTGCGTTCTCAAAAAACAACAACACGGGAGAAAAAGCTCCCTTTAGTTTCCCCAATGATATTATGCTCGATATTGATTTCAACATCGATAAAATTATAAAGGGAGACATTGAAACAAGGCGATTAAACGGAAACCTGACCTACAGGTACCCGGGAATCTTTCTTGAACCGATTTACCTGGAGACCATGCACGGGGCCATTAATGCAAAAATATCCATGACGGACCTGAATAAGCCAGTCCGATTGGCTGCCATAAATGCCAATTACAGGAACGTGGAAATCGGCGACCTGTTTATCTCATTCAATAATTTTGGACAGACCTTCCTTACGGATAAAAATATTGCCGGTAAAATTTCCGGCGAAACGGCCTTATTCGCTCCCCTGCGGGAAGATTTCAGCCCCATTACAGAACAGATCGTCTCGGAAAATACATTTGTAATCGAACAGGGTGAACTAAATAACTTTAAACCCATGATCGAACTTTCCCGGTTCCTGAAAATTGATAAAATGGATCATATCAGCTTTTCCACCATCAGCAATACGATCCTTATTAATAACAACAGGATCCAGATTCCGGAAATGGAGATCAATTCCTCTGTCATGACCCTTATGGCTTCAGGATACCATGGTTTTGACAAGACATTCGACTATCATATTGCAACGCAATTATCTGAAATACTGTTTAATAAGGCAAAAAGTTCACGAAATAAAGAGTTTGAGATTGCATTGGACAAGGATGATCACCGTACCCTGTTCCTTCACCTGTATGATGAAGGAGAGGGGATGATGATAGAGTTTGATGAGGACCAGGTAATGAAAAAGATCAGGAATGATCTGAAAGAGCAAAAAACCGAAATTAAATCCGTCCTTAATGATGAATTCGGTCTGTTTAAAAAAGACCAGGATGTACAGCAATCTTCGCAAAAGAAAAACGAACCCGAATTCAGGTTTGAGTTCCCCGATGAAGAAGTAAAAGATTCTGTATCAACACAACCGGAAGAAAAACAACGCTGGTGGAAAAAGAATAAGAAAACGGCAAAAGATCCGGAATTTGAATTCGTTATAGATGATAGTACCAATTAATTCTTAGAAATTGAGTATATACGAAAGAAAACAAAGGTGGAAGCTGGTATTGTTGCTTTCAGCGATTTTAATAGGCTCAGGTTCACTTTTTTACACAAACCGCCTTGTTAAAATTATCGCTGAAGAGGAACGTACAAAAATGGAATTATGGGCGGAAGCAACCCGTATTCTTATAAAAGCGGATCCTTCAAAGACGGATATCATGTTCCCCCTCACTGTTACTGAAAAAAACAAGCAGATTCCCATCATTATTACCAATGACCTGGATAGTATTATGACATACCGCAACCTGGATACCGCGAGGGTAAATCAGGACGAGTACCTCTATCATACACTGGAAAAAATGCGGACGGAAAATGACAGTATTGTAATTTCCATGGGAGATAACAAATATCAGTACCTCTATTATCGAAATTCAAATCTTTTGAGGAAACTGGCTGCCTTTCCCTATTTCCAACTGGCAGTAATCCTCCTGTTTATCACCGTTTCATACATAGCATTCAGTGCTTCCAGGAACGCTGAACAAAATAAAGTCTGGACCGGCCTGTCCAAAGAATCTGCACATCAGCTCGGCACACCCGTATCTTCCCTGGCAGGATGGATAGAAATCCTGAAACAAACCGGGGCTGATCCATCTACCACTTCCGAACTGGAGAAAGATGCAGAACGCCTGGAAAAGATCACTGAGCGATTTTCCAAGATCGGCTCAAAACCCTCATTGAAACCAACTGATATTATTCCGGTCATAGAGAATACCATCTCCTACCTTAAATCCCGCCGGGGAAAATCCATTGAATTTGTAACTGAATTTCCCTCCGGACCTGTAATAATTCCCATGAATGACACCCTGATTGAGTGGGTCATTGAAAACCTGTGTAAAAATGCCATGGACGCCATGGAAGGAGCGGGAACCATAACGGTAAGATGTTCGGTGCAACACCGAAATGTGCAAATTGATATCGAAGACACGGGAAAAGGAATTCCCAAATCGAAGTTCAATACCATTTTTAAACCCGGGTTTACTACAAAGACAAGGGGCTGGGGGCTTGGCCTTTCTCTCTCGAAAAGGATCATTGAAGCTTATCACAACGGGAAGATCTTTGTACACTCTTCTGAACCCGGTGTCCGGACCATATTCAGGATTGTTTTGAACCTGAAATAACCCGGTTATTTTTTACGATAATCAACACGGTATAATTTGTCTGACCTGCGTACAAGTTCCTGGATCTTTATGGAACACAGATCTCCTTTCCCTGCCTTATCCACCGGTTTTTCATCCACGCGGATTTCTTTAATGGTACTTTCAACTACCCCGGTGGTGGGACCTATGACTAATATCTCGTCTCCTACATTTATTTCCCCCGTTTCAACCAAAAATTCGGCTACCCCTATCTTCCCAAAGTAATTTGTGCACTTTCCAATAAAGAGCTTCCGGGTGATGGCTGCTGATCCGTATACCTCACTCCATTCCCCGAGACGCTGTCCCAGATAATATCCATCCCAGAATCCCCGGTTAAAAACACGGCTCAGGCGAGTTTTCCATTCCTCGATCCTCTGTGCAGTAAAATCATTATTCAGGTAGGCATCTACAGCCTCGCTGTAACATGACACTACTGTTTTTACATACTCCGGGGCCCTGGCCCGACCTTCAATTTTTAATATCCTGACGCCTGAATCAAGCAGCTTATTTAAAAAATGAATGGTGGAAAGGTCCTTTGGAGACATGATATTCTTGTTGTCTATCTCCAGTTCAATTCCCCTGTCTTTATCCGTTACCACATAGGAACTTCGGCAAACCTGGTAACAATCTCCCCGGTTTGCGGAATGGTTGTGTTCGTGTAGACTCAGGTAACATTTTCCGCTGACTGCCATGCACAGGGCTCCGTGAACGAACATCTCTATCTTCACCAGTTCTCCCCGCGGACCCCTCACATCTTCCAGCGCTATAGCTTTATGAATCTCAGCTACCTGGTCGAGATCCAGTTCCCGGGCAAGGACTACCACATCGGCAAATGCAGCATAAAACTTCAGTGACTCTATATTGCTAATATTTAACTGTGTAGACAGATGTACCTCAACTCCTGATTTAAGTGCATACTGAAGCACAGCCTGGTCGGAAACGATAATTGCCGATACCCCGTGTAACTTCGCCAGGTCTACAATCTTTCGCATCTGGAGAAGCTCATGATTGTATATTACTGTATTTACGGTAAGATATGTCTTGACATTATGTTCTTGTGCTATGGAAACAATTTTAGGAAGGTCCTCCCCGGTAAAATTAGCGGACGAGTGCGCCCTCATATTCAGCTGCTCAATTCCGAAATAGACCGAGTCGGCGCCAGCCTGGATAGCAGCCATGAGTGATTCATAGGAACCCACGGGAGCCATTATTTCGATATCTTTTCTCTTTAACATGGTACAAAGATAGCGCTACAAATGGAATTTGAAGTTTATAAATACTATCGCAAAGCGCCCTGGCTAAATCTGGTTTGTCGGAATGATTTGAAAGAATACGGCAATTTACTCAAGGAAGCCCTCAAGAAGTGATCTTCCTTCCTTTTTTACGTTTTTCCCGTAAGGAGAAATTGCCTGGATCAATTTTCGTATTGGTAGTGATTGCAACCATACCGTTCCTGTACCCTGCAGTGTTGCAAGGAATATCCCTTCCCCTCCGAAAACCATAGAGCGAAGATTCCCTGCCGCCTGCACATTAAAATCGATGCCTGGAGTAAAGCCTACGATACAGCCAGTATCCACACGCAGCATCTCGTTGTTTAATCTCCTTTCAATGACGGTACCGCCAGCATGAACAAAAGCCCTGCCGTCGCCATCAAGTTTTTGAAGGATAAAACCTTCTCCGCCAACCAATCCGCTGCCGAGTCTCCTGTTAAAATACAGTGAAATTTTCGTTCCCAGAGCGGCACATAGAAAAGAATCATTCTGAACGATCAGGCTGCCGCCCAGGTATCCCAGTTCTATGGGTACAATTTTCCCCGGATAGGGTGCAGAAAAAGCTACCTTTCTTTTTGTACTCCCCTGGTTTGTAAAATGTGTTACAAAGAGTGACTCTCCCGTGAGCACACGACTTCCTGCCGATACCAGCTTGGAAAGCAATCCCTGGTTCGGCTGTGAACCATCTCCAAGCCGGGTATCAAAGCTGATATCCGGGTCCATGTACATCATGGTACCTGCTTCAGCAATAACTGTTTCTCGCGGATCAAGTTCTATTTCAACAAGCTGAATATCGTCTCCGATAATTTTAAAGTCTATATCATGTGCTTTCATAGCTGTTATTTTATCTGGATTGAAAACATTTGAATAAGAAGTTCCTTCACTGTTTCTATACGTGTGGGTTTTGCCAGGTAACGGTCCATCCCTGACTTCAAAGCTTTTTCCTTTCGTTCATCATTAACATCGGCAGACATGGCTATAATTGGCGTTGTAACACCTTTCTCCCTGATATGAGCTGCTGCTTCAAAACCATCCATCTCGGGCATAAAAAGGTCCATAAAAATAATATCATAGCTATTCTGCACCGTCCTGGCAATTGCTTCAGCACCATTGGAAACTACTTCAATCTCATAACCAATATTTTTAAAAATGGTCTGTGCAACTTTCTGATTAATAACATTATCCTCCACAACAAGGATATTCAACTCTTCCGGTAGTGCATTAAGTGTGCTAATAATTCCGGCTTTGTCCTTGAGTGTAGGGAAGACCTCGTTTATGATATCAAATATTTCCTTGGTTTCAAAGGGTTCAATCAGGTAATAGTCGATACATAATTTCCTGGCCAATTTATAATTCCCCGGCCGATCGTTGGCAGACACGAACATGGCAGGAATTGTTTCCATAAGCCCGTCGTCCTTAATACGCTGCGCAAGAGAAAATCCATCCTGTCCTTCTTTATCTGTAATTACGATCATATGGTAGAAATCGCTTTTGGATTGCAGATGATGCACCACGGAATCGATATTGCTATCCTGATAGACCTTGGTTACTATATTGATGCCGAAATTTGTAAGTACCTGGTAGATTTTATTCCGCTCCGGTGAGGATTCCCTGGTAAGGAAAAGAAATGTAAGCTTGTTCAGGCTGAAAATACTATCGTATTTAAAATTCTTTTCCATTCTTTCATTGGAATAGAATTCCGCTGTAAAGCTGAACCTGGAGCCCGGAGTGGATTTTGTCCCCAGGTTCCTGGACGGGCTTTCTACCCATATCTCTCCATTCATCAATTCAACAAGCTGCTTGGCAATGGTAGTCCCCAGGCCAGTTCCTCCGAATTTCCTGGCAATAGATGAGCCTGACTGATTATATCCGGAAAATATACCTGACACCTTCTCTTTTGGAATCCCGATGCCAGAATCTTCCACCCAGAAAAGGACCTGTATTCGGCCTTTCACATTCTCCAGAAGATCAGCACCGATAACAATTTTTCCCTTCTCTGTAAACTTAACTGCATTACTGACCAGGTTTGAAATTACCTGTCTGAGCCGGAATGGATCTCCAATGAGTCTGTCGGGTACGCTGGTATTAATTTGCGTATCAATGGTAAGTCCTTTTTCTCCGGCAAGTGGCTGAAACAGATCCTGGATCAGGGTAATCTCCGTTCTGACACGGAAAGGGATTTCCTCCAGTAACATTTTACCTGCTTCAATCTTGGAATAATCCAGGATATCATTAATGATGGTCATCATGAGGTCAGACGACTTCTTAATTACCGTCAGCCGGTCTCTATCCTCTTTCTTTAATCCGGTAGAATCCATCAAGAGGGCGATCATCCCGAGTATACCATTCATGGGAGTGCGGATCTCATGACTCATTGCAGCCAGGAAATCTGATTTTGTCCTGTTTGCAGCTACCTCCTGCCTCCGGCTCCTTTCCAGGGGAGACACATCCACCAGCGCAACAAGTTTCAGACTTTCGCCTCCAATACGGGTTTCCAGTTCAATTCTGTAGATTACTGTTTCAACACCGTCTTTCTCATAAAAAATATAATCCGACATATCCTGAGACAGGGTATCGTCTTTTAACAGGTAATTTTCAGAGTGTGTGATCAGTGTAGAAAAATCCTTCCCCACCATATTCTCATGAATATTATTGAAAAGCATTTTTTGTGCAGTACCATTGATATGCCTGATAATATCACCTGCATCCAGCACCACAATTCCGACGGGGAAATTCTCCATGATCTGTCTGAACACAATTTCTGACATTTTCAATCTTTCCTGGGTTCTGGCCCTGTGCCCAATGATATAAAGCAGATAGAAAATCAAGGCCAGGGAAAGCAGGAAGGAGATGATGGAAATCATCATGTTTTGCTGAATAAAGAACCGGTTGAATTCCTTCTGCCTTACGGAAAATACAATTCCCAGGCTCTTGTTGAAAATGCTCAGCGGATAGTATGCCGAATTTACTTTACTCTCCCCGTATGTTTCGTCGCTGATCATGTGTTTGATCAGGCCCGAAGATATCATATCGATACTGTCAGCGATGATCTCGAGGGAGCTGACCTGGCTCCCGGAAGGAAAATCAGAGGATAATATCTCTCCATCGGAATTTAATACCCATTGCCAGGTAATGGTTTTCCCTTTGGGATAAAAAGCAAAGATTTTCCTGGCAAAAGACTCAAAGTCGATCTCCACAATAATATTTCCACTTACCTTATCATCTGCAAAGTAGGGATAATGATAAATGTAGGTCCCTCCCTTCTCCTCAACCTTATGACGTGGAACCAGCGGATACTGACGCTGCCTGGGAAATGTATCAATAACCACTTCATTATCATTGATATACAAGCCAAAATAGTTTTTCTTATTATCAAAAATATAGACATTCTTCACCAGGTCCCGATACTTGTAGTAAAATATCTCAATACTTTTTTCGCTAAGCGTATAGGTTTCTTCATCATCAAAAATATCTGCAAAATTATAGTCATAAAGGAGACCGTTGAGATCACTTTCAAAGCTTCCCAGCTGTTCCTCCATGTATTCGCCACAGATACTAACCTCCTGATGAAGGGATGAGTGAAGAAATGAAATAAATCGGGAATTAATATTGATAAATGAAAACACATTCATTACCAGCAGAAAGCCAAGCAAGATAAAGGCTGTGAGGTTTGCGCGCTTCATGGAAATCCAGTCTAGGTGAAGAGCTGTTCTCTTCATATTCAGTTCTAAAAATACATATTAAAATAATAGATTGTGAGTTATTTCCGGTATTTATCGCCCATATCAGACATCAGGCCAAGATAACTCAGGTATCTTGATTCACTTATCTCTCCTGAAATGACGGCATCAATTACGGCACAACCTGGTTCATTTAAATGAAGGCAATTGTGAAACCTGCAACCGGCGCTTATTTTGAATATTTCAGGGAAAAAGTGGAACAGCTCATTTTTTTCAATATCAACGGTTCCGAATCCTTTAATTCCAGGAGTATCAATTACATACCCTCCTGAAGGAAGGAGAAACATTTCAGCATAGGTTGTCGTGTGCTGGCCCGATTGGTGAGAGGAAGAAACTTCAGAAGTTTTCAGGTTGAGCTCCGGATCCAGGAAATTCAGGAGGGTGGACTTCCCTACACCAGAATTACCGGAAACAACACTGGTGCTACCGGCAAATAGAGCCCTCAGTTTATCAGTATGCAGGCCTGATTTTAGGGAAACTGCCAGGCACTGGTATCCGATATTTTCATATATTTCAACCAGGCTATTCATCTGGATTAGTTCTTCTTCGCCATACAGGTCCAGTTTATTAAATAATAGAACTACCGGAATCCTGAAAGCTTCAGCTGAAACCAGAAAACGATCTACAAAAGCCATAAGGGTTTTTGGTTGAACGAGTGAGATCACCAGCACGGCCTGGTCAATATTTGAGGCAATCAACTGGTATTCACGGGAAAGATTGGAGGCTCTTCGAATAATATAATTTTTGCGGTCTTCAATGTGGGATATAATACCGCTACCGTCATCCAGCACGGAAAATTCCACCCTGTCTCCCACTGCAACAGGGTTGGTGGATCGCAGGCCTTTGATCCTGTATGAGCCCCGGATCTTACAGGCAACGGTGTTACCTTCAGCATCGCGTACCGTATACCAGCTTCCTGTGGATTTTATAACAAGACCTTTTACCAAAAGAATTCTTTTCGGACAAAAATAGTGAAAGAATGTATTCCGGGGGAAGTGAAACCTGGATTTCTATTCTTCAGATTTTGAAATGGGAGCGGTAAGATTCAGGTACCTCGATTTAAACCTGATACCGGAAATGTCCCCTTCTTCATCCCTGCTTGCAAGCAATTGTGCATCTGAACCGGTAATTCTGTTCAATTCTCTCAATCCGCTGCTGGCAAGTTTCAGGATCAGTACATCTTCGTCCTCCATCGCTTCAGAGGCCTTTTGATAATGGTACCTGGCAACATCGATGGGTGACAATGAAGAGAGGTGAATTGATGGAGAACTCACCGGCTGATAATTGATCCGGTCATAATTCACCTGAAACTCATCTTTTACAGTATTTCTCAAATCCAGCTTCCCAACACTGGCAATTTTGACTTTCTCAGCGGTGGGCTTCTCAGTGCCGGAGGATTTTTCTGTCTTTTTTGCCGGTTTATAATTGGATACCGGGACCGGGGCCTGTGTTTTCTTAATTACCTTAACGGTTGCGGGAATAGTGTTTACCGGGGGCACTTTCTCTTCGGGCTCAGCAATCACTTCCATATCCGACTTTACCGGTTCCACAGACTGGGATATAATTTCCACGGGTT
>Ga0116164_10002170_pt1 | contig 14244 bp, 11 predicted proteins | sample AD_UKC109_MetaG_FD_89888 | JGI IMG/M metagenome (GOLD analysis project Ga0116164, IMG submission 89888) | Active sludge microbial communities of municipal wastewater-treating anaerobic digesters from Hong Kong - AD_UKC109_MetaG | ecosystem: Engineered > Bioreactor > Anaerobic > Digestate... | reverse complement strand
TTATTCACAAAATGCGTTCTTAAGACATGCAAAAGGAGAAAGGGTTTAATAAAACGTTCGGGGACGGTTAAAAAAATCGGGATTGCCTGCTTTCTGCGAGTCGGCAATCTGTTGTATCTATTTTATTTAACCGGGATAGAAGAAAAAAAAATCGTTTGTATTTTCGTCAACACGGATCCCAAAAAGCGGGATCGTTTGCTGCAAAGAAAATCGGGAAATGCCCGGTAGAGGTAAAATTCTTTTTATAGTTTTGAAAAAAAATGCATTTTTAACCGCAAGGATCAGAAACGAACTTAATTTATTGAACATGGAGTCGAGAAGAAATTTTATCAAAAAGGTGGCAGCTACTCTGGGGGGCATAACAATTATTCCCGCTTCGGCCCTCTTTGCCCGAAGGGAAAGCAGTTACGGTTTGGGAACAAAACCCTTGTCCCGGGGACTGGCTCCGGGCGATAAGCTTCGAATGGCTTTTTGCGGTATTGGGAACCGGGGTGAGCAGATTATGAAGGATTTCAACCGAACCGGAATGATCGAAACCACGGTTTTATGCGATGTCGATATGGGGGCAAAACATACCCTCGAAATGATGCGTGCATATCCTAAGGCCAAACAATACAAAGATTTTCGGGTGATGTTCGATCAATCGTTGAATGATTTTGATGCCGTATGCATCGGAACTCCCGATTTCTCTCATTTCCCGATTACCATTCTGGCCATGTCGCTGGGAAAAAGTGTATATGTTGAAAAGCCGCTAAGCCGGACCTTCAACGAATCGGAGTTGTTGCTGAAAGCAGCCGCAAAATACAAGGTGGTAACCCAGATGGGAAACCAGGGACACTCGGAAGCGAATTATTTTCAGTTTAAAACCTGGGTTGAACACGGGATTATTAAAGATGTTACCCAAATTACCGCGCACATGAACAATTCGCGCCGTTGGCACGGCTGGGATACATCGATGACCCAATTTCCCGTGAATCCGGTTGTTCCGGAAACGCTTGACTGGGATACCTGGTTAATGACGGCTCCCTATCATGCGTACCACGAAGATTTTATCAACGGGCAATGGCGCTGCTGGTATATGCACGGGATGGGCGCACTGGGCGATTGGGGGGCGCATATCCTCGATACGGCCCACGAATTTCTCGATTTGGGTCTTCCATTCGAGGTGGATCCGGTGAAAATTGAAGGTTATAATTCCTTGTTCTTTCCTCAGGCATCGACCCTTGAATTTAAGTTTCCGGCCCGAAAGAATATGCCTCCCTGCACCATTACCTGGTACGACGGGGTGAACAACATACCCCGGGTTCCGGAAGGATACGGCCAACTGGAACTCGATCCAAATATTCCACCGGCCAGCAACGGAGCCATCCAACCTTCGAAGCTTCCTCCCGGGAAAATCATTTACGGTAAGGATTTAACCTTTAAAGGCGGTTCGCACGGTAGTACATTGAGTATTATCCCCCCCGAAAAAGCCCGGGAAATGGAAGGGAAACTGCCGGAAATACCCGAAAGCCCGTCGAATCATTTTGAGAATTTCGTTTTGGCGTGCCTTGGTGAAGAGAAACCCCGTTCTCCGTTTGAAATTTCCGCTCCGTTAAGCCAGGTTTTTTGTCTGGGGGTGCTTGCCCAGCGTTTGAACACAAAGATTGAATTCGATCGCACAAAGAAGCAAATAACGAACAACAAGCTGGCGAATGAGTTGTTAAGCGAATGGCCGCCCCGAAAAGGCTGGGAAGAATTTTACCGGTTGTAATGATTCAGAAATAAATCTTCCACGATCCGATCGGGAAAAAGCCCATTTGAAAGATCGAAACGATGGATGCGGTTCCCTGATCGAAACGTTGGGCAAAAATGTTCCGGTGATCGGTAAGGTTTTGCACATCGAACGACCATTCCTGCGATATTCTCTTTAGATTTTGCCGGAAGGAGATTCGGAGATCCATGCGGAAATATTCGGCAAACTGTTCATCGTACGCCCGGTCGTATTCGTATACGGTTTGTCCCATTCGAACCGACGATTCCAAATCGATGGGAATATACCTTTTGCCCCCGGCCCATACGGTTTTAACATTCACCGACAACAGGTCATCCTTTATCGGCAGCTCATAGCCGAACAGGACATTCAGGGTATAGTTTCCATTGAATGCCGTATTTCTCCAAATCTTATCACTTCCTTGGTATTTTGAATCATACAGTGATGTCGACACCAGGAAATAGAAATTTCGATCCAGGTATTTTTCGAGGGTCCATTCAATGCCGATATTTTTTCCTGTACCTTCATTTACAAGGCTGCCCTTGGTTTCGTTATAAAAATTGGCCCCGTAATTTGCGAGGCTGTAATTCGATGGATGTTTTTCAACCGGTATATCGAACAAAAATTGGTAGTAGGTTTCGATTTTCATCCGGAGGCTGTGGGTTATCGTCCAATCATAACCGGCCGAAAAATGATGGCTTTTGGTGAATCCCAGGTAGGTATTTGTTTGCGTGTATGCTCCGGATTTTGTGCCTTCGGGGGTTTGAAAAAAATACACCAGCCGGGGCTGTATCTGGCTGTTTAAGCCATACCCCAACGAAAAACGATGGTTTGCTGCGGGAGCATAACTCAGTCCGGCCCGTGGCTCGATGGCAGTGGTGTTGTTCAGGGTAAACCATTGTCCATGCAATCCGGCTTGTAGGGCAAAGCTGTTGCTGAAACGCAGCTTAAACTGAGCGTATGCCTGGCAAAGCGCTGTGACTCCCTTTGCATCGGTTTCGTACTGGTATGCCTTTGTCGTTGTATTGTAGAATTCATCGAAAAAACGGAAGTCGAAAACCTGAACGTTTATCCCCGACTGAAAGGTGCTTTTTGCACTTTTCTTCCGGTAGTAATCCGACGATAGGGCATAGGTTGTTTCGGTGTAATCGTTGTTGTAAAAGTTGTTGGTGTTTACGGCATTTATTGAATCAACCTTGTTGTACGAGTTGGAGCAACTGGCCGAAATTGACGACTCAATCCGGCTGTTTTCAGAGAAAAAGTATTTGTGTTTCAGTCCGATAAAACCCATTTTCGAACCATACGAAACCTGGGTGCCCGGCAGCATGTCGGCCGTCCAGCCACTACCTGTGCTTTCTTTAAGGTCAATGTGGCTGATTCCCCCCAATCCCAAAAGCGTAAAAGTTCCTGATTTTCGGGTTGGCATGAAGAGTTTAAACGAAACATCGGTGTATTGCGGAACGCCTCCAACATCGAACATACCCATTGCATGCATCAGATCCATCATGGTATATCGATAATTGATCATATAGGAACTGCCGTTTTCCCGGTTCAGTGGTCCTTCGGCGCCCAGTTCAAAGCCGTTAAAGCCCATTCCTCCGGTGAATTCATGGCGACGGTTGTTGCCGTTTCGCATTTTCAGGTCGAAAACGCCCGACAGGGCATTTCCGTATTCAGCCGGAAACGACCCGGTGAAGAAATCGGAGTTGGCAAGCTGGTTGTTGTTTAGAATGCTTATAGGACCACCGGTTGTTCCGAACGTTCCAAAATGATTGGGATTGGGAATGAGCATCCCGTCCAGTCGCCAGAGTAGCCCTGTTGGCGCGTTTCCACGGATGATGATGTCGTTGCGTTGGTCGCCTGCAGTAATCACCCCGGCATAATTGGAAGCCATCCGGGCCGGGTCGCCCCAGCTTCCGGCATATTTGTTGCTTTCTTCCACGGTAAAGGTACGGGCACTGCTCAACGCAAATTCATCGGACACTTCGTTTTTCCTGTGGGCTTTAACGGTAACCTCGTTGATCGATTCAATTTTTTCGGTCAGTTCGATATCCAGATAAAGATCTTTTCCTGATGTAAGCAAGATGTTTCCCGCTGTGTAGGGTTCGTATCCCATCATACGTACTTCAATGGAGAACCTTCCTATCGGAAAAGAGTCGAAGCCAAAAGTTCCGTTATTGTCGGTGGTCGAAGCTGCCGAATATTCCGCCGTTTCTGCTACAACGGTTGCAGCGGGCAGAGAGGTGCCCGATTGTTTGTCGGTCACCGAACCCACAATCCGACCGGTTTTTCCCTGGGCATTTGTAATCGGGCAAATGAATCCCATGAGGCAAAGCATTGCGCTTACCTTAATTAAAGTTTTCATAAAGCTTATGGTTTAATAATTAACGTCTAACGTGTTTTTTGTCTTTTTGGAAAATCCTCACGTTTGCTTCGCTTTCTTTTCTCCTATGTTGGTACTTATTTTTTGATCCATTTCATAAAACTCCGGATGTTTTGATAACTGACAATCACGTCGTCGCTGAATTCAGGTATAAGATTAATTTTCAATCTGCTTTTCGAATAGGGGAGCATTTCTTTGATGGACGAAATATGGGCGATCATTTTTCGGTTCAGTCGGAAAAAATGATACGAATCGAGCTTTTTTTCTACATTTTCGAGGGTGTCGTCGAAGAGCAGGTTTTCATTTTTGTGGGTACGGATGAATACACTTCCCTCGCAGGCATAGAAATAAGCAATTTCACTGTCGGTAACAATCTTGAGTTTTCTTCCCAACTGGCAAACAAAACGATGCTTCACATTTTGGAACTTTTCGAACGCTTCGAGTGTTGCAAGAATCCGTTTGTAGTCGTTTGAATAGCCGGTAAGGGATTGGAACTTGGTAATGCTTTTTTGCACATCTTCCTTCATGATTGGTTTGAGCAAATAGTCGATACCGTTGTGCTTGAATGCCTCAATGGCATATTGGTCATAGGCTGTAGTAAAAATGACAGGGCATTCTATGGTCACTTTCTCAAAAATCCCGAAGCACAAACCGTCGGAGAGATGGATGTCGAGAAAGATCAGATCGACCGGATGGTTTTTTAAGTATTCAACGGACTGACTTACGGAGGGAATGATGTCTTTCACGATTATCGTGTCGTCGATTTCCGAAAGGCATTTCGCCAAACGAAAGGCCTGAGGTTGTTCGTCTTCGATGATGAGAATCTTCATTTTGTTCCGCTTATGATGGGTATTTCGACAATAAAGAATGCTTCCTCCAAACCGTAACGGATCGTCTGCCCCGTAAAATCCCGGTAACGTTCTTCCAGGTTTTTCAAACCCATACGGGGGCTGTTGCCCAATTCCCGCAGCTGTAAATTGTTCCTTACCTGAATGTATTCATTCCGCTCATCGGCAGTTGCTTCAATCAAAAGGGGTGTTTTCTCCGAAAGTATATTGTGTTTCAGGGCATTTTCGATTAATAATTGTAAGGTCAGGGGCAGTATGTAGGTGGAATATAATTTTTTGTTTAAACGGTTGATCCATTGGAACTGTTCACCATACCGGATATGCTGTAAATAGAGATACGAATCGATAAACTCCAGCTCTTCTGATAAAGGGACAAAGTCGGTGTTGTTGACGTTGAGAATGTAGCGATATATATTGGAGAATTCGTTGACATAATGGATGGCTTTTTGCGGATCGGTTTCAATTATCGCAGAAAGAGTACCCAGACTGTTGAAAAGAAAATGTGGGTTTACCTGGCTTTTCAACGCATCGAATTTGGCCTGCATGTGTGCTTTTTCGAGTTGGGAAGAACGGATAAGCTCTTTCTTCCAGGAAAAGAAAAGATAGGCCAACTCATGCACGATCACAATAAAAAGGAAAACCAGCAAAATGGCCAAATTGAGTGTTTGATGTGTTTGCCAGTAATGCTCACTTGCACCCTCGATAACCTGGTTTAAAAGAAAAACGACAAGGATGAACACGAAGGAAAAAAATATCAGGTAGGCCCCCACAATTACAATGTGCAGAAGGGGTTTCTTTTCCCAGGGGAATTGATTCCATAATAGAATACCGAACCAGCGGGTTCCGATCCATGAGATAGAGGTGATGATCGTTGAAAGCACAATCCAGACCCAAAAAAAGGAATGGCCGGGACGCAAACCAAACAAAAGGGGAAAAGAAATGCCAATCAGCGGTATTCCAATCAAGGCAATCCATCGGTCGTTGAAAAGTTTTTCCGAATGCATCGGGTATTTTGTTTTGTTCTGCCGCATAAAAGGTAGCTATTTTATACGGCAAACATACGGCGGGAATTCAACTTTTGGAAAAAAAGGATAATCAAAAAGGTCATGGATCCGATGAAGCAGGTCGGGACGGGCATGAATCAGGAAAAAGAAGCTGAACGGGAAAGCGACTTCTCCCCCAAAACGTATCAATAATTCATTTTCACATCAACAATCACAGTTTCCCGGTCTATTTTAAAACTTGCCCGTGCAAAGGAAGGGGGTCCGAATACGACCTTCCGCTTGTTCGAAAAAGCATAGCCCTCGATGGGGAAGTGCAGGAAATTCGTATCCATCACCCCATTGTTGTTTTCATCGTGAAACGTGGTGAACGCGTAAGTTCCGTAGGGTAAATCGGGGAAAAGAATGCTGGTTTTTCCCTCCGAAACAGGCGCTTTCATAATGGAAATGGCCGACTTTGTGTCGGGAAATTTCGGGCTGTTCTGGTCGTATAATTTAACGACAACAAAACCCTGATCCGATTTCAGTCCGGAAAAATTCAATACCAGCGAGCCCTGCTTTTTATCGTTAACTGCGGCGTGTAACACAGACGAGAAGAGAATAAGTATTGTCAAAATTTTGATTTTCATAGCGGTTATCGATTGAGTAGTTTCCCTGTAACAATTGTGCCGTCGCTTAATACAACACGATAAACGATCGCATGGTTGAAGGGGATAATAAATTCGTTTTTTTCCTGCTTAAACGATTCCAGCCGGATGAATCGGCCATTCAACGCATACAACGCGATGGTTCCGCCGCGCGTGTCCCGATCGTATATCGTTAATGTTCCCTGTCTGGAGGAAGTAACCAGGATGCCTTCCCGGCCTTCGGGAACCACCACAAGATCGTCGGCTTTCGAAAACACAAAACGATCGATGTTGAATTCGGGCAGTTCAAGTATGTTCATTCGCAGGGTGCAGATTCCGGAGTCCAGTTCCAGTTCAGCGCTCAAAGCGATCTGGTTAATGGTATTGCCGCTTGACGGGATTTCCCATACGAGGGTATCGTCGGCAAGGCTCAGCCCGATTCTTCCTCCGGCTTCCCGGGCGGCGATCCAGGTGTCGATGCGGTATCGACCTGTTTCGGTAACGCGAAGGGTGTATTCGCACCATTCGCCCGCTGCAACATGGGTGAGCTGGTATCCGTTCCACCGGCTCTCGATGTCGGGGCCTTCGTGTGCGCGATATTTGCCGGGGATGTTTTTCGCATCGGTGTCGTGCCAGGTATAGCCTTCAAAGCCAATGTCAAAATCCTCGGCCTCAAGGGTTCCCGGTAGTTCAAAGGGAACGCCGTGAAAAGGATTTCGCTGATAATGGGGGAGAAACACACGAACGGGATACGAATAGGCCTCTTCGGTAGCGCAACGGATCCCGATTCGATAATAATAGAATAATCCGGTTGGTAACGACCCGGAGTCGTCGAAGGTGAACGATTCTGCAGAAGGGCGGGCAATCGTCTCCCAGGTGCCTGCTTCGGTCCGGCGTTGCAGTAAAAGTTCGGTAGCCTCTGTGCAGCGGTTGTTCCAGTCGATCCGGATAATCGAGTCCTGAATTACGATAATGTTCAGTGAGGTGGGTGACAGCGAAGATGGATGCAATATAATGTCCCGGATATCGTTCCATTGCCGCAGATCCCGATTATAAACGGCAAAATCACTCCCGTCGTCCCAAACGTTAAACGAAATGCTGTTTTTCGAACACGCTTCGGCACACACGGCATAAAAATGCATCCGGTCGTTGAAGTCGGCGCTCTTTATGGCGCCAAATTCCCCCAGGTTAATGGGGAGCTGGTTGTTGAAGCCCCATTCGGCTATTTTTTTGAACTTCTTTTGTACTGCCGCAACCTCTTCTTCGCTGCCCCATCGGGTTATTCCCTCCAGCGCAAAATAATCGGGTTCAAAAAAGTGAAAGGTTCCAATCAGGTAATCGTCGGCAGGGATGCGGGCAGCGAGCAGTTCGTCGGGGCCTGTATGCTTGTTGCCACTATACAGGACCACCCGTTCGGGATTTTTTTTCCGGATGATGGAGAGGATATGGCTGTTTAATTCGTTGATATCAGCAGCAGAAATACCAACGGGTTCATCGATGATTTCGAAAACCAGTTTCTCGGATTTTTTCCGGAACCGGGTCGAAATCTGGCTCCAGATGCTGTCGAAACGGGCCTGGTTTTCCGGCCGTTGATAGCCCAGTTTAAACCATTCCTCGTAATGGGTATTTAACACCACACAGAGATCGCTGTTCAAAGCCCAATCGACAATCTGCTCCACACGATCGAGCCAGGCAGCATCGATGGTGTAGGGTGGGGCGGTGGCCGTGTGTTTATCCCAGCGTATCGGTAACCGGACGGAAGTAAAGCCTGCTGCTTTAAAGTCATCGAAATAATGCTCCTGTGCCGGTCCGTTGTTCCAATCCCCTTCGTTGGGCGGTTCAAGCGTATGGCCCAGGTTGATTCCCCGTCCCATCGCCTGGTTGATTCGAACGGCAACCGGTTGGGCCATAAGAGAATTGATACCGGAAAGAATCGGGACTGAAAACAAAAGTATGCGTAAATATCTATTTTTGAGGCACAGAATCATCTCGGTTCGGTGATTGAATACTGAAATACGCGCTGAAAATAATAAATCATCATGGAATGGCAATCTGCCTTCAGGAAAAATGGCAAAAAAGCAGAACGATTCTTTTTTGATCATAAATTTATTGCAGGGTTTTTAATATCTTCCCCATTATTTTTAAAGACTTTTCGAAATGGATAAAAAAAGCTTTGTTGAGAAAATTCAGAAATCCTATACCTTTCAGGGTGAATCCGTTTTAATGGGTTCGGCCATTCTTGGCGACGATTATGAAACCGGTTGCCCGATAAGGCTTCCGTTGAAAACGTTAAACCGGCACGGCCTTATTGCCGGGGCAACGGGAACCGGAAAAACCAAATCGCTGCAGGTACTGATGGAAAGTCTTTCCGATGCGGGGGTTCCGGTACTGGCCATGGATATCAAAGGCGACCTGAGTGGATTGGGAGCCGAAGGCAAAATGAACCCGGTGATCGAAAAACGATCGCGTCTGATTGGAATGAGCTGGTCGCCAAAAGCTTACCCGATCGAATTTTTATCCATTTCCCAGGAACCCGGGGTTCGCCTTCGGGCCACTGTGTCGGAATACGGTCCGGTACTTCTTTCCAAAATTCTGGGACTAAACGATAATCAGGAAGGTATCTTGTCGATGATTTTTAAATTTTGCGACGACCGGCATTTACCCCTGCTCGATCTGAAGGATTTAAAAAGTGTGCTGAAGCATGTCCAGGACGAAGGAAAAGAAGATTTTAAAAAGGACTATGGCTTTGTATCGACTTCTTCAGCAGGGATTATATTGCGCAATATCATCAGCCTGGAACAGCAAGGAGGAGAAGAAATTTTCGGAGAACCCTCGTTCGATGTGAACGATCTGATGTTTACCAACAATCGGGGACAGGGAATGATCAACATTCTGCGACTGACCGATATCCAGGACAAGCCTGATTTGTTTAGCACATTTATACTCTGTTTGCTCGCGGAATTATTCCAGACCCTACCCGAATTGGGCGACCCCGACAAACCCCGCCTGGTCATTTTTATCGACGAAGCTCATCTGGTTTTTAAAAATGCAAACAAAAATTTACTCGATCAGCTCGAAATGACGATTAAACTAATTCGTTCAAAGGGAATTGGTATCTTTTTTATTACCCAGTCGCCAACCGATATACCGGCCAGTATATTGGGACAATTGGGCACAAAAGTGCAACACGCCCTTCGTGCTTTTACCGCCAAGGATCGGAAGGATATCAAAACGGCATCGGAAAATTATCCTGCCACTGAATTTTACCAGGTTGATGAATTGATGACACAATTAGGGATTGGCGAAGCCTTTGTTTCGGGTCTCGACGAAAAGGGACGCCCTACCGAGCTGGTCCATACCCTGATGCGCCCGCCTTTTTCCCGGATGGATGTGCTCGATTCACAGGAAATTGATGCACACATCCGAAGCTCGGCGCTGATCCGGGAATACAATCAGAATATTGATCGGGAAAGCGCGTACGAAATTTTGCAGGACAGGATTGAGGAAAAAGAAGAGGAGGTACAACGAAAAGTGGAGAAAGCCCGCTCGACGCCCAAAAGCCGGTCCCGTTCCGAACAATCGACCCTGGAAAAGATCATGAAAAGCCCGGTAACCCATACCATTGCCCGCGAAGTTACCCGGGGCCTGCTCGGGGTCATGGGCATCCGGACCACCACCCGCTCCCGGTCGAGAGGCGGTTTTCGTTTGTAGTATTCATCCAAATTCGACTTTTCATCAGACTGATGGAAATACATTCCGGTCTATTATGAGTCCGCTATGTACTTTCCCTGTCTTTTTTCCGCCGGGTTTCCTATTTTTACGGCATGACGCATAGGGTGCAAAAAAACCTCTATAAATTGTACGTAATCAAAACCGCCAAGTGGTTTTCCCTGATTATGCCCATCATTGTTCTCTTTTTCCAGGACAACGGTCTTTCTATGTCCCAGATTTTCTGGCTGAAATCGGTTTATTCAGTGGGTATGTTGACGATGGAAATTCCTTCGGGCTATTTTGGCGATGTGTGGGGCCGAAAAAAGACCCTCATTATCGGAACATTATTACAACCGCAGGATTTTCACTCTACAGCTTTTCCTTTGGTTTTTGGCAGTTTATGCTCGCCGAGTTCATTCTGGGCATTGGACAGAGTTTTATCTCCGGCTCCGATTCTGCCATGTTATACGATACGTTGAAAGAAGAAAACCGGGAACACGATTATCTGAAATTCGAAGGAAGGGTAACCTCGATCGGGAATTTCTCCGAAGCCATCGCCGGAATATTGGGTGGTTTATTGGCCACTCTGAGTCTCAGAATCCCCTTTATTTGCCAGGCCGGGGTTTCTGCATTGGCCATACCTGCGGCCTTTACCCTGGTCGAGCCCGCATATTCGCTGAGCAAACGAGCGGCTGGCTGGGACGATGTGAAAAAAGTGATCCGCTATACCCTGCACGACCATCCCAACCTGCGACGCTTTATCTTGTTTTCGTCCCTTGCCGGAACGGCCACGCTGACCTATGCATGGTTTGTTCAGCCCTTCCTGATCGAATCGAAATTGCCTCTGGCATTTTTTGGCCTGATTTGGACCCTGTTGAACCTGACCGCGGGCAGTTTTTCGATGTTCGCATACCGGGTGGAACGAAAATTTTCACAGAATACGGTTTCTGGTGTGCTGATCTTTCTGATCGGGGTTCTTTTCATACTCACCGGCGCTTTTGTTTCGGTGTGGGCTATTCCCCTGTTGTTTCTTTTTTATGGTGTGCGGGGTATTGCCACCCCGGTTTTCAAGGATTATATTCATATTCGCATCAGCTCGGAATACCGGGCTACCGTTCTATCCCTGAGGAATATGTTTATCCGGATCCTTTTTGCTGTTTTAGGACCGGTATTGGGTTGGATTACCGATCACTACTCACTGAAAACCGGTTTGGTGTCGGCCGGATTCTTTTTTATGGTATTGGGTTTTTTTCTCTATTATGTAACCTACAGTCACAGGTACAACTCCAGCCCGTCGCAAGCCAGGGAAACTCCCGGAGGTAAAAGGGGGGAAACCTGATTGTACGGTCCCATTTGATGACTGATGTGCGTAATGTAGGCCCGTCTGGGTTTAACATGGTCGATAATTTCCAGGGCCTCGTGCAAAGTGCTGTGCGATATGTGGCTCTCCTTCCTGAGAGCATTGATTACAAATACCTCGAGGCCGTGTAACTTATCCAGCTCCTTCGTTTCAATGGTTTTCATATCGGTTATATAGGCAAAGGATTCGATGCGAAAGCCCAGGATCGGTAATTTATGGTGCATGCCCCGTACCGGGATAATGCATGTGTTTTCGATCGTAAAGGGATGTTCATCAATTTCGTGCAGCTCCATTTGGGGAACGCCCGGGTATTTATTTTTGGAAAAAACATAGAAAAAAAGACGTTGAATCGCTTCCAGAACTCTTTTTTCGGCATAAATGTCGGTATCCTTTTTTTGAATCCAGTTAAAAGCCCGGATATCGTCGAGGCCGGCAATGTGATCGTAATGCTCGTGGGTAAGGAGTATAGCGGAAATATTCTCAACGTTGGCCCGGAGCATTTGTTGCCGGAAATCGGGTCCGGCATCGATTACCAATATCTGTCCGTTCGTTTCGACCAAAACAGACGCACGTAGTCGTTGATCAAAGGGATTTGTAGATTGGCATGTCGCACATTTGCAGCCAATTACAGGTATCCCCTGGGATGTTCCGGTTCCTAAAAATGTGATTTTCATTCGAATAAACCTTTTAACATACTGAATATCTTTTGGATCGAAAGGTCGCTTTTTTAACAAAATTTTACTTCGTTGATCTTCGTTTCGTCCGAATGGTCCCGATAGCTATCGGGATCACATGTAGTGTATTCATGCGTGTTTTTTTTTCTGCAAACATGTTCGTTTCAATGGTTCAGGTTTTACAGTTAACCGCAAAATTAATGAAGGCCAACGAGGATTCAAGGAAAATTTCGGGTATTTTTGGGCAAAATTTTGAAGCATGCCCGGTAAACTGTATCTGATTCCTTCTCTTCTTGGCGACAGCCATCCTGACCTTGTTTTACCCCCGACGATTCGTACGCTTGTTTCGTCCATTCAGCATTATCTTGTCGAGGATATTCGCACGGCCCGACGTTTTCTGAAAAAGATGGATCCGAACATCCAACCCGACCAATTGACTTTTTTTGAAATCAACAAACGTACCCGTTTCGACGAGCTGTCGGCTTTTTTAGGACGGGCCAAAGAGGGTCTTGATATCGGGGTTCTTTCGGAAGCCGGTTGTCCCGGGATTGCCGATCCCGGCGCCGATGCCGTAAAAATTGCCCACCAGATGGATATTGAAGTCGTACCCCTGGTGGGGCCATCTTCCGTTTTGTTGTCGCTTATGGCATCGGGGCTTAACGGGCAAAACTTCACCTTCACGGGTTATATTCCCATTCAGCACCCGGGACGCGGGAAAACAATCCGTTACCTCGAAAGCAGGGCTCTGTCCGATAAGCAAACCCAGATATTTATCGAAACGCCTTATCGGAACAATAACCTGGTATCGGATCTGCTGAAAACGCTTCGCGAAACTACCCGTTTGTGCATCGCCTGCGATCTGACCCTCGAAACGCAATTCATTAAAACGAAAACGGTAAAGGAGTGGAAAAAATCGGTACCCGACCTGCACAAGCGCCCGGCCATTTTTCTGATAGGGCAGTGAGATCAATAAGATATTTCCTCCGGAACTAAAAAATTTTGTCCCGGAGCAGTTGATCAAATTCTCTTTCAAAATTTGGGGTAAATACTCCTTTGCCCAGGTTTGCTTCAATTTGGTTCCGGCTCCAGAATTTTCCTTCTGTAACTTCATCGGAATGCAAATGGATCCCTTTATAATCATAGGTTAGAAAGGAATAGACCCGTTCCCGCTCGATTTCGCTTTCAAAGACATAATTGCCAATGGGGCGGGCAGCGAAGTTCCGGAGCCCGATCTCTTCCCAGGCTTCGCGCTGAAGGGCGGTTTTGATATCCTCGCCAAAAGCGATATGACCGCCTACCGCTGTATCCCACTTGCCGGGCTGGATCAGCTTTGTATCGGGCCGCTTTTGCAGGAAAAGATGTTTGCGGGGATTCATTACGTGCAAATGCACCACCGGGTGCAGCAATTTCTGCCCGTTATGGCAAGCCGATCGCAGGGCTTTGCCTAAAATTTTTCCGGATTCATCAACAACAGGAAGCCACTCTTCATCTTCGGCAACGACCGGGGTTTTTTTTTGAATTTTTCGCCTTTGCTGAACAAATTCGTAGAGAAAGTACATGCCAAAAAGGATGTAAAACAATCCGCCGCTGATAAAAGCCCAGGCTTCTTTCGACATAAAAAAGGCCGAATAAACAACCAAAAGGGTATGCAAAGAAAAGATCCAGAACATCACTTTTAGGGTATGCCGGAATTTTTGCATTACCTCGTTGTTCATTTCTATTCCTTTCATGTATCGTTTTGTCATTCCGCCAACAAGATCCATTTTTGTATACGCCGAGACGGCCAGGATGATGCACAAGATGGCTTCGATTACCGCGGGCTTTATTTTAAAGAAGATATCGTTTTGGAGAAGCAGCGAAATACCGCCCAGTGCAAGGAGCAACAGGG
>Ga0116164_10002169_pt1 | contig 14245 bp, 17 predicted proteins | sample AD_UKC109_MetaG_FD_89888 | JGI IMG/M metagenome (GOLD analysis project Ga0116164, IMG submission 89888) | Active sludge microbial communities of municipal wastewater-treating anaerobic digesters from Hong Kong - AD_UKC109_MetaG | ecosystem: Engineered > Bioreactor > Anaerobic > Digestate... | reverse complement strand
GCAACTGGACTGAACCTGCAGCACACGCAGTCGTCCACCAGCTTCGTCCCCCGCATATCGGCGATCTCGGGTTACAGGTGACGCCGAGCCACCCGGACTAGCCCGCGCATATCAGAGTCATCTGGTGGAACATAAACCTAACGCAAGATCTGAGCTGATATCTGAACTAAAATTTGACTGAGGATTGGATCCGTATCCGGTTCGGGTTCGATTCGGACTTAGTTCGGACTCGATTCAGGATTTGGCTTGTGATTTGAGCTGATATTTGGGTCAAGGAGGAACCAGATTATGGAAGAGATGATAGGGTTTGTGATGGGAAACAAGCAGAGGATAAGGGTTATGGAAGTGATCGAGTCGAAGGGGCCCCAGCCCGCATCCAAGATCGCCAAGTTCAGCCACCTCACGGCCCCGGTCGTGGGAAAGGTGCTGGAAGATGTGGCGGGAAAGGGGATCATAAAGGAGAAGGATGGGGTCTGGAACTTCACGGACCTTGGGATCGAGGTTCAGAAAGAGCTAAAGAAGAGGGCGTGATCGGGATGGAAGTCTCCGAGGCGATCAGGGCGAGGAGGAGCATAAGAAAGTACCAGGACCAAAAGGTCGAGGCCGACAAGCTCGACCGGGTCCTGGAGGCGGGAAGGCTCGCCCCCTCCGCCAGGAACCTCCAGGAGTGGAGGTTTGTCGTCGTAAAAGACGAGTCTGCGAGAAAGAGGCTCGCCGAGGCCGCCAAGGGCCAGGCCTTCGTCGGCGAGGCCCCTGTGGTTATCGCCGCCTGCGCCACGGTGACCGATTACGTCATGACCTGCGGCCAGCTCACATATCCCATCGACCTCGCCATAGCCGTCGAGCATATGGTCCTGCAGGCCGCAGCGGAGGGACTAGGGACATGCTGGATCGGGGCCTTCTACGAGGAAGAGGTGAAGAAGATCCTGAACATACCTCCCGAGGTGAGGGTAGTGGCGCTCCTTCCCCTGGGCTATCCCGATGAGTCGCCTTTCCCGAGGCCTAGGAAGGGGATGGATGAGATCGTCGCCTTAGAGACCTGGAAATAAAATAGAGGTCACTGGAAAGGATCTCAGAACGGGTCTCAGGATAGAATGCTCGAAAGGGGTGCGAAGGGCAGGCTGGCGAGATGGCAGAGAAGGTCGTCAGGACCGACGAGGAATGGAAGAAGATCCTCAGTCGGGAGGAGTACATCGTCACCAGGAAGCGGGAGACCGAGCCCTCTTTCTCCGGCAAGTACTACGATTTCGAGGGGAAGGGGGTCTACCGGTGCGTCGGCTGCGGAAACGACCTCTTCTCCTCGGAGGCGAAGTTCGACTCGGGGTCTGGATGGCCGAGCTTCTGGGCTCCGGTCTCCGAGGAGAGCGTCGATGAGGGGGAGGACAGGAGCTATGGCATGATCCGCACTGAGGTCGTCTGCAGAAGGTGCAACGCCCACCTCGGCCACGTCTTCGATGACGGGCCGCCTCCTACGGGCAAAAGGTACTGCATCAACTCGGCAGCTCTGAAGTTTGTCCCGGAGGAAGAGATCTGATTCTTCCGGGATAAAATGAAAAGGAAACGAAAACCGTGATTTTGGACGGCTGATCTATTTGGCAGAGCACATGGTGGAGATGGCAGGAGCCCTCGTGAGGGTGAAGGATGGCGAAGTCGAGGTACTTTCGGATCCGAAGGTGAGGTGGTGTCCCTTGCGAAGCGGCCTCTATGGCCACAGGGCCGAGTCGAGAGAGACCGTCAAGGCGGTCCTCAAAAGTCACATTGAGGAGCTGGGGATGTACGGTCCCCATCGGGTTCTGGAGCTCTCCGATCGGCCGGTGAGCTTCGGCGCCTCGGAGATGATCTCCGACGGGATGAAGGCTGGGCTCGTGGATGCGGCCGTTGTCGTATGCGAGGGCGCTGGGACGGTCGTTGCCACGGGAACCGAGGTGGTCGCCGCCCTCGGCGCCCACATGACGGGCCTCATCAGAACCGAGCCAATCGAAGAGATCCAGTCAGGCCTCCGAGATAGGGGTTGCATCCTCCTTGACGATTGCTGCACCATCGATCAGGTCGAGGGGCTCAGGAGGGCTCTTGCCGCCGGCTACGAGAAGATCGTCGTCACCATCACGGGAAAGAGGGCTTTCGAGGCCGAGGAGATCAGAAATATGGCTTCTGATTCGGCGATCATATTCGCAGTCCACAACCTCGACATCTCCGAAGATCAGGCGGAGGTCCTGGCCGAGACTTGCGACGTCGTCTGGGCTTGCGCCTCAAGGCCCGTCAGGGAGATCGTCGGCAGGCGCGCAAAGCTCCAGATCGGGATCTCGATACCGGTATACGCCCTCACCGATCGGGGAAAGCAGCTCGTCCTCAACAGAGCGCTTCACTTCGAGTCCGGCCTCGTCATGCACAGGGCGACGCTTCCCTACGGGCCGGAGGAGAAGCTGCCTGAACCCTTCATCTAAGGCTGCCCGACCCGCTCGATCTTCAGCCCGACGTTATCGACCTTCGTCAATATCGCGACCTTCAGGCCCATCGGTTCCAAAAGTTTTGCCATCTCCGTCTCCGACCTCTCCGTGACGACGGCGATCGACGGCCCGACGGAGCTCATACCAACAAACTCAAGGCCCAACTCCCGGAGGCGGCTCATGTGCTCGTAGATCTCAAAGCCGTGATGCTCAACTTCGGCCCGTTTCGATCCCCGAAACTCGATCTCCCAGATGACGTCCCCGATCTTTTTGAGGTCGCCCCGCTCCAGGGCCGGGATCAGGTCCATCAGGATGAAGTAGGCCTTAAGCTCTCGGTCCTGGTAGTCCAGGTTTCGGGCCCTGTTCATCAGAAGGTCGAACTCCTCCCTTCCCGAGGACGAGACGTCGGTCTCGGGGATGATGATGAAGACGTTCTTCCCCTCGGCGAAGGGGTGGTGGTAGGCTAGTGCCAATTCGTCGCCCATCACCGCCATCCCGCCGTAGGTGACAGCGGCGGGGCCGACGCCCGTCTCAAAGCCGAGGGTGACCCGGCCGTCCTCGGTCTCCTCGACGTAGTTGTTTCCGATGAGGAGCCTGATCTCATCTTTTGTCAGTTGAGCGCCCACGGCCTCGTTCATGGCGGTGGCGAGGGCCACCAGGACCGAGCCAGTGGACCCGAGGCCGACGTGCTTCTGCTCGTGGTCCCGGACCTTTATTTTGAAGCCGCCGTCGTAGCCGGTCGTCTTCTTGAAGACCTCTACGAAATGGCGGACGATCGGCTCTCTCGAATAGTCGATGATCGTCTCGTCAGGAGTGCACTCGACCTCGGCGAAGCAGTAAATCTGGAGGGCGAAGCCTATCCCGCCGCCTCCAGGTCTGTTGGGCGCAAATCGGTTCATGTCCAGGACGGTCAGGTGGATTCTCGCCGGGGTCGTGACCCTCACCCGTCCCTCGACCGGCTGAAGCTTCCGGGGCTTTTTGATCCCCAGGGTGTTGACCTTCTCGCCGGGGGAGAAGGGGCTGAACTCGTACTCCACCAGGTCCAGGTCTCCGCCCCGGATCTTCATCGTCGGCATCTCTCACCACCTTCCTTCCTGGCTATATCTTCCTGCCGGAGGTCTGGCCAGCCCTGAGCGAGGGCCGGCTACTCTTCTCCGCCTCTAACTGAGATTATCTGAGACGAATCCGGCGGTTTCGTTGCGAGGCTAGCCGCAAGGTACGCCACCGTCCCGACGACGACGCCGACCATCACCGGATGGATCAGGGGATTGCCGTAGAAGTTCCAGGCGACGATGGAGACGAAGGTGGCGACAAGTCCCGTGACAAAGCCCGTCGAGGTTCCCCGATCCCAGTAGATGCCGAATATCAGGGGGATGAAGACGCAGCATGCGATCACTCCCATGCTGAGAGAGACGATCGGAACTATCAGCTCCGGGACGTTTCGGGCCATCAGGGCCGAGACGACGATAATCAGGACCCCCACGATCCTCGTCAGGAGGAGGACTCGGTCGTCGGAGATCTCGGGCCGGAGGAACTTGAGGGTGTCGGCGGTAAGCGATGTCGTCGTCACGAGAACGATGGCGCTGATCGTCGACATCGCTGCCGATATCGCCGCAAGGAGGATGATGGCGTCAAATCCCGGCGGGAGGAGCGACGTGGCGACGAAGGGGACGAGGCTGTCGGGATTTTTGATGAACGGTGCCAGCTCCTCGGCGGTGAAGACGCCGTAGGCCAATATCCCGATCGAAAAGATGCAGAGGGCATATATGCCGATCGCTATCGGGCTGTAGATCCCGGCGAACCGGACCACCCGGCTGTCTTTTGCGGAAAAGATCATGATGAGGAGGTCTGGGAGGGCGAGGAGGCCCAGGCTTATCGAGAAGGCCGATCCGACCGACGTCTGCCAGGGGACGATGTCTCCGGACATGCTGATGATGTTCGCGGGGATCTTCGCCCAGATCTCCGCCCCCCCGCCGTTGTAGAGGAGGGCGACGTAGAGGAGGACCGCGCCGCCGAGCATTATGATCCCCTGGATGAAGCTGATCCAGAGGATGGCGGGAAGGCCCCCGATGGCGTAGTAGATGGCGACGATGGCGACGGCGATGAGGAGGCCCTGGATGTAGGTGATCCCGAGGAGCCCCTCGAAGAGGTGGGCGCAGCCCTTGAAGATCGCGATCAGGTAGACGGTGTACATGACGAGCATGATCATCGCAAGGAGGACCCGGCCGCTCGGCGAGCCGTACCGCCGCTCCAGCAGCTGGGGGACGGTTTTGGCGTCGTAGGATTTGGCCATCTCCCAGATTTTGGGGGCCATCAGCCAGGCGAGGCAGGCGAAGCCGACGTGCATGAAGGTCGCCCAGATCACCCAGGGGAAGCCGGCGATGAGGCCGTACCCGCCGCCGCCGAGGAAGGATGCCGCGCTGAAGTAGGCGGCGGTGAAGGCGATCCCGATGACGGCGGGGTACATGACGTTTCGGTCGGAGATGACGAACCCTGCAAAGGTTCCCTGCCGGAGCTTTATCGAGAGGACGACGATGACCGCGACGTAGGCGACGAGAAGGATCTGGTTAAGCATCGGATCTCCTCAGAATTACAAAGAAAGTAATCACGAGCATAATTATTATCGATGCCAGAAGGGCCAGGTACGGCGTCGGCGCGAGGAACATCAGGGCCGCCTCCGTGTCGGTGTGTTGTGAGCTTTTGGGTGCGTTGGTGCTTGTTTTGTTGGGTTCAAATCGATCATCCCTCCAATTATGTACGATAATATACAATGATGATTGGCGGAGGGCGATTTTGGTTGAAAAGGGTTTCGCTGGCTGCACTATTAGGTAGTTGTATCCTTGTTGTAAGCTATACGGTATTTTGACCAGTATCAAATGGCTCAAATAGCGATTACGAAAGCTGGTATGGTGTGCAACTTTGACACGACTCCAGAGCCATTGCTAAGGTTGAGTCATGAAACGTTACGCAACGAGGCGACGAGATGAGAATATGAAAACGGCTAGAATTGAACAGCGCCTTGCCTCTCTGGGGCATGGTGGGGCCGGGCCGGATGAGTATGTTTTGCTTTGGGCAAGCTAGCTAGACAAGGAAGAATAATACAATTATCAAATAACTAAGCGAATTTCAACATTATCTGGGGCAGGAATCCAAATATCAGAATCGTGTCCAGAGGATTCAAACGTAATAAATCTAGATAATATCAGATCCCGTAGAATTTAATTGATTTCCGACAAGTGGTTTTTGCATCCGATCGTTTCGATCTAAAACTTACCTCTATTGACCACTTTTTGCGAAATCCTCTTATAAGATCGGCTTTAATTAAAAGACAGACGCCCAAGTGTTTGTAGGCGATAATATTCGACTGCAACCCCAAAGAGGATCATACATGGTAGCAATTAGTTATGAATTGAGTATAATGGGCAGAGAAATGCAAAATAATGCTGCCACAGCTACTCGATATAAATCGCAAAATTGCGAAGACCGTACAAATAAATCTATATGTCTGCCCAACTCTAGTTATGAGCCGCTGGCACACGAATATTATGATTTAACTCACAAAACATCCAGAAATTTCGACGAATCCACGCGTATATTCTTCAAAAAACATCGATCGGAAATTGATATACCTCCAATAGGACTGGTTCTTGATCTAGGTGCAGGCAAAGGCCACGTTATTGAATACTGTGGGGTGGATAAATCTAGAGTTATTCAAGTCGACATCTCTAGAACTATTTTATCGATCTTTGATCGAGAGCCATGCCTACAAAGGATCGCAGGTGATGCTCTAAGATTGCCATTTTCATCATCCAGTTTTTCGGTGGTATCAGCGTTTCTTTTTGATCCATTCAATATTCAAGATGAATATGGTGATCTGCATTTATTTAAACAAATATTTGATGTTTTAGATGTTGGCGGCTTGTTCATAGGAACATTGCCGCATATAATCTGGGGAAAAGTCCTACGACATTTAAGAAGTCATGATGAACAAGAAGCAGTATTTTCATTATCGAGTGGAGAATTTCTCTCAAGAACTTCTATTCTAATGGATGATATAGATATAATTGAAGCAATTGACTGTGCTGGTTTTAGCCACATTGGTCTGTATGATATCACGATACCAAATGGGATTCCTCTAAGAGGAATCTCTCCTGATATTATAGATCCTGCCTGCAGGATGGGGCTTGATCCGTACTGTTTGCCGATAATAAAAGTTATATTGGCAAAGAAATTATAGGTTTGTATAAATATGAATGGTATTGCTAAAGCACGCATAATGTTTTTATGTGAATTTTTGTGTGTTACCTTTATAGGCATTTTCTCGCTCAGTCATTATATATATTTAAATTCAGACGGAGCGGGCTATTATATATCACTAAATCCAAGTGGAATCAGTATACAGCGTTTTCCGCTAATAGTTTTTCCTAGCATTGTGTACCTCTATTTAAAGTTAAAGCAATTTAGATCGGATCAATCTGACGATATGATACGTCTAAAATCACAATTAGAATCTCAATTAAGCTTCTTATATAAATTGAATCATTTTGATCCTAACTCTGATGTGAGATGCACGATTCATATACCTCATAAGAAAAATCAATATCTACAAATATTGAATTATATTGGTTCTGTAAGGGATGGGGGGGGTAGATTAAAATCTATTGACAAAGGTATTGTAGGAATGTCCTTGACTCAGAAAATGGGATTTGTTGAGTCATTTAAAAATGAAGATCAATACCACCACTGCATGCTTAATGTATATAATTTTACGGAAAATGAGCTCACAAGAGGTTTAAAGCCCAATCGCAATTCATATTTTTGTTATCCGATAACAGAGGATAACGAGATATTTGGGGTCATCTATTATGATTCAAAAGTTCATGACACCTTTTTATACACACCAAGCACCGGTAGATGTGGCCCGTATGGAATTGATGAGGCTGATCCGGTGTACAAATATCATGCAAAGTTTTATGACGAAATCAAGGCTATTCTGAAAGAAATAAAACTGTTAATGGGCTGAAAAGGGTATAACCATGGACAAACTTGAATATTTGCGACTAGAATTATACTTAAAAGAAAGAATAAACAATAATGCAATCAAAACGAATTGGTATGCAATTTCAGGAGCACCTTGTTCTGGAAAAACGACTACTGTGAACATGTTGGCTGAAATGGGATTTTGTATTAATCCAGACGCGGCCAGAAATTATATAGAATATGAAATGAAACAAGGTCTCACTAAAATACAAGTAAGAGCCAACTTAGAGCTTTTTCGAAGAATAATTTTCCTGAAAACGTTCGAGAATATTTCTACATTACCCGTTAATATGGGGATCTTTCATGACTATTCGTTCATTGATAATCTCTCATTCTATATTGCTGATGATATATTCATTCCGTCAGATCTATACAAATCAATCAAGATTTATAGATATGAGAAAGTCTTCCTTCTTGATCCGTTGCCTTATTATCAAGACGATGTTAGGATAGAAAACGATGAGTACCAAATTCGGATCGACCACGAAATGAGGAATGTATATAAATGTTTGGGATATAATGTAATCTCTATTCCTGTAATGCCCGCTCTAGATCGAGTATACAAAATACTATCTTATATCTACGATTAGTTATACAATATTTTTTTCAGTCTTAGTTCGGGGGGGGGTGTTCGTAGAGATGTTCGCATTCCTGATCCGCCAGCTCAGAATCATGGATGTGAGATGAACTAAGACGGGCTGATAAATGCTTGCATATGTTAAAAACCGTATGTTCCGCCCTAATCCCCCACCTCCCCAGCGTCCTCGAACCCCTCTCGCTGGCCAGTTCCCGCCTCACGGGTTAGTCTCTCGGGGTAGTAGAGGAGCTTGATGACGTTCTGCGCGTGCTCGCGCGTCCGCCTCTCTGCGAGGAAGGCGAGCTCCTTCTCGGACTCGGCCTCGTCCTCGTGGACGAAGACCTCGATGATGTGGGTGTTCGTCAAGAGCTAGCGCCATTATGAGGCCCTTCGAGGCCTCGTGGGCGCTAGGTCCCGTCGATGGCTTTTGGCCCCGGCATCCTCAGGGCCATCACCAGGTCGCAGCCCCGCTCCTCGATCAGGATCTTGGAGGCGACCGGCAGGTCCTTGACGCCGGGAACCTGGGCATGTGCGAGCAGCGTAGGGTAATCGTTTGTGCTTACATTATGCCATAATAGTAAGCACATGTAGAAACCTTCTTAAACCCCGTTGCATATTACAAGTGAACGACAGGTGCCTTACCATGGAAAGGAGCGCAGAATCAACAGCAGATCTAGATGCACATCCTCAGCAAGGGAACGCCGAGCCTTCGATCTCCCCAATTGTGGAACTTGAGAAGAATGTTTGGGATAGAAATGCCTGTTCCAGTTGCAGGGCCTGTATCTCGATATGTCCCGTTGGCGCCCTTGAGTATGATATTGGGCGAAATCATCCGCATCAGATTTTGCCATGCGCGGATTGCAGAGCCTGTCTTGAAGTCTGCCCTCGCCTTCCAGCAAATGGTCAGAATGTCCTCTCGTCCCAAGTCCTTGGCCATTACATGTCTATTATGAACGCTAGGTCGAAGATAGACTCTGCGAGAACCCAAAACGGCGGTGCTGCCACCGCATTATTGGCAGCAGCTCTTGATGAGGATTTGATCGATTGCGCATTGGTAATGGGCCTAGACCCATGGTCACAAGAGCCGTATCCACGAATCGTCCATGACTCGAAAGATCTAAAAAGGTGTGCTGGGAGCAAATACACGAGCAATGCGATACTGGAGCCGATAAAGGATATCATGAAAAGCGCAAAAAATATTGCACTGATCGGAACGCCATGCTCTGTACAAGCGGTTGGACTGATGAGAGAATCCACCAATGAATTTGCTGCAAGAGTAGCCCAGAGAGTGCGATTTGTAATAGGGTTATTCTGCTTCGAGGCGTACGATGACTCTCTGATACCAGAGGTCTCCAGGCTCATCGGCACTCAGCCGTGGTATCTGCATAAAATGAACATAAGCGAGGGAAAAATGTCCATAAAACTGCGTGATGGCAACCACAGGTCCATCCCGCTGCGGGACCTCGCAGAACACGTCAAGCCCGGCTGCAAAGTCTGTGAAGACTTCACAGCGAAGCTATCAGATATCTCTATAGGCAGCGTCGGAAGCGCTCCAGGCATGAGCACCGTCATCGTAAGAACCCCAGAAGGTAAGGGCTTATTCGATATCGCCAATGAGATGGGGTTTTTGGAAGTTGCGGATGGCGTGGACATCGAAGCCATCGAGAAGATCGGCAGACTGAAGCTCAAAAAGGGTGATATCTAACTCTCTATTTCTGCAAGGTTGTGTGGGCGAATTTAAGGGAGCTCAGATCCAGCAGTCCGGTCCTGGCCACTACGTGATCGTTTAAAATCGGAACGCTCTGGGGTATTTCGCTACCAATCGACCTAGAGCAGGATTCATGGCAGGCATTTGTATGGTTGAGCCCGTCCATCGCCATCTTTAATTTACCAACTCGAAATGGGGAAGAGCCTTTATTATGATCAATACCCCACCTCCCTCGCGTCCTCGAACCCCTCTCGCTGGCCGGTCCCGGCCTCTCGGGTGAGCCTCTCGGGGTAGTAGAGGAGCTTGATGACGTTCTCGGCGTGCTCGCGCGTCCGCCTCTCTGCGAGGAAGGCGAGCTCCTTCTCCGACTCCGCCTCGTCCTCGTGGACGAAGACCTCGATTATGTGGGTGTTCGTCATGAGCTGCGCCATTATGAGGCCCGTCGAGGCCTCGTGGGCGCAGGTCTTGTCGATGGCTTTTGGCCCCGGCATCCCCAGGGCCATCACCAGGTCGCAGCCCCGCTCTTCTATCAGGATCTTGGAGGCGACCGGCAGGTCCTTGACGCCGGGGACGGTGTAGCGAATGAGCTCGGCGGAGCAGCCCCGCTTCAGCTCCTTGATGGCGGCCCTCGCCATGTCGTATCGGGCGAAGTTCGTGTCGGCGATCCCGATCTTCATGTTTGTGAGATAGATCTCTGGGGGTTTAAGGCTTATCGAGGGGGCGTCAGTCGCAGAGGCTGCACCCTTCGGCTTCGGCGGTCGCTGCTGTCTTCGTTCCCGACCTCTTATCTCCGCCCTCCAATTTACCCCCCTCACCCAGATAGAGGAGCTGGTCCCGGCAGCCGTACCGGTAGACGGTGATCCCTTTACAGCCGAGATCGAAGGCGAGGGTGAAGATGCCGAGGACGTCCTCCACCGTCGCCTCGGAGGGGAGGTTCACGGTCTTTGAGACGCCGTTGTCGGTGAACTTCTGGAAGGCCGCCTGGATTCGAACGTGCTGGGCGGGCGGAACCTCCATCGCCGTGACGAATAGATCTCGCAGATCGTCGGGGACGCCTCCGATGCCCGCCAGGCTCCCCCTTCTTGCCACCTCCCGCATCTTGGCCTCGCCGACGCCTTTCTCCCTCGCCATCCTCTCGAAGAGGGGGCTTGTCACCACCATCTCGTCGCCGATGAGGTCTCGAGAGAAGGAGAGGCCGAATAAGGGCTCGATCCCTGGGCTCGTCCCGGCGATGATGCTGATCGATCCAGTTGGCGCGATCGTCGTGACGGTGGCGTTTCTCATGCTGCCGTAGTCGAGGCTGCTCTCTTCGAGGAGGGGGAACGAACCCCGCTCCTCGCCGAGCTTTTGGGAGGCTTCCCGGGCCGTTTTCGTGATGAAGCTCATCGTCTCCTCGGCGAGCCGGATCGCCTCATCGGAGTTGTAAGATATCCCAAGCTCGATCAGCATCTCGGCAAACCCCATCACCCCTAGGCCGATCTTTCTCGATCTCAAAGTCGCCTCCCTGATCTTTCGAAGAGGAAAACGGGTCACCTCGATGACGTCGTCGAGGAACCTCACCGCCAAGCGGGCCGTCTCTTCCAATCGATCCCAGTCTATCTCGCCTCCTTCGACGAACCTGGAGAGGTTCAACGAGCCGAGGTTGCAGGACTCATAGGGCAGAAGCGGCTGCTCGCCGCAGGGGTTTGTCGCCTCGATCGTCCCTGGCAGGGGGTGGTGCTCATTTATCCTGTCCAGAAAGAGGACTCCGGGGTCCCCCCGCCTCCAGGCGTTGGCTGCGATCTCTCGGAGGAGGCCGGAGGCATCGATCGTCTCGGTGATCTGGCCGGACCTGGGATTTACGAGATCGAAGTTCTCTCCAGATTTGGTCCTTCTCATCAGATCGTCGGTGATGCCGACGGAGAGGTTGAAGTTCTGAAGCCTGCCGGGCCTCTCTTTGGCATTGACGAACTCGAGGATGTCGGGATGGTCAGCCCGGAGGACCGCCATGTTCGCCCCCCGCCTCCGTCCTCCCTGCTTTATCACCTCGGTGGCGGCGTCGAATACCTCCATGAAAGAGACCGGGCCGCTGGCGACGCCCCCCGTCGCCCGGACGGGGTCGCCCTTCGGCCGGAGCTGCGAGAAGGAGAATCCCGTCCCCCCGCCGCTCTGATGGATCTTCGCCATCTCCTTCAGAGCCCCGAAGATCCCGTCCATCGAGTCCTCCACCGGGAGGACAAAGCATGCCGAGAGCTGCCCGAGGGCGAGGCCAGCGTTCATCAAAGTCGGTGAGTTGGGAAGGAAGAGCCCTCCCATCATGACGTCCATGAACCTCGATGCCGCCGCGCCTTGGTCGTCGCCAAACCTCCCCTCGGCGCGGGCGACGGTGTGGACCACCCGGCTGAACATTTCCTCCGGGGTCTCGACGACGTTTCCAAGCTCGTCCCGCCTAAGGTACCTCTTTCGAAGAAGCTCCGGGGCGTGAGTGCCAATGCCAAGGGTGGAGGCGAGGGCGGGGCCGGGCTTTGACCCTTCTCGGGGCCTTCGTCTGCCTTCTTCGACCTGGTTCTTCTTATCGGCCATGCGATCTTTCACGCTCCGCACCTCTCTCCTCCATCTCTGATCCGTCCCTTCTTCAAAGTTTCCAGAAGCGATATAAACTGTGATCTTCCCATATATACCTGAAGATTGGAGTTTGAAGATCGAAGTCAAGTCCTGGAGGTTTTACCATCAAGATTGCCATCTCTGGAAAAGGGGGCGTCGGCAAGACCACCCTCGCCGGAACCCTCGCCCGCCTCTTCGCCCGCGACGGGTACAACGTGATAGCTATAGACGCAGACCCCGACATGAACCTCGCCTCCGCTTTGGGCGTCGCCGAAAACCCCAGGCCCATCACCGACTACAAGGAGATGGTCCAGGAGAGGGCGAGCGCCGAGTTCGGGATGTTCAAGCTCAATCCGAAGGTCGACGACGTCATCGAGAAGTGCGGCTGCATCGGCCCCGACGGAGTGAAGCTCGCGGTGATGGGGACGGTCGACACCGGCGGAAGCGGCTGCATGTGCCCTGAGACCGCCTTCCTTCGGGCGCTCCTCAGGCACGTAATCCTCCGGGAGAAGGATCTCGTCATACTGGACATGGAGGCGGGGATAGAGCACCTCGGCCGCGGGACGACGAGGGGCGTTGACGTCATGATCGCCGTCGTCGAGCCGGGGCTTCGGTCCGTCGAGACTCTGGAGAGGATCAAGAAACTTGCTAAGGACCTCGGGATCGAGAAGGTGATGGCCGTCATCAGCAAGGCCCCCGAGGAGCAGAAGATCATCAAGGAGAAGCTGGCGGAGATGAATGTGCCTGTCCTCGGGACGATACCCTATGATAAGAACTTCATGGACGCAGACCTGGCGGGCAAGTCGCCCCTGGACGTCGGCGGGCCTGGGGTCGAGGCGATAAAAGAGATCAAGGTGAAGCTTGAGGAGCTTTTCGGGACGATGGCGAAGGAGGCGGCGGAGAAGGGCGGAGAAGCCGCTTAGGCGGCTTCAGTCTATTCATTTTTCTCCGCGTCCTTTTTCGGTCGGGTTTTTCCGTTCAGGAAGCATTTAATAGAAAATATTATCACAATATAATCACGGGCGTTTCAATTCCATTTTAGATTGGACAAAATTGAAACTGACATATCGTCAAGCCAAATCAGGATACTTTAGATTGGAACCCACATTCGACAATTTTTGTCTATTTTCCTAAATAACTTTTGCATATGAGCATTAATAGAAACTATCCAATCCTTGGAGAGCTCGGCCGCATATCAAAAAGCTCTTCTTTCTCCTGTGCATGCCCGGCTAAAGCTGTAGCACCACCTCATCCTCTCCCACCATAATGCACTGGAAGTCCCGTATCGTTTCCGCAGCCTCCCGCCTCATCTGTAGGCTGGTGTACTGTCCCGCATCGAAGTGGGTTAGGGCCAGCTTTCTGGCCCCGGCCTGCCGAGCGATGTCTGCAGCGTCTTGGGGGCTGAGGTGGGGCCACCTCGGATTCTGCTCGCTACCAGGCAGGAGAGAGCATTCCGTAATGAGAAGGTCGGCGCCTTCAGCCAGAAGCAAGGCATTCTCACACGGACCCGTGTCCGTGCAGTACGTGATGATCTTGCCGTCCAAATTGAAGCGATAGCCGAGGCAGGGCGAGGCGTGCACCAAAAAGCGGCAGTCAAAGGCAAAGGGCAGCTTGTAAGATCCAGGGGACAGCTCACGGACCTCTACGGAGTATGGCAATTTGTCCAGGGGAACGGTAAAGAGCTCGTTGGTAATATTATTGAGAACCTGCTTGGAGCCATTTTGACCGAAGATCGTCAGGTGGGGAAAGCTGAATTTGTTGAGGACATGCAACCCCTCGATGTGGTCTAGATGGAAGTGGCTTAAAAAGAGGTAGATCGGCAGGTCGTCCTTGATGTAGCGGTCCGCTTTGTAAAGGCCGTTTCCGGCGTCGAGGATGATATGGCACTTC
>Ga0116164_10002167_pt1 | contig 14246 bp, 14 predicted proteins | sample AD_UKC109_MetaG_FD_89888 | JGI IMG/M metagenome (GOLD analysis project Ga0116164, IMG submission 89888) | Active sludge microbial communities of municipal wastewater-treating anaerobic digesters from Hong Kong - AD_UKC109_MetaG | ecosystem: Engineered > Bioreactor > Anaerobic > Digestate... | reverse complement strand
GCGCGGAGATCTCCTCGTGCACGCTGGTGGGTGTCGGCGTCGGGGTGGGTGTCGGCGTGGGCGTGGCGGTATCGGTTACGGTCGCCGTCGCTGTCGTTTCTGTCGCCGTGGGCGACGGCGACGTATAGGTAAACACGATCACGGCGGGCGAAACGGTGCCGTCCGCTTCCACGGTGACGGAATACTGCGCCGGGGACAGGATGTACGCCGCGTATGCCTCGGGGATGTGCGAGGTATCGGGGGTCACGGCATAGGCGCCGGGATTAAGCGAGATCACCTGATCGTCGGCGATGGACTCGCCGCTCGCGTCCGCGTATTGCACCGTCAGCGTGGACGGGGCGGGGGTATCCGTCGGGGCGGGGGTATCCGTCACCGCCGGCGTCTCCGTTTCTTCCGCAACGAGGTCGAGCAGGCTGTACCAGACAAAGCAATCCGTATCCTCGTACAGGATGTAGGCCCACTGGGCGTCGTTTGCGGTGAACGTGCCGTAGACGTATACCCCGGTGCCCTGCGTGACCTGGTAGAGGATGGTATCGGCGGAGGCGGTGCTGGGCTCGGAGCGCAGGCGCACGCCGGTGTCGTTGGTGGTGGCGTTCTGGGCGACGACCGCGTAATCGGCGTACGCGGACGGATCAAACGGCGCTTCGGTGGGGGCGGCCGTCGGCGTGGCTGTCGGGGTCGGCGTGGGCGTTTCTTCCGCGATCAAATCCAGCAGGCTGTACCAGACGTAGCAGTCGGTATCGTTATAGTGGATATAGGCCCATTCCGTGTCGGAAACCGTTACGGTGCCGTAGACCCACACCTGCGTGCCCTGCGGCACGGACGCGAAGGCGATGTTGGCGGAGCCGGAGGAATCGGGCGTGGTGCGGAAATTGACGGCGGAGGTGTTGGTCCGGGCGTCGCTGTCGATATAGGCGGTCAGCGTGGGCGTCGCGGCCTGCGAGGTGGTGAGGATAAAGGCGATCGTGTCCGGCGTGGTCACGCCGGATTCAGATACCGTGACGTTGAATTCCGTGGGCGAGGAGGCGTCCAGCACATAGCCCGAGGGGATGGTCGCGGTATCGATGCCGACGGTATGCGTGCCGACGGACAGCGATGTGGTTTGGGCGGTGCCGATCAGCGCTTCCTTGGTATCGATGTATTGGATGGTCAGCGTGCCGGTGACGGCCTGCGGCTGCTCATAGAAGAACGTGACCGAAGCGGGCGACACGGAGCCGTCGGCCCCGACCGTGACGGAGTACTCCGCGGGCGAGTCCGCGGTCAGCACGTAGCCCTCGGGGATGGAGGACGCCGTGGGCGTGACGGTATGCTGCCCCTGCTCCAGCGTGCGGGTTTCCGACGGGATCAGCGGCGTGTTGTCCGTTTTCATGTAGAATACCGCAAGCGGGCCGGTAACGGGCGTGACCTGCTCGGGCGCATAGTAAAACGTAACGGCGGAGGGGTTCGCAATGCCGTCGCTGTCCACGATGACATCGAACTGCGTTTGCGAAATCCCGGAAAGCACATAGCCGGGAGGGGCCAGCGCGACGTTTGGCGTGACGGTATGCGTACCCGTGGAAAGCTCCAGCGTTTCGGCGCCGATCAGCGGAACGTTGTTCTCATCGCAGTAGTTCACGGTCAGATAGCCGGTGGTGACCTTCGGCTCGTAGAAGAAGGTGACGACCGATTGCGAGATGTTGCCCAGCTCGTCCACCGTGATATCGACAGAGGTCGGGCTTTCCGCCGTGAGCACGTAGTCCGCGGGAAGATCGGCCGGCTCGGGCGTGATGGTGTAATCGCCGGGATCGAGCGTGCGGGTCTGGGAGGTGGCAAGCTCGTTGCCGGAGGCGTCGGTATAGTAGATGTGCAGCGTCCCCTGCAGGATCTGCACCTGAAAATAGAAGGTGACCCACGCGGGGGAGGCCGTTCCCGTTTCGTCCACGGTGACGGTCGCGCTGGAATCGCCCATCAGCGCATAGTTGGCAGGCACCAGGGCGGTGTCGGCGGTGACGATGTTGCTCTCGCCGTAGTAGGCGAGAATCACTTCGTAATGCAAAACGTTGGAATTGTCCTCGGCATCGACATAGTACACGGGGACCTCGGCGGGCTCCACATCAAGGGGAAGCGCCGCGGTGGAGATGTACAGCCGGTAGGTGTCCACCATCTCGTCGTTCTGGTAGGCGGTAATCAGCGTGGACAGGCCCTCGTAATCCAGCGTGTTGACGTCGGTTTCCAGCAGCTCGCCGCTCATCGGGGTAAAGGTATAGGGCGCGGTTTCACTGGCGGTGATCGTCAGCGTCATCGGGAAGGAGAACGCCTCCACGGGCAGCATCGCCCAGTAGGCCTTGCCCTGCGGGCTCAGCGCCGGGGTGGCGTCCAGCGTCAGCAGCTCGCCGTCCGTTTCGATCTGGTAGGCAATGCTGACGGTCGGCATCGTCAGCAGCTCGTCCTCGGTCAGCCCGGTCAGCGCGGGAACCTCGGCTGCGGACGCGAGCTGTGCAAGCAGGAGGAAAGCCGCAAGGAAAAGCCACAGCGCTTTACGCAAAATCGGAGAGGGTTGTATCTTCATCACAGGAGTTCCTCCTTTTATGGAATGACCAATCATAGACCCTTTGGGTGGTACTTCAATAGTAATGCTTTTGTAACAGAATGTCAATAAACATCGACAGTCCGGGCCGGTTCGGGAAGGTTTGCGGCGGACGTTCACAAGGGTTCTTCCGCATGGGTGTAGAATAGCAAGGAGAGATTGCAAAGGGGGCGCTCGGATGGCGGAGTACGACGGGCTCAAAGAGGTTTATCTGCGGGAGAAGAGCATCTATCACGGCCGGGTGTTTGACGTAAGCGAGCGGATCGTGCGGCTTCCCAACGGCAAAGAGGCAAAGCGCGAGATCGTAACGCATAAAGGGGCCGCCGCCGTGGTGCCTGTGGACGATCAGGGAATGGTCACGCTGGTGCGCCAGTACCGCACCGCGCACGAAACGGTGATGCTGGAGATCCCCGCCGGAAAGCTGGACAGCGCCGCCGAGGATCCGCTCGTCTGCGCCCACCGGGAGCTGATGGAGGAGACGGGCCTGAAGGCGGAGCGTATGGAGCCGCTGATCCGCATGGTGCCCACCCCGGGCTACTGCACCGAGGCCGTGACCATCTACCTGGCAACGGGCCTGAGCGCCGGCCGCGCGCACCCCGACGAGGACGAGTTCCTGTCCGTGGAGCAAATGCCGCTGGAAGACGCCGCCGCCATGGTGATGCGCGGGGAGCTTGAGGACGCGAAAACGGCCATCGGGCTGCTCATGGCGTATACCAAGCTTCGCTGATAAGACGATTCAGGGAACGATATGCTTCCCGCGCTGTGAGAACGGTACAAACGAATGAGGAACTGGTACGAATGAGGAATGAGGAATGAGGAATGAGGAATTGAGGATAGATTGCTCCGCAATCTTCCGATTTACAGTCCGATGGCTTGTTAAACTTTGTCGTACAGCTTTTTGGGATATGCTGATACAGGATACGAAATGATTCATTCAACCGGTTGCGAATGCAACCGCACCGCAATTCCTCATTCCTCATTCCTCATTCCTCATTCCTCATTCCTCATTCAATAAACCAGCACATAAGATATGTTTATAGACAGAATAAAGCATGAAGGAGTCTTCCGACCGATGACATTTGATCCGATGTTCGATCCGATGGCGATCGAAACGAAACGCCTGGTAATCCGCCCCGCGCGCATGCGCGACGCCGAGGACATGTACGAGTATTCCAGGGACCCCGAGGTGGCCCGCCACGTGCTGTGGGACGCGCACCGTTCCATCCGCGAAACACGCTCGGTGCTCCGCCGCATGATCCGCGATTACCACTACGCGCCGCCCTTTACCTATGTGATCGAGAACAAGGAGGACGGACATGTGATCGGCACCATCGGGCTGATGACCTACAACCGGGCAAACCGCTCCGCCGAGGTCGGCTACAGCCTGAGCCGCAGCTATTGGAACCAGGGGCTGATGACCGAGGCGCTGGAGGCCGTTGTGAAGTTTTGCTTCGTGGAGATGAAGCTCAACCGCGTGGAAGCGCAGCACGAGGTGGAAAACCCCGCCAGCGGCGCGGTGATGCGCCATGCGGGCATGCGCCACGAGGGCACGCTGAGAAAGCGCCTGTACAACAAGGGAGAGTTTCGGGACATGGAGCTGTACGCCATTCTGAAGGAGGATTTTCATGCCCATACGTAAAGCCGGCAAACGGATCGCCGCGCTTGCGCTGGTATGCGCGCTTGCGCTGCCGCTGTCCGGCTGCGGAAACAAGTCCGGCGCGTACGACAAGGCGCTGGACTATTTCGGCGACGGCGATTACGCGCAGGCGGCCGCCGCGTTTTTGAAGCTCGGCGATTACCTGCAATCCGAGACCTACGCGGCGTATTCGCAGGGGCTGACGTACTGGGAGCAGGGCGATTTCACCGCCGCCGAGCCGTACTTCGAAAAGACGCAGGACTTCATGTACGGGCAGGAGCGCTACCGCTACTGCCACGCCGGCGCGCTGGAGGAAGCCGAAGAATTTTCCGAGGCGGCGAATTGGTTTACGGCGCTGGGAGAGTTTGAGGACGCGCCGCAGCGCGCCGCATACTGCCGCGCGCGGTTTGCCGCCGGGAATGCGGATTATGAAACCGCGCTGAACAACTATCAGGACGCGGACGGATATGCCGACGCGGCGGCCCGGCTCGACGCGCTGAATTTTGAGATTTACGAGCGCGCGGCGGCGCTGCGGGACGCGAAGGATTACGAGCAGGCATTCACGCTGTTCATGATGCTCGGCGAAAACTACGACGCGCAGGAGCAGGCGCGCGTCTGCAAGAACTACTTCCTCGATCAGACCTACGCCGAAGCCGAAGCCCTGATCGACAGCGGCGACCTGCAGGGCGCTTACGATGCCTTCATCACGCTTTCCGGCTACCGCGACGCGGCCGCCCGGGCCGGCGAGCTGGCCGCGGAGCTGGGGCTGAACACAACCGAAGAGGAATAGAAAAGAAGCCGGAGCACAGCGGGAGCCGGTTCATCATTTTGTATGCAGTATCGAGGTGTTCCGGCGTGAAGAAACGCTTTGGCATCGAGGGAAATCTGATTATTCTGGTCACCGCGCTTTTGTGGAGCACGGGCGGCGTTCTGATCAAGTTCATTCCGTGGGGATCGCTGTCGATCGCCTCGCTGCGCGGGCTGATCGGCGTAGCGGTCCTGCTGGGATTCCGGCTGCTGCGCCGCCGCCGGGGCAAGGCGGGCCCGGTGCGGTTTACCAGATTTAACGTGGCGGCCGGCGCAGCGATGTTTTCGACGTCCGTGCTGTATCTGACCGCCAATAAGCTGACCACGGCGGCCAACGCCATCGTGCTGCAGTATATCGCGCCGATCCTGATTTTGCTGTATACGGCGATCGTGCAGAAGCGCAGGCCGACCCGCGCGGAAATCCTGCTGACGGTGCTGGTGTTCGTCGGCTGCGTGCTCGCGTTTTCGGACAAGCTTTCCACAAACGGGCTGCTGGGAGACTGCATCGCGATCCTCTCGGGCTTTTGCTTTGCAGCGCTGATCCTGCTCAGCCGCAACGAAAAAACCCAGGCCGAGGACGGGCAGATCATCGGCTGCGGGATGTGCTTTCTCTTCTGCCTGCCCTTCCTGCTCACCGACCACACCATCGCGTTCGCCCCGCAAAACGTAGGCGCGATGCTGGCGCTGGGCATTTTGCAGTACAGCCTCCCGAGCATCCTGTTCGCCAAAGGCGTGAAGATGACCCATCCCGTGGCCGCCTCCATCATCCTGACGGTGGAGCCGATCATGAGCCCGATCTGGGTGTTCCTCTTTCTGGGCGAGCTCCCCGGCACGATGGCGATCGTCGGCTTCGTGCTGGTGATCTCCGCGGTGACCCTCCAATCCCTGATCCCGCTCTTGCACAGACACAAGCCGGGGAATGTGGAGCCGATCGGGTGAGGGACGGCTTTACCCCTGCGAAATCACGGCCGGGGCGCGAGGGGAGCCAGAATATCCACATATTGATTCCCGCGCTTCAGCAGGATATAGTTTGCCGCCAAACCGGACGGATTAAAAGCGTGCTCGGTGAAATACCGCAGCGAAAAGGAAGGATCGGCGGCGTGGATACGAAGCACGGTTTCCAGCCCGGTCAGCCGGAAGGCCAGACGTTTGGAGCTTTCGGAGGATAAATCGCCTTCGAATATCCGCTCAATCTCAAACGGGTTGGCATCGGATAATTGGATGAGCGCGGATGCCGCCGGATCGGATGCGGCGGCCGGCTTCGCAACCCTGAAAAAACAATCCGGCACCGGCGTATGGATCCGCTCCGCCCGCAGCCCGCACAGAAACGCCAGATACCGGTCGTCAATCGCCTCGAAAACGGCCAGCGGCTTATAGATCGCCGCTTCGCTGGGCAGCTCGTTGAAAACCTTCTTAAAGGCGCGCGTATACACCTCGTGCGACTGAAACCCGTACTGAAAGGCGAGATCGGCGATCCGGAGCTTTTCCTGAAACAAGCGCTTGTAGGATTCGGAGATTTTCCGCTTCATCATATAATCATAAACGGTTTGATGGGTATACCGCGCGAATTCCCGCGAAAAATAGAATTGCGAATAGGATACCGAATCCGCCACGTCGCGGACGCCGATATCCTCGGAAAGATGGGCTTCGATATAGGCAAGGCTCCTGCGGACCGATTCAAAGACTGCCGTGTTCATGGTTTTTCTCTACGGGAATAAACACGTCCATCACGGAACCTTCGATTTGATCCATGCCCAGAAACCGGGCGTCGTATGCCTGCAGGATATAACCGGTCTTTCTTGTGTAGCCGCCGGATGCCGCGATCATGTCCTCAAGGCCGAGCCACCAATCTGCCGTGATCTCCTTTCCGGAGAGCGTGATTTTCAGATACTCCGACGCCGGAATGTATTTCGTGCTCAATGCGACGGGCAGCTGCGCGCCGCGTGCCACTCCGCCGACAAACACCTCAAAGTATCCCTTGGTCTGTGTTTCGGCCCCGTAAATATGAACCTCATAAAGAGCGTCCCCGTCGCAGGCGGAGGGGGAGACCTCGCTCCTGAGCGCCATGAACCGCTGCCAGGCTTTGCCGATTTCGTTTTCGGCATCCCATCCTTCCTTTGTGCTGAAGGGATCGCCGTAATAGCTGACGCCGCCAAGCAGCAGGGCGGGCAGGCGGGTGAATTCGGTTTTCATGCTGTTTTCTCCTTGGGCATCATTCGTCACATCAGGTGTATTGTAACAGATATTGGCGCCGAAATGAAGCAGGAAACGTCAAGAGATGGAGGCGGGTTTGCTTTATAATGGAATACAGAGGGCTGCGCAGCCGCTATGAAATAACGCTTTGGAGGGAATACGATGTCCGTACTATTTGAGCCCATCGGACGGGTGACCCATGAAAACGGCCGCTGTTATATCCGGTTGAAGGAAGAGGTGTTCGCGGCGGCGCAGGGCCTGGAGGAATTCAGCCACATACAGGTGGTGTGGTGGTTTAACCTGTATGACAGCGCGGAAACCAGAACGTGCTGCGTGATTGACAAACCGTATCGGAGCGGACCGGAATCGATCGGCGTGCTGGCAACCCGCGGACCCGTCAGGCCGAACCCGATCGCGATTACGGCCTGCGAGATCCTCCGGCTGGATCGGGGAAAACACAGCGTTGAGGTTGCGTACATAGACGCCGAAAACGATACGCCCGTCCTGGATATCAAGCCCTACCATCCGTCGGCCGACAGGGTGCGCGACGCCAAGGTGCCCGGCTGGTGCGCCCACTGGCCCGGCTGTCTGGAGGACAGCGGAGACTTTGACTGGAGCAGGGAATTCAACATACCGGAATAAACCGGCGCAAGCGGATGCGTGCAGTGGGAGGCAAAATGATATGGGATGCTGCCTGATTGTAATCGACATGCAAAAGGGCGTCTTCGGGCTGAAGCGACCGGTTTATCACGAACGGGAGCTGATCGAACATGTGAAAACGGCCGTTCGGCTTGCGAGACAAAGCGGGTTCCCCGTCATGTTCAGCCTCCATGAAAACAATACCTTTTTACAGCCGGATACGCCCGGGCACGGATTACGGAACGAGCTGGATATCCTTCCGGGAGATACCGTCATCCGGAAAAAGCATCCCGATGTTTTCGCGGAGACGAATCTGGAAGAAATCCTGGAGAAAAACCAGATCTCGACGATCATCATTGCGGGGTTGATTTCCAACGGCTGCGTCCGGTGCGCCTGCCTGGCGGCGCTGGCAAAAGGATTCCGGGTCGTTCTGGTGAAGGATGCCCACAGCACGTTTTTCGGAGACCCGGCAAAAATCATCGAACAAATCAATACGGAACTGGAAGCGGCGGGCGCCCGGATCGTTGCGGCCGGGGAGCTGTCGGCCGCAACGCTTGGCTGACGAGGGGGAAACCTTCTGCGATCCGTACGCTTCGAATAAAACTCCTGCGTTACTGTGCAACACAAGCGTGGATATCCAGGTATACGAAACGCAAAGGCCATACACGGCCTCTGCGTTTCCATGTAAAATTCATTATGATTCCCTGCCGTTCCAGTAACATTGGCTTTATGGACAGGCCCTTGTCCTCTTTATATGGCTCTCTCTTTCCCCATGAAAACGCTGGCGACCGTCCCGGGTCCGGCGTGCGCGCCGATGACGGGGCCGACGAAGGTGATCTCCACCTTGCCGAGGCTGGGCACGCGCTCGCGGATGAGGGCCTCGAGGCGCTTGGCGTCCTCCTCGGCGTCGGCGTGCATGATGACGAGAGTCTGGCCCGCGGGATCTTCGATATTCTCGGCGGTCTTCTCCGCCAGGTAGCGGAGCGCGGACTTGCGGCCGCGGATCTTGTTTTCGGCGGTCATGGAGCCGTCGCGGCACAGGGTGAGGATGGGCTTCAAATCCATGAGCGAGCCCATGGTGGCGGCCACGGCGCTGATGCGCCCGCCGCGTTTCAGGTAGACCAGATCATCCACGGTAAACCAGGCGTGCGCGCGCAGGCGGTTGTCCTCCACCCACTTGGCGATTTCCTCCATGGACTTGCCTTCCTCGTACATCGCGTAGGCCCGCTCCACGAGCAGGGTCATCGGGCGCGAGATGGACAGCGTATCCACGATGATAATCCTGCGGTCGGGATAGGTTTGCAGCATTTCCTCGCGCGCTTTTTTGGCGTTCTCCTGCGTGGCGGACATCTTGGAGGAAAACGCAATGAAGAGGATATCCTTGCCGTCCTTGAGGATCGGCTCGAAATACTCCAGATACGCCGAGATCGGCAGCAGCGAGGTTTTGGGCGCGGAGCCCGCGCGCATGCGCTCGAAGTATTCCTTCTGCTTGCCGTTGCGCCCCAGATCGTCGGGGTACTCCACCCCGTCCATCACGTAGGGCATGTAGACCATGTGCACGTCGTGCGCATCCACAAACTGATAGGAGATGTCGGAATCGGAATCGGTCATAAAGACGTATGATTGCATAAAAAGACCTCCTGAAAAAAATGAAGACCGGATGAATATAGAGTAATTGTACCTTGAACGGCGGGAATTTGCAACGGCGGAAGAAACCTCCGCCTAAATGAGGAATGGGCAACGAAGACGAGCGTGTGTCTAGTGGACACTTGCACGAAGTGCAAAGCGAGCCGGAGTTGGGAGGTTTTAAAAAGAATCACGACCGGCAGGGAGTGAGACGACTATAAAACCGAGTGGGCAAATGGCGGAAAGATTACTGCGTAATCTTTTGATTGCATATTGAATAATCGTTACAGGTGTTACCCAATGCTCCTGACTATATCTATAATAAAACGGCTGCGTAAAGCAGCCGCACCGCCATTCCTCATTCCACATTCCACATTCCTAATTCTCCTGCGCCGCCTGCACCAGCTCGGAAACTCCCTCCAGAATATACTTGGGGCGGTAGGCGAACTTGCGCATTTCGTGCTCGGTGGTGACACCGCTTAAAACCAGCACCGTATCCAGGCCCGATTCCAGGCCTGCGACGATATCGGTATCCATCCGGTCGCCGATCACGACGGCGTCCTCCGCTTTCACGCCCAGCATCCGGATGCCGTGCTTCATCATCAGCGGATTGGGCTTGCCCAGATAATAGGCGCTGCGGCCCGTGGCCAGCTCGATGGGCGCCATCAGCGCCTTGCACGCGGGGGCGATCTCGCCGCCCTCGATGGGGCCGGTCAGGTCCGGATTGGTGCCGATCAGCTTCGCGCCCGCGCGCACCAGCTTCACCGCGTGCTCGATGCGATCGTAGGAGTAGGAGCGGGTTTCGCCCAGCACAACATAATCGGGGTTGATTTCGTTCATGGTGAAGCCCGCCTCGTACAGCGCGCCCACGAGCCCCGGCTCGCCGATCACGTACACGCTGCCGCCGGGGGACTGCTGCTTCAAAAACGCGGCGGTGGACAGGGCGCTGGTATAGAAATGCGCTTCGTCCACGTCCAGCCCGAGCCGCCAGAGCTTTTGCTGCAGCTCGCGCGGGGCGCGCTCGGAGGAATTGGTGAGGAACAGGAAGGCCTTCTTTTCCTTTTTCAGCCAGTCCACAAACTCCGGCACGCCGTCCAGCAGCTTGTTGCCGTGATAGATCACGCCGTCCATGTCGCAGATGAAGCCCTGCTTTTTCCGGATGGTCTCCAGGATCTGTTTGCTGATCGCCATGTGAATGTCCTCCGTATCTCGTGCTTTAAACGGGGTGCCAGACGGATTGTATATGGCTGAAAAATTAGTCGTAATTGATGCCCGGGTACAGGCACGCCGTGCGCACGAAGGTGGCCTGGCAGCTCTGCGCCAGCGCGGACTGCGCCTGGTTGCGGCGGATGGCGTCTGCCAAAAACGTGGTCACGCCGCGCTCTTTGAGCGCGCTCATCGCCGCGGCGATCAGCGTTTTGGCAAGGCCCAGCTTGCGGTAGTTCTGCGATACGTACAGCCCGACGATCTGCGCCGTATCGCCCTGCCCGGTCATGGCGATCTCACCCACGATCTCGCTGCCGCGCGCGATGTACAGCGCGATGAAGTGCTGCATGCTCATATACTGGCGCAGGATCGGCTGGGTGAGCAGATCCAGGCGGTACATGTTCATCCGCATCAGAAACGAGGCCTGCTCCATGGAGCTTTGCAGCGGGATGAAGCCCATATCGTAGCCCAGCGGCGCCGAGGGCTTGGCGGGCGGCATCTGGATTTTGATGATGTCCAGCGCGTCGTCGGCCTCGAAGCCCGAATCCATGTACAGCGATAGCATGGAAGCGTCGTCCATGCCCACCTGCGCAAACACGCGGGCCTTGAGGTACGGCGTCTGCTGGTGCAGCTGGATGGCGCGCGCAAGCAGCGCGCCCAGCAGCATTTCGCGCCCCGGGCCGCGCGTGGAGATGGAGAGAAATATATTGATCGGCCGCTCGGGAAACAGATAGGGATGGTGCGTGCGCACCAAATGTCCCTGCCCGATGACCGCGTCGAAATCGTCGGCAAGTAAAAATACGTTTTCCGACGGGAAACCGTTGTTGGTCTGCGCCGGATGGAAAACATGCATGATTGGCTTTCGTCCTTTCTGATTGGGCAAACGCTGATATTGGCAAACGCTGTTGGCGGTATGGTTTCAACGTGTATTGATCAGCGGAAACCATACCATAGCGATGGAGGCTGAGCTCTTGGGACAGAGTAAAATTTCCCGTGTACATTGTACTCGGAATGCGCGCTTTATGCAAGATTGCGCAGGGATGTGCTATAATGTGGCGGAGGAGGGGATGCGCCTTGAAACGGATTTTGCTTGCGGTATGCTGTGCGCTCGCGCTGCTTTTGGCGGGCTGCACGACGGTGAACCAGACCAACAGCTTTGCGGAGCTGCCCACGCCCGAAGCGACGGACACGCCCCAAATCACAGGTGCACCGGAGATGACGGATATTCCCGTGGTTACGGCCACGCCCACCCTGCCGCCGATGGTGCAGCTGGAGGTGCAGCCGACGAACGCGCCCGGATCGACGGGCATTCCGCCGTCCGAACCCACGGAAACGCCGGACAGCAGTCCGAACGGCTTTAACGGCTGAACCGGAACGGGGGGAAAACCGCAATGAAGGTATTGATGATCAACGGAAGTCCACACCCGCACGGCACCACGCGCCGCGCGCTGGACGAGATCGCGGGGGCGCTTCATCAACATGGGATTGAAACGCAGATCATGACCGTGGGGCAGGAGATGATCCACGGCTGCATCGGCTGCGGTCGGTGCAAGGGGCACTGCGCCGCCTTTGACGACGTTGTCAACGAGGCGATCGACGCGATGGCGCAGTCCGACGGGCTGATCATCGGCTCGCCGGTGTACTTCGCCTCGCCAAACGGCACGCTGCTGGCATTTTTAGACCGGATGTTCTATGCCGGCGGCCCGGTCTTCACGGGCAAGCCCGCGGCCTGCGTATCGGCCGCGCGGCGCGCGGGCACCACGGCGACGCTCGACGCGCTGCTCAAATACCCGACGATCAAGGGAATGCCCATCGTGACCGCCAACTACTGGCCGATGCTGCACGGCGCGAACGCCGCCGACGCCGAGCACGACCTTGAGGGCTTGCAGGTGATGCGCAATCTCGGCCATACCATGGCCTGGATGCTCAGCCTCATCGAACTCGGCAAGCAAAACAACCTGCCCTTCCCCGCGCCGGAAACGCCCAGGGTGCGGACGAACTTTGTTTGAATGAGGAACCTCTGGTAAAATGAGGAATTAGGAATTGCGGTGCGGTTGTTTGCGCAACCGGATGATTTCATATAGGACGCCCTTGTATTCAGTACAGGGGCTTTTTTGCGCGTATGACCATATGCCCTGAAAAATTATAATATAGCGGTTGAAATGTTCACAATTTAGCGGATGAAGCATTTACAATTTAGCGGATGATTTCCATTTCCAGAGGAGGTATCGGAGGGCCGAGGCCCTCCGATTTTAAATCGTATCGACCAGCTTTGCTGGTCGGGCGGGCGTTTGCGCAGCAAACATTCCTTACGCCGATGCCTGACCGTAAGCGAAGCGAACAAGGCAACGGCGCAAAACTCCCGAAAGCGGTATCGCTTTCGGGAAAGGCCGTCAGGCCGTATATTTGCGACCGCCACCCTATGATATCGTCACATCACAGGATGGCGGTCTAAATTTTTTCTATTTGAAAAGGAATAGATCCTTTTAGGCAAATTTCATGCGCTCTGCCGGCGGTAAAACGGCCGGCGCCGTGCGGGGGATTGGGTCGCCGTTTGCCCGATTGCTCAGGCGGTCTTCAGCCGGTAGCCGCAGCGGTAGACCGTTTCAATGCGGTTCATGCCGAGCTTGCGGCGCAGGCGCTGCACATGCACGTCCACCGTGCGGGTTTCGCCCATGCTCTGGTAGCCCCATGCCTTGCGCAGCAGATGCTCGCGGCTTACGGGCAGATCGGGGTTTTCCATCAGGGTTAAAAGCAGCGCAAGCTCCTGTGCGGTCAGCTCCACGCGCTCGTCGCCCAGCATCGCCACGCGGGTTTCCTCGTCCACGGTCAGCGGGGAAAGCGGCCGGTTATGCTGCAGCAATCCGTCGGCCACCTGCAGCGCGGTCTTGGGCGAGAAGGGCATCACCAGTACGTCCGAACGTCCCCGGTACAGCGCGCGCAGATGCGTGACGGTGTCCTGATCCGCGGTTAAAAACAATACCGGGTATTCCATTCCCTGGATTTTATGAAACAGCGCGCGGCACTCCGGCCATTTCAGGCGGGCGTCCATCACGACCAGCGTATCCTTTTCCCGCTGCCCGGGGACGCCGTCGGAGGGGCTGAGGCGCTGCACCTCGTTACCGTTCCGGTTCAAAATATGATATAGCTTGTCCGTTACTTTCTTATCCTTGCCGTAGATGAGTATTTTCGCCATAACATTCACCTCACTGTTATTATGACGGATGAAAGTGGCGAAGCGTTGCACAAAATGTAAACGAATTATGTACAACCTGTAAATAAACGCTGGGCAAACGCCGTATAAATCCCGCACATGCCGGTGATCGCATTTCCGCCAGGCTGGGCCTGCGCAACCCTCGACGTAGCGCTGCTACTACTTCGGGTTGTGCAAACCCAACCTGACAAAAATTCAATTTGCCATCATGCACGTTCTTTACACGGCGTTTGCCTAGGTAACCGCTGAATAAATGCCCTTCACGTCTGCCGCAGCATAGCACAACCGCTTCAAGCTCTTCAAACCTTGAAATAGCTCCACTATTCCTGCGGTTTTCATCACATGAATCGGCAGCACTC
>Ga0116164_10002165_pt1 | contig 14251 bp, 9 predicted proteins | sample AD_UKC109_MetaG_FD_89888 | JGI IMG/M metagenome (GOLD analysis project Ga0116164, IMG submission 89888) | Active sludge microbial communities of municipal wastewater-treating anaerobic digesters from Hong Kong - AD_UKC109_MetaG | ecosystem: Engineered > Bioreactor > Anaerobic > Digestate... | reverse complement strand
TTGTGGCTGTAGGCTACACCTATTCAACCGACGGGGATGTAAGCATAAGTTATGGAGGCGCCGATACCTGGGCAGTAAAGATAACCAGTGACGGCGAGTTGGAATGGGACTATACGATAGGCACAGACTGGATAGATAAAGGTTATGCAGTAATGGCAACCTCTGACGGTGGATACCTGCTAACAAGTAGTTCTTCAATTCATGAAGATGCTATTGGAAACATAACATGTACACCACATTCTTATGGTTGGACGGAATGCGTATTGTTTAAATTGGATTCAAACCTTAACCTTGAATGGCAGAAATGCTATGGGGGGAGCAATCATGATGGTATATATGGTATCATTGAACTGGATGATGGATATATGTTTTCATCTTATACTACTTCAAACGATGGCGATGTAACAGGATATCATGGAGAAGCAGACATTTGGGTAGTAAAAATTGACTTTGATGGAAATATTATGTGGGAAAACTGCTTTGGGGGATATAAAGGAGAATCGGCCCATTACATCAGTACTAATTCTAATGGAAGTTACACTGTTATTGGTGGTACAAGATCAAATGATGGCGATGTTAGCGGCAATCATGGTTTAAGTGAATTTGATACAGATGTATGGATGTTTGGCATAAGTAATGAGGGTGAATTGCTGTGGCAAAAATGTATTGGTGGACAAGGGAGTGAAGCAATACCAGGCTTGCCGTTTGGAGTTATAAAAAAGAGTGATATCAACTATGTAATAGCAGCTCAAACTGATTACGGCCCCTCGTATGATGTAGCTTGTGATCCGTATGGAGGTTTTCTGGATGAAGATTGGTGGGTGTTTGAAATAAAGGATACCACCACAGGCATGCAGAAAGACTTTGCCGGTCAAAACCAAATAAACGTTTATCCCAATCCTGCCGGTGATTATGTTTGCTTTGAGGTTGCCGGTGGCGGGCAGGTAGAAATGCCGGAAGTAAAAATATTCAACATCCTGGGTATGCCGGTGCAAGACCCGATGTTGTACAAATCAGAGGGAAAGATAATTTGGGACGTTCGTGGTGTAGCGAAAGGGGTATATTTTTACCAGATCACAAACAACTGTTACTATTCCCGACAGGGGAAGGTTGTTGTAAACTGAAAACCTGACTGCAAACCTGACAGGTTTTCAAAACCTGTCAGGTTTAATCCCCTTATTAAAAAACCTAAGCAGGCTGCAATATCTGATTTTATTCTTTTCCCCTCCATCTGACATATTGTGTGTGTGGCCCGGTTATCAGCAGGTCAGATTTTTGATAATGATTGTTTATCCTTTCTGTTTTCAAATCATTTCTGATATAAATTTCATACCCTTTTTCATGCAAACTGTATAATGTTGATGAATCCGGAGTTGTTGAATAGGCAACACAATCGGTATAAAACATGGTTTCGATTGGATGTTCGGAATTGAAAACTACAATATTTTTCTTTTCCTTAATTTGTTCGTTCAATGTCCTTAATTCTTTTGTCCACTGAGGATTTCTTTCTCTTATTGTAAAAGGCTTTGTACGCTCAATGGAATAGATTATCGGAAAAGCTATTGCCAGAATTAAAATGATTGAAATTAACAATTTGTACCTGAATCTATTTCGGTAAATAAATAAAAAATCCCAAAAAAGTGCGGCTACAATAAAGAATGCCGGTGCAGCAAACAAAGTGTAGGCCTGCATTTTAGTTTTGGCAATTGAGAAGAAAATCAATGGAATAAATATCCACGTTAAAAGAATTAATCTTCTGAAATTTTTTAATTGCCTGATGGTTTTCAAAAAAAACCATATCAGGGCCAGATAGATAAACTCCCCATACAAAATCCTGATTTTATCAAAATGGTAATAAAAAGGCTCTCCGTGATTTTCCAGTGCCTCGGTGATATGTTTCAGATTAAAACTGCTTTCCCAAAGCGCCTCCTTTGGAAATTCATTAAAAATGTACCATTGCCAGGGCATGGAAATTAAAGCGATGACAACTAAAAGCAAGAAAAAATTCAAAATGATTTTTTTTCTGCTGAATGATTGGGTATCTAAAGCTAAAAGTAGCCAGACCGGCAGAACAATAAGCGCAGGCAACCATTTGGATAATATTGCCAAACCAGTGCTTATTCCGCAAAGGACATTGAAAACAGCTCTTTTGCTTTGAAAATATCTGATTGCCAGTAGTACGGACAGTTGAACAAAAAACAGAAAAAAAACATCCGTGTGATCAGTTGCCACACGACCAGCAGTGAGTTCAATGATTAAACCATGTATTGAAAACAGAAAAGCTGCAATAATACCAACTCTGCTATTGAAAAAATATCTGCCAATATAGAAAGTAATGCCGATACCCAATGTTGTTAAAATAACCGATGGCAGGCGCAGTGCAATTTCATTGACTCCAAATAGTGACATGCTCAGCGCCATGGTCCATAACGGAAATGGTTGTTTATGAATCCAGATATGGTTTGCTGTCCAATTCCTGTAATCAAAAGGTAAAACCGGATTATTGTAAAGCATCGGCTTTAATGGATCATTAATCAGGTTTTTGGCAACAAGTGCATGATAACGTTCATCCCAGGCATGCAAATAGAAATCAGTTGCCGTGTAAATTCTCAATAATAATCCACACAGCATGATCAGAAGTAAAGCAACCATTATGTTGCTTCTGGAATATTGCCTGTAAGCATAAAAATATCCCCAAATACAAATAAAAATCGTAATTATTCCGAAGTAAAGATTCTCCATTTCATCATTTTAGTTGACTACAAAACCAGTAAAAGTATTGCTTCGTTACCTGCTTCTCAATGAACTTTACCTGAACCTCTCCATTCTTCCGGCAAATCCAATACAGGCACAAAAGTAACTTTTTATGAAAATGGAACGCCCCGGATGAATAAAGCCTGATTCCACCGGATATTCGATTGTTTGGAAATTAAAAATTTACATAAACCGACACGTTACTTAAAGCCGGAGCGATCCAACAGGTAACATGTTCTCTAAAAACCGATGATTATTAACACATCTCCCTGAAATTTTTCTCCAAGAGGTAAAAGTAATACCCATTCCGACAAGAAAACCCACAGGCCGGGTTAAGCTTTTTGTCTGATGGGCATACAAATTTTATGGCCTGATTATTTACTCACCCAGGTATTAAGCTGAAGCAAGAGTTGTTTTACCAAAAACAACTGTGCCTGCTAATCAAGGGAGACAATCAGAACTTATCTGCCGGTAACGTGAAAATCTTTTATTCTTCCACTTCCGAATTTAACTGAATGGAACCATTTAAGGCAATCTATCAATTGTTTACAAATTTAGCTATCCGACGAAAGAGATTTCCTGATCGGGGAATAATCGTTCTGTTACCCATTGAATTTCATGTTCCAGCAACGGCTTGCCTGGTTAGTCAAAGGATTAAAAGTCTACTTTATTTTAGCCTTAGTTAATTTTTTGTGACTATTAATCAATCTTTTTAGAGTTGAATACAATCTTGGTTTGTTTTACTAGAGGTTCAATTCTCTTTCTTGCAATGTTGAGATACTCTTTATTTATGTCATATCCTACAAACTTTCTTTCAGCTTTCCAAGCAGACACCGCAGTTGTTCCACTACCCATAAATGGGTCTAAGATAATGTCCCCTTTAAAAGAATAAAGCTGAATTAACCTATTTGGTAATTCTTCGGGGAATGGTGCAGGGTGTCCAATTCTTCTTGCACTTTCTGCATTCATTGTCCAAATTGATTTTGTCCATTCCATAAACTGCTCTTTTGAAATGGTGTTTTCTTTTCCCCCTTTTTCTCTTTTATAATCGCCTTTAGAAAAAACCAAAATATACTCGTGTATGTCTCTCAATATTGGGTTTGCTGCACTTTGCCAACTACCCCAGGCTGTTGAAGGACTTGCACTTGCTGCTTTATTCCAAATGATTTCGCCACGCATATTAAAACCAATATCTATCATCATTTTTGAAATGTAGTCTGATAGAGGTATGTATGGTTTCCTTCCGAGATTAGCAACATTTATACATGCACGACCACCATTAACAAGAACTCTGTAAGTTTCTTTAAATGAATTTTCAAGAAGGTGTAAATATTCTTTCAATGATAAATCTTCGTCATACTCTTTTGATACATTGTATGGTGGTGAAGTTATCATCAAATGAACTGAATTGTCGGGCAATTCTTTCATATTCTCAGCAGAGCCAAGAATAAACGTATTTTCTAATTCATAGGGTAAATCATTCTCGTTTTTATCAAGTATTTTTTTGTCACCAAGTTCTGTATATAATTTAGAGTTGTAAAATTTTGAACTATCGTGATTAATTCTTCCATTTGTTCCGAAAGCACTTGTTTCTGTACCGTTTTGTCTTTTCATCTTAGCTTTGGATTAAGTTTAAAAATTTTTCTGCCATAGCAATATCGGTTGCTTCCTGGCTTGCAATTCGGATTATTTCACCAAGTTTCAATTTTGAAATCATTGAAGAAAAATAATTCATATCTTTAGTTACAAGCTCTTTGCAATTGTTAAGTAGTTGTTCTCTGTCTAAAATAGTTTGAAAACCCAATTTTGGAGTGTTTTTTACATAGTCTGAGTAGGTTGGTTTTGGATTTAGCGACCAAAAGCCTTGTATAACACCCGAGATTTTTAGAAAATCCACCTTTTTAATGTAGCTGTTAGTTATTGGGCTGTTACCCAAAACAACAACTGGTATTTTTGTAGAAGCAATTCCCGAAACACGAATGTTTATTGATTTTCCGATTGCTTTTAACATTGAGTCTGAACGCAGTAATGCAGGATTTCCTTTATGTTGCTTGTAATCTCCAATTAATTCAACTTTATTCGGTTGTGTAAACTTGTAGTTCGACACAACACTCATTTTAATTTCAAATAGCAATCTAATATTTTCTGGTTTTTGGTTTGTCTGATTGGTTGTACAGAAGGCAAGATCAGCACTTGATTGTCTTGAAAGTCCAAGATCGTCACAAACAACACTATTAACTGCATACAATCCTAATTCTTTAGCAATTGGTTCAAAAATAGTTTTACTCCATTTTTCAGTAAATTGTCCTATAAGCGAGTTTCTGCTTTGTAAAGTTCTACCTTCTGCATCTATACCTTTCGGTACATAAGCAAAGTATCCGTCTGCTATCTTATAAAATAATTGTTCTGGTGAAGCAAAGTTTCTGAGTGCTTCGGTAAAAAATTGAATTTCAACATCATTATTCCATAGTGTCATAGTCTTTTTATTTTTACAAAAATAGTCTTTTTATTTTTTAAGTAGCTTGCATTTTTGGTAATACATGCTAATTTCAAACTTCATTCGGTTATTTACAAATCTGATCCGGACTTAACCCGAACCTGATCCGAACTTATAACGAACCTGAAATAGATCAGATCATGCTCAATGAAATTAAACAAATGTCCGGCTGTTCAATTTAGCAGGTTTGCATCATTTATCAAAGGTACTGCTTATTTGTGTGTTTAATCAGCCTGAAGATTCACAGGTGTTACAGGTCTTTTTTTTGCAGACTGAGCCATACTAACGTCAGAAACACAGCGGCATAACCGATGCAAACAATGACATCTGAAACGGAAATGTCTTGCTGAAGCGGGATGTTGAATTCAGGAGTGCGAAAGGTAAGATCAGTTGTATTGACTGACCAGACAATATGATTCATTGCGTTCATGGGCAAATACTTATCAAACTGATCCGGCAGGTAATACTGAATTATTGGTTCAACCACAAGGTAGATGAGCAGGGTGATGATGGCAAAACCTGTTTTGCGGATGATTACACCAATCATCAGGGCAAAACACAGGTAAGTGAAAAGCTCGGTAAAATAGGCAGGAAGAAAATACAAATTACCCAAAACGGACTGGATGCTAATGGTCCTGGAATTTTCGAAACCTACATACAAACCGGAAAGAAACAGAATGATTGTGGAAAGCAGACTGAAAGCAAGTATCAGTTCTACTTTTGCCAGTAAAAACTGATAGCGGCTCAGCCCGCTGATAATATTCATCCTGACAGTGTGATAGGTAAACTCGTTGGAAACCAGGATAATTATGAGTATGGCCAAAAGTAGCTTAATGAATGCCCTGTTGCCGGCAAAAAAAGCAATATTTTGCCATACATCAGGGAAACCCAGTAAAAGATGGGTGAAAATCTTTATGAACACAGAAGCATTTATTTTATCGGTGATATAATGCAGAAAAGCGGGTAATCCTGCTACTGCAGCTATCAGTAAAAACAAATAAAGCGATATTATTATCCAGAATGCGCGGTAGCTTCTGATTTTATCCCATTCGATGAGCAGCAGTTTTCTCATGATTGTTGTTGTAAGATTTCGAAAAAATGCTGCTCCAGCGATTTCTGCCGGCGACGAAGATGATTGAGTACAATTCCCTTGCCGATAAGAAATGCATTGACTTCATCAGGGGAAATTCCCTGGCGCACCCTGCACAGAATCAACCTGCCTTCCACTGTAGAAGAAATCACACCATCAAAGTTTGCCAGTGCGTCGGCAAGCGCTCCAGGATTTGCTGACGACAATTCGATAGTTTCTGAATCGGTAAGGACTTCTTCCACACTTCCGCTGAAAAGCTTTTTACCTCTGTGCATTACAGCCACGTGTGAACATACTTTTTGTACTTCATCCAGCAGATGACTTGCCAGAATAATGGTAGTGCCTTCACTGCCAATACGTTTTATGAGGTTTCTTATTTCAAAAATGCCCTGGGGGTCAAGTCCGTTGGTAGGTTCATCAAGAATGAGTACCCTTGGTTTTCCGATGAGCACCGAAGCAATGGCGAGGCGCTGTTTCATTCCAAGTGAGTAGGTTCTGAATTTGTCATCCCTGCGGGGATACAAATCTACAAGTTTGAGTACACGCTCAAAATCATCAAAAGGAATGCCCTTGATGCGTGCCGGAATCCGCAGGTTGTTCACAGCAGAAAGATGCGGGTAAAAAACAGGCTGTTCGAGTGTTGCACCAATCATCCGGCGTGAAATGGCTGAAGGCTCTGCATCAAACCACCTGTAACTCCCGCGGGCAGGTTTAATAATGTCGAGCACAATGCCCAGGGTAGTGGTCTTCCCGCTTCCGTTTGGACCAAGCAGTCCGAAAATCTGTCCTTCACTTACCTGAAGATCAAACTGGTCAACAGCATGAATCCGGCCGTAGTATTTTGTTAATCCGTTGATTTGAAGTATAAAGGACATTTGCTGATAATGAATCGTTTCATTTGCCGGATTGCTTTCATTTTGCAGATTTACCGGCATTTTCTCAGGTCTGACTAATAAAATCAAAACCAGAAGACATGCCGGTAATGCGAAAATTATTCCGAATCAGGCGACAATTTAGACTCAGGAGAACAGCAAAAGTTACAGTTTATTTTCCATATTTGACCAAAATTTCGTCAATTACCTCATCTGTCAGCTCATGGCCGGGTAGAAAGGGAAATCCCTGCCATCTGACAAAACCCTTGGGATCAATGATCACAACGTGAGGAATACCGGTAATCTGATAGGCATTCTTCATTTGCTTTTTTGGGTCAATGGCACTGTAATATTCTTTCTTTGGTTCTTTCAGTGCAAGCACTTTGGCTTCGGGTTCATCTGACACCCCAACAACTACCATCCGGTCTTTATATTTATGGTGCCACTGGTTAATACGCGGGATAGAGCGCTTGCAGGGGCCGCACCAGGTAGCCCAAAAATCAATCATCACAAATTTTCCCTTCATATCGGGAACTTCGGAAAGCCATTTTTCAACAACAAATTTCGGAGCTTTCTGGTGATAAAAGGATTTTGCGTACATCTTCTTGTTGGGAGTTACATCCTGTGCAACAAGGTTTTGTGACAAAAGAAAAAAGGTGGCTAAATAAAGTAAAACAGATGTTCTTTTCATTCTCATAACTATCAGGAATTAAAATTTGGTGTAAAATTAATTTTCCGGTGTAAACGGCAAAATTCAGTTTGTTGTTCAATGTCGGCTAAAAAATTTTGGTTGTGCATTTGTTTTTTGTTTATATTGTAGCCGGAATTATGATTAAAATATAATCATTTAACACATTAAACTTTGATTCTCAACGCACATTCATATTACAGCCTGCGCTACGGCACAATACCGGTTGAAGAGCTTGTTGCCGGAGCAGCAAAAATGGGATTCGAATCGATGACCCTGACCGACATCAACAACTCGACGGGTGTAATTGATTTTGTAAAAGCCTGTCATGTTCATGGAATAAAGCCTGTTGCCGGAATTGAGTTCCGGCAGGAAAACCGTCTGTTGTACATCGGGATTGCCATAAACAACGAAGGGTTCAGAGAGTTAAACGAATTTCTTTCGGTACACAACCTGAATAAGATGCCCCTGCCCGGACAACCCCCTGATTTTTCCAATGTAATTTTGATATGGCCTTTTTCCCATCCTCCGCAGCACCGGCTTCGCAATTACGAATACATCGGTATAAAACCGGAAGAGGTAACGAGACTGGCTACATCTTCGGCAGACTTTTCGAAACTGGTGATTCTACATTCGGTTACATTCAGGGACAGGGATGGTTTTCTGCTGCATCAAAACCTCAGGGCAATAGATAAAAACACCCTGATTACTAAACTTACACCGGATGATATAGCTGCTCCTGATGAGCGGCTTTGCCCGGCAGAAGAAGTTATCAGGCCGTATCTTGATTTTCCTGACATTATAGCAAACACACACCGCATTTTGGATATGTGCAGCATTGATTTCGAGTTTAAGACCAACAAAAACAAGCAGGTGTTCACCGGCAGCCGTTACGACGACAAAGTGTTACTGGAAAAATTAGCTTTGGATGGTATGGTTTATCGTTACGGAAATCAGGACAAGACTGCATTGCAGCGGGTCAGGCACGAGCTTGGGATTATCGATCAGCTTGGGTTTTCGTCCTATTTCCTGATGGCCTGGGATATTGTCCGTTATTCGATGTCGCGCGGTTTTTACCATGTCGGTCGCGGGAGCGGAGCCAACAGTGTGGTGGCTTACTGCCTTAAAATCACAGATGTAGATCCTATTGAGCTTGACCTTTATTTCGAACGGTTTATCAATCCCAAACGCACCAGTCCTCCCGATTTTGATATTGACTATTCATGGAAAGAGCGCGACGAAGTGATTGACTATATCTTCAAGCGTTATGGCCATCGCCACACGGCACTTATGGGAACTATCCCAACTTTCAGGGATAAGTCGCCCCTGCGCGAGCTTGGAAAAGTTTACGGATTGCCAAAATCAGAGATAGACGAGCTGGTGGATTTTCCGGAAAAGAGGCAAAACCGCGACAGCATTACCAGTCAGATTCTAAGGGTTGCCGCACAAATGGCTGATTTTCCGAATATCCGGAGTATTCACGCCGGCGGAGTACTGATTTCCGAACAACCCATAACCTGTTACACTGCTTTGGACCTTCCCCCAAAAGGTTTTCCTACAACACAGTGGGATATGTACGTTGCCGAAGACATCGGGTTCGAAAAAATGGACATTCTCAGCCAGCGGGGCATTGGCCATATTAAAGAATGTGCTGACATCATCATAAGAAACCGCGGTGAAGAGGTGGATGTACACAATGTTCCCAAATTCAAAAAGGATGCCCGTGTAAGAGCACAGCTCAAACGTGCCGAAACGATCGGTTGCTTCTATATCGAAAGTCCTGCCATGCGAGGATTGCTCACCAAACTGCGTTGCGACAATTATCTTACTCTGGTGGCTGCCAGCTCGATTGTGCGGCCGGGTGTGGCACGTTCGGGAATGATGCGCGAATATATCTACCGTTTTCACCATCCCCAGGATTTCAAATTTATTCATCCGGTGATGGAAGAGCAGTTGAAAGAAACCTTCGGGGTAATGGTGTATCAGGAAGATGTGCTCAAGGTGTGTCATCATTATGGCGGGCTGGATCTGGCCGAATCGGACGTGCTGCGCCGTGCCATGAGCGGTAAAGTGCGCGGCAGGAAAGAATTTCAGCAGATTGTTGAGCGGTTTTTTGAGAAATCATGTCAGCTTGGACGCGAGGAAGCCATTACCAAAGAAGTGTGGCGCCAGGTTGAGTCGTTTGCCGGATATGCCTTTTCCAAAGCCCACTCCGCTTCCTACGCTGTGGAAAGTTACCAGAGTCTTTACCTCAAAGCCCATTACCCGCTTGAGTTCATGACAGCAGTGATCAACAATTTTGGCGGCTATTACAGAACTTGGGTATATTTTAATGAAGCCAGACGTTGCGGTGCTACCATTGAGCTGCCATGTGTAAACCAAAGCGACTACAAAACAACCATACATGGCGACCGGATTTTTACAGGTTTCATTCACATCCAGAACCTTGAGCAAAAACTCGGCCTGCGGATAGTAGAAGAGCGCCGCATTAACGGAATGTTTGCCGATCTTGAAGATTTCATTCAGCGGGTTCATCCCGGGCTGGAACAACTCATTCTGCTCATCCGCACAGGTGCACTTCGCTTTACCGGAATCAGCAAAAGCCGGCTGCTCTGGGATGCCCATCTTTTTTTTGGAAAAAACAAACACTCCGTTACACAAACCACCTTATTTTCATCGCCAAAAAAGGGCTTTTCCCTGCCACAACTCGAATACAGCGTTGTTGAAGATGCTTATGATGAAATCGAACTGATTGGATTCCCTGTTTCGGTTAAGTATTTCGATTTATTGAAAACCCCGTTTCGTGGAGAGGTGATGGCCCGTGAAATGGCAGCACACACCGGTAAAACAGTGCGCATGGCCGGAGAGCTGGTTACCCGAAAATTTACAAAAACCAAATCGGGTCAGATAATGAACTTCGGAACTTTTATTGATGCCGAAGGGGAATTTTTTGACACCACCCATTTTCCAAAAACTCTCGAACAATGGCCTTTCCGGGGACATGGAATTTATCTGATCCTTGGCAAAATTGAAGAGGAATTTGGTTTTCAAAGCCTGATAGTGGAAAAAATGGCCAAACTGCCCATTGTACCTGATCCAAGAAACAGTTAGCTGCAGGAAATCCGATCAAAGTATCAGTTCTCCCTCAACTGAAAAATCGGTTGAAGAAATGATTCTCAGATAGACAAACTGCCCGATAAGCTGCTCATCAGCAGATTTAAAACGACAAACAATTTTGCCTTCAGTGAGGGCTGATAAATATCCTTCTTTCCGGTCAAAACCGGTGACCAGTACTTTGTACACCTGCCCGATCATTCTGCTGTTGTGAGCCGATGTATGGCGGCGCAAATCGTTGCCAAGAAGATGAAACCGGTTTTTTTTGACGTCAGCGGGAACATCGTCAACCCAGTGTGAGCTAACTGCACCGGGACGCTGTGAGTATTGCGCAATATAAGCCATATTGTAGCTAAACTCATCCATTATCCTGCGCGTATTTTCGAATTGTTCCTCAGTTTCTCCGGTAAATCCGACAATGATATCGGTAAAAATTGTTGCCTGCGGAAGCAATCGGCGAACAGTGGCAATGATGGAACGGTATTTTTCAACGGTGTGCTTCCGGTTCATTCTGCGGAGCACATCATCGTCACCTGACTGAATGGGAAGATGAATTTGTTTTGCCAGACAATCATACTGCGAAATTACTTCTATCACTTCATCCGTCATGTCGCGCGGATGCGGGGAGGTAAAATAAACCCAGAATTCTTTCCCCGATGATTTCCCGTATTCACCAATTTTGCGTAGCAAACCCGGAAAAGTAATTTCTTCTCCTTTTTTATCCAGCCCATAGGAGTTTACATTTTGCCCAAGCAGGGTGATGGATTTGTAATTCCTGTCAATCAGACCTTGCAGTTCGCACATGATCTCGTCCGACGATCTGGAAACTTCCCGACCACGTGTATAAGGCACTGCACAGAAAGTACAAAACTTATCGCATCCGTTCTGTATCGGGATAAATGCTTCGAATGAAGAGCTGTACTGCGGGGTAATCTTCCAGAAATGGTCAATATTTTCATTTTTTGGCATGCCTGTCAGGTCAGGTGCAAGCGAAACAGGTGTTGCCACACCATACTGCCGGATCATGTCAGGAAACGTTTCCAGTTCACTCATCCTGAAGATAATGTCGAACATTTTGAGAAACTTTTCCATATCATCCGGAAGAACGCAGCCGGAAAGAAAAGTGATCAGATTTCGCTGATTTTTCCATTTGTTCCATTTATGAATGCGCGAATAAACCTTATCTATTGCTTTCTGCCTTACCGAACAGGCAAGTATTCCCAGCAGATTTGCTTCTTCTTCCCGGTCGGTCCATTGATAGCCTGTCTGAGTTTCGATAATTGTGCGAACCCGCTCACCATCCGACATATTCATCTGGCAGCCAAGGATTATCAGGTGATACTTCATGCGTTTTTCGATTCAAAAAAATTTTGTTTTACCCATTGAAATGACAAAATAAACCTGTCATGCAGTACAATTTCATTCACCGGCAAAGATAGCATAAGCTGATTAAACATTCCTTCAGCCCTGAAGCAGAGGTATTGCGAACGATAAAAAAATTCTACAAAAGCCAATAAATATAAATTCATTGGGAAGATAAAAACACCAGATAAAATGATTGATTATTTTTGTTCATCTTTTCTGCTGATATTCAAACAAAAAAATTATGACTAAACCTATTTTACGACTACTGTTTGTGCTACTAATCTGCCTGATTACAAATGTTCAGGCTCAGGACAACAAGCTGGTTTTTTCTCCACACTGGATGCCACAGGCACAGTTCGCCGGTTATTACATCGCATTGGATCAGGGATTTTACAAAGAAGCCGGTCTGGATGTCGAAATCATTCACCCCAACGCATCAGTGAATGCTTTAAATTTTTTGAAAGAGGGTAAAGCGGATATCATTTCATTGTTTCTGGTTACCGGCCTCCATGCCGCCCTGAATGAAGTTGATCTGGTGAATATAGCACAAATATCACAACATTCGGCCATTATGTTTGTAACCAAAAAAAGCAGCGGAATTGATGAACCTGACAAGTTAAGAGGAAAAAGGATAGGGGTGTGGAAGAGCGGTTTCAAGGAAGTTCCCATGGCAATGCTCAGCGAGCGGCAAATTGACGTAGAATGGGTTCCCATTCTTTCCTCAGTCAACATGTTTCTTCTGGGAGGCATTGATGCTATGACCGTTATGTGGTTTAACGAATATCATCAGATCTATCTTTGTGGTATTGACGAAAATGAGCTAAATACATTTTTTATGTCCGATTACGGATACGACATTCCCGAAGATGGTTTGTATGTGATGCGACCTACATTTGCAAAACGAAGCGACGACCTCAGGGCATTTGTGGAAGCTACTCTGCGTGGCTGGCAGTTTGCTTCCGAAAACAGAGATTACACAGTGAATCTGGTGGTGGAAAAAATGCTTAAAGCAAATATCCCCACCAACAAAGCCCATCAGCAGTGGATGCTTGACAAAGTAATAGAAACCCAGCAGTTAAATGAGAAAAATCTTCAGGCAGGAAAACTTCTGCGTTCTGATTTTGACAAAACATTGAACATCTTGAGACTGATGGAAAAAAATAATGATACCATTTACTTCGGAGATTTTTACAAACCTGTAATGCAGCCAAAGACAAACCAATAATTATGATTAAAATCAGAAGAAACACACTGTCGTTCCGGATTATTACCAGAGTGCTGCTAATTACCATCACCCTGTTCATCATTATCCTGAGTGTGTATTACTACCAGACACGAAAAATCATTATTGAATCCACACAGGCAAACGCTATTGAGCTTGCCGGGAATATAACAGGCAAAATCGAAAATGTACTTCAGCCAATTGAGAAAGTTCCGCAAATGCTCTCAACTTCACTTGAAATGGGAGTATTCACAAGAGATTCTCTCATTTTGGTTTTGAAAACCATTTTAAATGAAAACCCAACAATTTTTGGCGCCAGCATTGCATTTGAGCCAGATTATTTTCCCGACAAAGGTCGTTATTTTATGCCGTATGTTTACCGACACGGCGACACCATCAAGGAAATATATCTCGGTGATGAAAATTATGACTATTTCTACATGGACTGGTATCAGATTCCGACCTTTTTTAAAGAAGCAAGCTGGTCGGAGCCTTATTTTGACGAAGGAGCCGGCAATGTTTTGATGGCAACGTACGCAGTTCCGTTTTACTGCAAAAAAAACCGGGAACGTCATTTTGCAGGCATTATCACAGTTGATCTGGAACTGGAATGGCTGTCCGGTATTGTTTCGGAAGTGGAAATTTATGA
>Ga0116164_10002158_pt1 | contig 14280 bp, 8 predicted proteins | sample AD_UKC109_MetaG_FD_89888 | JGI IMG/M metagenome (GOLD analysis project Ga0116164, IMG submission 89888) | Active sludge microbial communities of municipal wastewater-treating anaerobic digesters from Hong Kong - AD_UKC109_MetaG | ecosystem: Engineered > Bioreactor > Anaerobic > Digestate... | reverse complement strand
GACCGCGGCGGCATTGTTGTTCACCACCAGGGCATCCTCGGCCCCGAAGAAGGCCTTCGTGACGGGCCTGATGTGATCCTGCCGCGATCCCCTGGATCCCCGGTCGAGGTCGAACTCGAGGTCCGTGTACCCCAGGGCTGTCTCCATGGCCGCCTGAACGGCCTCCCCTGCCAGCGGGGCCCGGCCGAGATTGGTGAACACCACCACCCCTGCGGCGTTAATGACCCGCACCAGGCCGGTCTCCATGACCGCGCGGACCTCGGCGGCAATCTCCCGCGCCAGCTCGGGTGCGCTGGGACTCTTCCCGATTGCGCCCCTGCCGATGGAGGCCCTGATCAGGTCGAGCCTGTCCCGGAGCATCCTCTTTACGATTTCAGGATCATACGGCAGCCCCTGGAGCGCGGGCTCCCTGAGCACGACATCCACCTTCGGAATGCTTCGGAATGCCTCGTTCACGTACTACCTCCCCCTTCAGGAATGTCCGCTGCCGTCTTAGGGACAGACCCACAGCAGACACTATGCGCAAGTATGCCATACTACGGAATATAGTCAAGAAGCTGCTCCCTTGTCATGTTCTATCCTCTTGCACTGAAGCACCTTTCCCTATACATTCAAAACCATGGGGATACGTTTCTGCAGGTCATATAGTGCCGAACTCCCCTGAAGAGGCCCTGATGGGAAAGCCGCAGACCATTGACCGCCACCTGTGCCACGGCAAGGACAAGGAGGAGAAGTACAAGGACCTCACGGCATTGGATTACTGGTGGGGTCTGCGTGAGCTTGCCGCGGACTTCGACATCGCCCATTATGCCAACCAGGAAGGTGGGGATCTATCCTCTCGGCAGGAAAGAGAGATCGCCTATATACAGCTCGTCCACTACACTGTAGAGGTAAAACTGTCCGGGGCCTTCTATCAGCTGGATACAATGGAAAGACTCTTTTCCTCTCCACTCGATGAAGGCTCGAGCCTCGACCTGAGGGTCTTTGAAGCCAAGGAGGCCTTTGATGCCCTTCATGGCGACCTGTATCAGGCAGTTTGTGCCATAGCCAATGAGCTCTTTCTCCTTCTCAATCGCGACGCATATACTCCCATCAAGGTTGACCATACCAAGCCCATAGCCATGAGTCCCTCCGATCTCCGATACTGGCTCAAGCTTAACAAACACAAAGACTATATTGTCATCAGTGATATGATCAACGACTGCGACAACCAGCTTGATATCCGCCACCATGCCACCCACTATGGGGCGGTACCCGTCTATGCAAATGCGAAAAACGGTATCCTCTACCTCCAGAGGGACTTCAGGATGGGAGACATGGTCACCAAATACGACCTTGGAAGACACTTGAAAAAGGGAGGTGCTCTGTCTACTCTCGTTGAAACATCAAAACCGAGGGTCCGAAAGCTCTGTGACCGCATTAACGACATGTATAAGTATATATATCTCTCGAATGTCTATGAGCAGTATATTACGGATCGCGGTCTGACCATTAAGGATACCTACAGTCCATATTGGGAATGACCCCGCCCTTATACCGTTCCATTTTCGCATGGAATGCCGTAACCACCGTGTACATCGTCACTCATATGTATCGCCTTCCTGAGTCTGCCATGAACTGCGTCAGGTGGAGATGGAGCAGCTGAACATGAGGAGGGCGGGGGATCCATCAGGGTCCCCCGCCCTTTCTTTTCTGATGTCAGCAGACGCTCATTGCCCGAGGGACACGGTGATCATGACAGCGGACCCCTGTGCAACAGACGCACCGGCAAGTGGGAACTGCGCCATGACTCTCCCCGCTGGCACCGTGGAACTGTTGGCAGAAAGGGTCAACCCAACGGTGAGACCGGCCGCCTTGATCGCGCTCTTGGCACTGGTCTTGGTCATGCCCACCACGTTGGGCACGGTGACCATCGTAACGGGCGCAGGTCCAAGGGACACGGTGAGTGAAACAGCGGAACCCTTGGCCACGGAAGAACCGGCAACGGGTGACTGGCTGATGACATTCCCGGCAGCCACCGTAGAGCTGTATGCCTGGCTGATGGTCCCCACAATAAGGTCTGCGTCCACGATGGCGGTTCCGGCATCGGCCTGAGCCAGCCCCACAACAGTGGGCACGGTCGTCATCTCAGGGCCGAGGGAGACGGTCAGAAGCACCTCATACCCCTCGGGAACGGATGCACCCGCTAACGGGTACTGCGCCATGACGCTCCCCGCCGGTACAGTGGGGCTGTAATCGGTGAAGATCAGACCCGTGACGAGGCCGGCATCACTGATGGCGCTCTTGGCACTGGTCTTGGTCATGCCCACCACGTTGGGTACCGTGACCATGGTGACGGGCTCGGGCCCGAGGGACACGGTAAGAGCGACGGCCGAGTCCTTGGCCGCGGACGAACCGGCTGCAGGTGACTGGCTGATGACATATCCGGCAGAGACCGAATCACTGTATTCCTGCGTTATGGTCCCCACGCTGAGCTCTGCAGCGATAATGGCAGTTCCGGCATCGGCCTGTGTCATGCCCACCACATCGGGCACGGTCGTCATCTCCGGGCCCAAGGAGATGGTCATGAGGACGTCATCCCCCTGATGAACCGAGGTGCCTGCCAGAGGGAACTGTGCCATGACGCTCCCAGCCGGCACAGTGGAGCTGTAATCAGTGAAAGTCAAGCCAGGGGTGAGGCCCGCGGCGCTGATGGCTGTCTTGGCAGCGGTCTTGGTCATGCCCACCACGTCAGGCACCGTTACCATGGTAACCGATTCTGGTCCTAGGGAGATGACAAGGCTGACGGCGGATCCCGATTCAATGGATGTGCCCGCCGCAGGGCTCTGGCCGATCACGTATCCCGCAGCGACCGTATCGCTGTATTCCTGCGTTATGGTCCCCACGGTCAGGCCGGCCGATGCAAGGGCTGACTGCGCTGCAGCCTGGGTCATGTTCGTCGCATCCGGTACGTTTACGTAGGAAGGCTCCGGACCGAGAGAAACAGTCAGGTCCACCGCCGAGTACGTGGCGACCTCCGTCCCTGCTGCAGGACTCTGACTGATCACATATCCGGCAGCTAGCGTTGAACTGTATGCCTGGCTGATTGTCCCCGTGGTGAGCAAAACCACGGAGGAGAGGTAGGTCTGGGCAGCGGCCTGCTCCATGCCCACGACATCCGGTACGATCATGGTATCCGGCACAGGACCGAGGGATGACGTGAGATCAATCGAAGAACCTTCTTCCACCTCCGTCCCGGCAGAAGGATTCTGACTGATGATTACCCCTACTGATATGCTGTCATTATAGACGGCATTGATGGATCCCACTGTCAGGCCTACGGATTGTATCGCGTCCTCGGCGCCAGCCTCGATCATGCCCACAACATCAGGGACGGTCACCATCACAGAAGATACAGGGATAATAAGAGCATTTCGACCACCGGTGATAGCATTATACCCATATCCAAGAACCCATCCTGCATCGTTTATGGCAAGTGCATCATTGATGATAGTCCATCCGTATTCCTGATCTATTACTGAATTAAGATCGATCATGGTTCCATCACTATAGAGAAATGCATGTTCATCCAGGTCTTCCGTAGCAGCTCCACCCACAATCTGACCGCTGTTGTTGATCCCATAGACCATAGATGTGCCACCGCCGAAATCTCCGAGATCTGTCACGATGCCATTACTGTAGAGGACAGCATGGGGAGTGCCGTTATCGCTGTTATTATAGTACAATCCTGCTATCTGTCCGCTATCGTTGATGCACATGGCCCAGGAGCCATCCCCACCAAATACTGCTCCTAGGTTGGTCATGGTTCCATTGCTGTAAAGAAAGGCATGGGCATGACCTAAACCGTCATCCGTTTCAGAACAACCCACAATTTGTCCATCATTGTTTATATCAAATGCGGCGGACAGATCACCGCCAAGAGTTCCAAGATCTGTCATGTCCCCGTTACTATAGAGGAAAGCATGCTGTTCTCCGCTTGTTGTAACAGAACTGCCCACCACCTGGCCACTGTCATTGATGGCGGTGGCCCATGAGCCAGCATCTCCACTAAGTCCGCCAAAAGTTCCAAGGTCAGTCATGATGCCGTTGCTGTAAATATAAGCATGCTGTTCACCGCTTTCTGTATATGACGTGCCCACAACTTGACCATTGTTGTTGATATCGGTAGCAGTTGCCCTTGACTCGTCTCCTCCGAGATTTCCAATATCAGTTATGATCCCGTCATTGTAGATGAATGAATGTATCGATCCATTAACTCTGGCCTGGAAAAGAATTTGGCCGTTATTGTTAATATCTATTACGGATTGGGCTTCAAGTTCCCCAAAATCAAGGTCGGCGGCAGTATAGTCTGCAGCGAACAACGGCCTGTTTACCACTGCCGTGATTGCAAAAAATATCAGCAACATACAGAGAAAACCGGTATTCTTTCTCATCTTTTGCCCTGAACAATCTGAAAAACAAGATTGTTTAATGATATGTAATAACAAGATGATACCCCACAATATAAACACTCCATCCTTCATATACCCTCCTCCAACAAATCATTTGTTATTCTTCTTGTTATCCCTTGCTCTCTCCCACTTTATTATTCGCTTACTGAGACACACAGTTCATTCATTTTAAAAGTATATGCCATGTATGACTATAGTGAACTTGATGAGAAAAGGAGGTGTTGCATGGGTTGTTTGATTTTGATTATCCCAAAGGGATGCCCAGTAACAACAGAATTCTCATACCCCTCACTCATATGTCCATTTTCCCAAAATATTAAAATAGATTATGTTGCCATTATGCAATAATTATACCTTAATTGACATTTTATAATTTCATCGTGTTATCCGGGAATCGCTCATATCTTAATAATTTCTGGGTATTTTTTTTCACAATGATGGAACCATGTTGCCGTGTTATTGAGGTTGGACAGGGTAAGCAGGATTATATAGAATCTATGTTTTTCATCTAACATTCATCGTATCATCAAATCATGCTTCCGGGATTGTCCCCATAAGATCCTTATAGTACGATGAGGGCCTGATATTTTTCAGATCCGGATCTTTCTTCAGGAGTTCCCAGTTCTTAAATCCTGCATTAATCGATTTCTTGAGCCACCCAATGGATTCTTCTGTATTTCCCTGCCTCGCATAGATGCACGCGATGTTGTAATAAGCCTCCGCGTTGCCCGGGTTGTGTTTTACGAGCGTGAACAAAGCATCGAGGGCCTTCATATTTTCACCAATGGAGGAATAAAGAACACCCAGCTTGAGGAGAACCGCCGGATCAATCGCGCTTTCTGCCTTCTTGCGCCCAAGATCGGCTATTTCCATCCTGACTTTCTGCATATACCGCAGGGCAAGCTCCCTGCAACCCTGTGCATCCGCGAACTCGGGTTTCAAGGCGAGGACCTGGTCGAGTTGTTCGATGGCATCACTGATCTTTCCATTGTTCACCAAAACCATACCGTATGCGAAGCGGGCCTCGGGGTCCTGAGGGGCAAGCTGAACAGCGGATGACAAATATCCTTCGGCTCCTATGGAATCTCCCTTTTTTGCTGTCAAGACGCCCATGTTGTAGTATGCCAAGGCATTGGAAGGGTCTCCTCTGATCACTGAAGAAAAATGGCCTATGGCCTCATCAAGGGCACCACGCTCAGCATACAGGGAACCAAGTTCATAATGGGCTGTTGAATCCTCTGGTTCATAGCGCAGGGCTTCCGAATAATACCGGATCGCCCTATCCTTGTCTCCGAGCTTAGTGGATAACTTCCCGAGATTGTTTAATGCCAACACATCTGAACGGTGTATCCTGAGAGCATCTTGGTAATGAACGGCCGCTTGCTTGTAATCATCCTGCATCGCGTATGCATTCCCAAGGTTTACATGGGCCACGTAATTATCCGGATCGACAGCCAGGCTGTGGGAGAAGAGCGTGAAATCGTTTTTCCAATACCCTGTCTGCCGCCACGAGAGAAAAGCGAGGACAAGAATCACCAGGACACAAGAAACTTTGAGGAACCGTTCCCGACATGGAACTGCACGAAGAATATCGCCCCCCCCCCATGCCATGACTATGAACAGGCCGATATAAGGCACATATGCCCATCGTTCTGCAATAGCCGGCCAGAGGCCTGCCTGGACAATCCCTATCACAGGTACCAGTGTCCCGAGGAACCAAAGCCAACCGACGATAAAGTAGGGATACTTGCGGGTGGTGATCATGGCAACAGTGGTGACTGCAAGGATGACCGCCGATGCACCAAGGACCTTCCACATGGGGATCATGTCGGGAAAGGGGTGGAAGACGGTAAGGCCTGCAGGCCAGATCATCTTGCCCATGTACATAACATACGACACTATGGCATTCTTGAGCTTCAAATCCATGGTAGTGAGCTGGGATGCACGGATAGTCTCTGTATGGGTGAGCGAAAAGATGGTTATGAGAATGAACCCGCCCATGATAATTATCAGGGGAATTTTTTCAATCACCAGCCGCCCGACATCGTGAAAGAATGAGGGCCAGTCTTTTCTGCCTTCTCTGATCTCCGGGAAACGAATCCTTCCAAGGGGCCAGTAATCCATGAGAAGAAGCACAAAGGGCAGCGTCATGATCATCTGTTTGGCCAGCAGGCCAAGGCAGAACAGCACGCATGTTGCAACGTACCAGGCCACACTCCTTTTTCTCGTATAAAGAAAGTAGGTTATGAACGAGAGCATCATGAACATCGTGCTCAGGAGGTTCTTTCTTTCCGCAATCCAGGCAACCGAATCCACGTTCACGGGATGTACTGCGAACAGCGAGGCGACGAAAGCGCTCCTCCAGGGTGATCCCGTCATCAACCTCAATGCAAGGAAGAGTAGGATTGTGTTCACCATGTGGATCAAGACATTGTGGAGATGATGCATCCCGGCATGCAGCCCGAACAGCTGGCAGTCCATCATGTGCGACAGCCAGGTAAGCGGATGCCAGTACGTCGATGTTCCCTGTTGCGAAAGGCTGAATGCCCAGGAGACGCCTTCCTTTGACAGCCCCATCTGAACATACCCGTTCCTGGTGATGTACTCCGGGTCATCCAGGGATATGAAGGGGAACCCCCCCACCTGCCAATAGATAATCAGGATGCAGATTATCAGAGATATAACTACCAGAATATCATTCTTCAGGTCAGCTGAGGCACTCCGTTCGTTCATCTTTGCCATATGATGGAACGATATAACACAAAATATCCTTGAGCCTCTATACAGAATGCCTGTGGCGCAGGGTGCCCCTGCACCAACGGGGGAATCTAATCCCTTCGGGTGACCTCTATTTTTGCAAACATACCCAGATCCCTGGAGAGAAACATCGCGAATGATTCAATGGCGCTCCATGCCGGATACAGGAACCCTGGCATGAAGCTCCGGTACGAAACCCCGCCCGAGAGGAGATAGGTGAACGGTCTCTCCACTGCTATGTACTCAACGTGGAGATGCTGGAATGCAGACTCGAGCCGCTCTCGATCCCGCTCAAAGACTATCCAGGGCAAAGCCGAGTTGGCACCTGAAAGGGGGCCTGACGTGGGGAAGGACCATTTCTTCGCCACCGGATCGAGGTTTTCATGATGAAGACACCCGTATACCAGGGATGACCATGCAGTCACCCACGGCTCCACCATCAGTATCACCCCGCCGGGCCTGAGGCACCGCTGGGCCTCCTCCAGAAATGCCTCACAATCATTAATATGGTGAAACACATCGACCATGACAATGGCCTTCAGGGAACCGCTGGCGCATGGCATCGCTCGCCCGTCCATGATCAGCCGGACAAAGGGGTAGGGGAACACTTCAGTGGTTATCAGGCCTGCAATGTATTCGTCGAGAAATCCTGCACCGGAGCCAAGCTCAAGAACCCTGCCCTGTCCATGAGGGATACGGGTAGCAATCCACCCGTACCAGTCCCTGTATATTTTCTGGAGAAAAGGCTTCTGCCGTATGATCTGTCTCCGCAACTGCGTTGTCCGCGGATCGTCCACGTCGAGGTCTCTCGTCAGGGGATGCTTGAGGATGTTCAGCATACGCCCCTAAATGAACTTGATCTTCTTCATGGCAAACAGGGTCATCTTCAACAGCATCCAGCCATGTCTCCATCTGTCAATGTTCGTGGAACCGTATCTCCGCTCGGCATAACGGATCGGGATTTCTACGATCTTCAGATTCTGCTTGATGGCCCCGAACAAGAGGTCGAAATCGCCGAAAGGATCGAATTCACCGAAATAGTGCCTGTTCCCGGCAATCTTTTCGTAATTCCGCCTTGTCAGCACCTTGGTTCCGCACAAGGTATCTTTGATGGGCTGTCCGAAGATCCAGGAGAAGGCAAGGGAAAAAAACTTGTTCCCCACAAGATTCACATACCTCATGGCCTGCTTCTCCATGGGGTATACCAGCCGGACCCCGTTTATGAATTCCCCTTCACCTGTGACGATGGCTTCATAAAACCGCGGCAGGTTCTCAGGAGGCACGGTCATATCGGCATCGAGGATCATGAGGATATCTCCGGATGCATTCTGGAATCCCAGCCTGACGGCATCACCCTTCCCTTTTCCCTCCTGCTTCAGAAGCTTGCACCTTTTCCCGGGGTGATTGGAAATCGACTTTCCGATGACCTCGTAGGTGTTGTCTCCGGAGTTTCCCTCCACAAAGATCATCTCCGTGCCCTTCCCCATCTCGGGGGTCCGGCGAATGATCTCCTCGATATTGCCTGCTTCGTTCCGGGCAGGGATAACGACCGAGACGATTCCTTCCAGGCCCGTTTCTTTCCCTGAGGACCTTGGCCGTGCAATGACGAAGTTCGCGAGTGCCAGGTGATTCACGGGCCACAGCTTCACGGCAAATTTATTCAGAAGATCTGCGACCACAGGGGCGTCGAACGGCCATATCATCTCCTGCCATGATCTGATCACCTCGAAACCCGCCAGGGCAAGCATGTTCTCAATATCCTCAAGCGTTACCCAGTTCTGTTGCAGCAGGGGGGTGGATAGACCCAGGTGCTGCCCAACGAGAAGGGGAATCTCCCATAACCTGCTGTACATGTTCAGGATGATACGTGTTTCCATGGTGGATACCGTTCTCAACCTGTTGAAGACATCCTGAATATCCCACAGGTCGTTGACAAGGTCGGAGAGTATGATGACATCAAAGGTTTCGTCCAGGGCCAACTCATGCACATCTGCATGTATGAATCTCAGATCCGGGTATGTCAGGGCCGCCCTCTTCACCATCTCCTCAGAGAGGTCGATCCCTACCCCGAGGGAAGGCCTGAGAGAAGCCAGCAGTTCCCCCTTTCCGCAGCCTATCTCGAGCACTCTCTGCCCGGGGGAAACCAGGTGGGCGTAGACCTGCTCAAGCCTCCTGTGATAGTAGGCACCGAGCGACTGCCATGCATCCCGCTTCACGGCAACCATATCCCAGTGCCTTTGTCTCGCCTCCCGGTATCTCAGGGCGGATGTCTGCATCTCACCTGCTTCTTTCGCCACCATCATCTCCCTACTCCCGAATGGAGCCCATGTTTTCGAGGTACCACTGGTATGTATGTGAAATACCCTCTTCAAGCCCGATCTTCGCCTCCCACCCAAGACTTCTTATTTTATCAAGGCAGAGCGTCTTCTGGGGTGTACCATCAGGCTTGGTCCTGTCCCACTCTATGGAACCTCTGTATCCCACGACACTTTTCACCATGTCCGCAATCTCATGGATGGTCATGTCTCGTCCCACACCGATGTTCACGAACTCACCGATCTCCTGTGCGCTTCGCAGACGCAGGAGGTAAACGCAGGCATCCGCCAGATCGTCAACATGCATGAGCTCCCGCCTTGGGGTCCCGGTCCCCCAAAGGCGAACTCTGGGCGTTCCCAGGGCTTTCGCATCATGAAACCTCTTCACGAGAGCAGGCAGCACATGCGAGGTTTCCAGGTTGAAATTATCATTCGGCCCATAGAGGTTCGTGGGCATGAGTGAGATGAAGTCGGTCCCATACTGTATGTTGAAGTAGCGGCATAATTTGATGGCAGCGATCTTGGCTATGGCATACGGCTCGTTTGTTGGTTCCAGTTCACCCGTGAGCAGGTACTCTTCCCTGAGCGGCTGGGGTGCTGTCCTGGGATAGATGCATGAAGACCCTAGATTGAGCAGCCTTCTCACGCCATGGAGAAAGCTCGAATGGATCACATTGGCCGCAATCATGATGTTCGTATAGATGAACTCGGCAGGATAGGTGCTGTTGGCGAGTATTCCGCCGACCTTTGCTGCGCAGAGAAATACATACTCCGGCTTTTCCGCGCCGAAGAACCTCTCTACATCCGACTGTCTGGTCAGGTCGAGCTCCGCATGGGTTCTGAGCACCAGGTTGTGATACCCTTCGGACTCCAGCCTGCGCATTACTGCCGAACCCACAAGGCCTTCATGGCCCGCCACATAGATCCTCGCATCTCTATTCATGACGATTCAACACGGAGAAGCCGCTGGTCTTGCACAATACATCCATCTGCGCCTCTTTCAGGTCACTCTGCACCATCTCTTCTATCAGCTCCTCGAAGGTTATCTCCGGCTTCCATCCAAGCATTTTCGCTGCCTTGGTCGGGTCGCCGAGCAGAGTCTCGACCTCGGCTGGGCGGAAGTAACGTGGATCCACCTGTACGACAGTGTCTCCAGGCGCAAAGAAGGTCTTCCCGTGGATGGGTCGTACTGAACGGACAGTTCCCTTTTCGTCCGCGCCCTTGCCCTGCCACTCGACATCGATACCGGCCGTACTGAAGGCAAGGGTACAGAGCTGCCTCACGGAATACTGCTTTCCCGTTGCAATGACATAATCCTCAGGCCGGTCCTGCTGGAGCATCAGCCACTGGGCTCTGACGAAATCCCTGGCATGCCCCCAGTCCCTCCGTGCATCGAGGTTTCCCACATAGAGCTTCTTCTGCAGTCCCAGCGCAATTCTGCTTGCCGCCCTGGTGACTTTCCGTGTTATGAACGTTTCCCCCCTGATGGGGGATTCGTGGTTGAACAGTATCCCGTTGCAGGCGAACATGCCGTAGGCCTCACGGTAGTTCACCGTTATCCAGAAGGCGTAGAGCTTGGCCACCCCATAGGGACTGCGGGGATAGAATGGTGTCTCTTCGTCCTGGGGTATCTTCTGCACCTTTCCGAAGAGCTCACTCGTGGATGCCTGATAGAACCGAACATCCTTCTCCATTCCTAAAATCCTGAGCGCCTCGAGGATCCTCAGGGTGCCCAGGGCATCGGCCTGGGCGGTGTATTCGGGGGTTTCGAAAGACACCTGAACATGGCTCTGTGCACCAAGATTGTAAATCTCCTGGGGCTGGACATCCCTGATGATGCGTATGATGTTGGTGGAGTCGGTCAGGTCACCATAGTGCATGAAAAACCGCACATCCTCCTCGTGGGGATCCTGATACAGGTGGTCCACCCGGTAGGTATTGAAGCTCGATGACCTCCGCTTTATGCCGTGGACCGTGTACCCCTTTTCCAGAAGAAATTCAGCCAGGTATGCCCCATCCTGACCGGTAATCCCCGTGATCAAGGCCTTTTTCACTTCAACCTCCTGCGTCGGTTCTCTACCCTGCTTAAATATCTACCACGGAATCGGTACATTGTCATTAACCCCCGGACAATACAATGTATCGGGTGAACTGCACAGATAATCGAATGCGTTGCATTATCCATGCGTCTATACTAATATCTCCAACATCATCACAGAATCATTGACATGATGGGATTGTTTTGAAAGATCCGAGGGTTCTTCTTTCATTCTTGGTGGGCTTGATCTTTTCCGCAGTTGCCCTTTATTTCTCATTCAGGAATGTACCCTTATACGAACTCACCACCTCCGTGATGGCCATGGATTACAGGTGGATCATCGCTTCCGTTCTCCTGGGATTATCAACATATCTCGTGAGGGCATGGAGGTGGCAGATCATCCTCAGGCCTGTCAGAAAAATCGGGTTCTGGCATGCCTACCACCCCCTTGCGATCGCCTTCATGATCAACTGCATCCTCCCGGGCAGGGTCGGCGAACTCGCTCGTCCAGCCATACTCTACAAGAGAGATGACATTGAGTTTTCAAAAACGCTCACGACGGTCGTGGCGGAAAGGCTATTCGATATCTTGATCATGCTCGCCCTCTTCATCTTCATTGTGGGAAGCATAAAGATGGAACCCCATATGGTGCTCACTTTCAACGGCCACCCGATCAACAGGGAGACGCTCCTGGCCGTTCGCGGAAAGACGCTCCTGGCCGGCATAATGCTGCTCGGCCTGGCCGTCGCATTCATGCTGCCTGCGGTCAGACGATCCATCGTTCATGCGGTGTCTCGTCTGCCCCACCTGCTCTTTTTCACGACGTCTTCCTATAGAAAGCACTTATCCGAGGTTATGGCATTGCGAACACATGCTGCCCTGGACAACGCCTCCCTCGGGTTCGAGGTATTCAGGTCCCCATCCGGAATCCTTGCATGTCTGGTGCTTTCGGTGTGCATCTGGCTCATCACCTTTCTCTCCTTCCATGTTCTCGCTCTCGGGTACCCAGGGGTGGACATTACCTTCCTGCAGGCCTCAGCGGTTGTCATCCTTACCTGCTTTTTCATCATGCTCCCCTCGGTGCCCGGGTTCTGGGGGATATGGGAGATAGGAGGGATCTACGGGCTCATGCTCTTCGGCGTTCCCAAGCCGGAGGCCGCCGGTTTGACCCTCACCTTTCATGTGGCGCAGATCATACCTCTGATCCTGGCGGGTTTAGTGTCTGCATGGATGACAGGGACCAACATACTTCGTTCATATGGTGCAGGCGATAAAGGATGATACTTTATTTCCCATTAAAGGAAAACATTTTCATATATACGCTGCATGCCTCATGTGCACCATCTTTAACTGACCATATTAACATACTAATTAATATGGCATTTTTATTGCAATTTATAATTCGAAGAAGTATGTTTTGCAGTGTTTGAACACATACGGTTTATTGCTCTGTTATCATTGATTGAGAGTACAATGCATTATGAGGAGTCCTTCTTGTGACTTCATTGTTCGGGAAACCTATTGGTTCGCTTCGGTTTTCTTTACGGATGAAGTCTGTACAATCATATGGAAGGGGGTGATGTCCTGGCCTTCGCTTCGATGAGATAAGTCATCATTATCGGAAACTGGTAAAATTCGGCGAACAGGGATTTTTTGCTGACAATTCTTAGGGAGATTACGTTATGAAGAGAGTATTGTTGTTTCTGGCTGTCCTGCTGATGCCCCTGTCATTATGGGCAATGGCGCCTGTGTCGGATTCCGTGCTGTCCGACGTGACCGGCCAGGCCGGCGTGAACATCAACCCCGACCTCACCATGAACATCGAAATCGGTACCATGGCATGGGGCGACGCAGACGGCCTCAGCAACGATTTCGACGGTGCGTGGGGCACCACGGGTTACACAGCAGGCGGTTACGTGGGTGTGAAGAACTTCAACATCACAAACCTCCAGATCCGCCTCAGGGGGACTGAAGACGGCTACAACGGTTACAGCACGACCATGCTGAAGCCCATCACCATCGATGTCGCCACGGGCAATAAAGACTATGGCCAGGGCGCCAACACCACCTTTGTCCGTTTCGGCATCGGTGCGCTTGCGATCTCCATGGACGCCATGAACCTCACGGTTGCCCTGGGAACAGACCCGGGAACAGCCGGCAGCTTCGACCAGGAGCTGGGATCGGCTCATATCGGGGCCTTGGCAATGTACATGAACCCCTACAGCTATGTGGATATCTATTCCCATGGCGGCCAGGGCGTGACCTTCGACCTGAGCATCACCATCGACCACATGGAACTGTCGTACTTGACCTGGGGTGACTCAGACGGATACCCTGATGGGTCGCAGATCTATGATTCTACCGAATACTGGTTTGACCCTGACACCACTCCTGCACCTGGCTACATCGGGATCCAGAACTTCCAGATCAATGCGCCCATCATCATTACCGGTACGGTCGCCATTGATGTGGTGACGAGCAGCGCCGGAGCCTATCTCGCGGCCAGCATGGGTAACATCGACGGTTCCCCGAGTGTGACCCTTGTCCACATCTCCTTCCCCGGAACAGCGGGCACCGCAGGGCTGGAGATCAACATCGACGGTTCCATTACGGGTAACGTCCGGCTCGGCACAGACTACGACCTGAGCAGCGGGACCTACGGCGAGCTCGGCAACTTCTACCTCGGCCATCTCGATGTCGAGATCATGAGCGGAAGCTG
>Ga0116164_10002149_pt1 | contig 14300 bp, 2 predicted proteins | sample AD_UKC109_MetaG_FD_89888 | JGI IMG/M metagenome (GOLD analysis project Ga0116164, IMG submission 89888) | Active sludge microbial communities of municipal wastewater-treating anaerobic digesters from Hong Kong - AD_UKC109_MetaG | ecosystem: Engineered > Bioreactor > Anaerobic > Digestate... | reverse complement strand
CGGTGGCCTCGTTCTCGGCATCGAGCGACGAAGTGGCCTCGTCCAGCAGCAGCACCGAGGGCTTCCTCAGAAGCACCCTCGCCAGTGCCAGCCGTTGGCACTCTCCCCCTGAGAACGATGTGTGCCAGTTCACCACGAAGGCATCGAGCCCCTTCCTGAACCTCGCCACCAGGTGCGAGGCATTGACCTGCTCCAGCACGCTCATTATCTCCCCGTCGGCTATCTCTCCTCCGCTGTCCCAAACGAGGTTCTCGCGCAGCGTCCCGTCGATGAAGAACGGATCCTGCGGCAGGTAACCGAGCCCCGCCTTCCATCGCGGCAAGAGCTCCTCATCCAGCATTACCCCGTCAATCAGTATCCTCCCGGCAGCGGGCCTCTGCAGCCCGGCAACCAGGTCTATCAGCGTCGTCTTCCCCCGTCCGCTCTGCCCCACAATGCCGGTGATCGCCCGTGCCCTGATATAAGCTCCGAACCCGTCAAACAACTTCTCCCCGTCAGGATACGAAAAACCGACTCCCTCCAGCCTTATCCCCTCCTTTAACTCCGCACTCCCCAATTCGCGATTCGCAAATCGCAAATCGCAATCCGGCAGATCCTCATCGAGCTGCATCACCAGCCTCACCGATGCCACATTGGAAACAATCATACTGAGGTCAGTGTTCATTGATATCATCTGCGGAAAAATCCGCGAGAAGAGCAGTATCAGTATCACGAACGATGCCACCGGCACGCTTCCCGACCGATACCCGAACCACACTATCCCCACCAGAACCAGCAGCCCGGCAATTCGCTGTATCAACTGCGGCAGCGACCAGTTCTTCTGCATCATGTACTCCATGTTCAGCAGCGAGACATTGGCCTCGTCAAACCGGTCGGAGTAAAACTGCTCCGAGCTGTGCACCTTGGCAATCTTCACCGTCTGCCAGAAGTCGTCAATGTACTTCAGCAGCCTGTTGTATGAATCCACATACCCCTCTCCCAGCCGGAACGACTTCCTGAGGAACGTACGCAGGGCGAAAAAGGTGACGGCACCTACCCCTGTGATCACCAGCGTAAAGCTTGCAGAGATCATAAGCGCATATACTGTATAGGCGCCGGTCATGATGACCGTGGTCAGGAGCCTCAGATAGAAGTAATAGTAGTTTGCAAGATTGGGCACCTCGCGGGTCAGAACCTGGAGGTGGTTGGTCTTACTCCGACTGTTCAGCAGCTGCCAGTCGGCCATGATGATCTTGCGGAACAGCCTGCGGCGAAGGGTATAAATGAATGTCTGCTGGTAACGGGCATCGAGGATTGACTTCCAGTACTGTATAAGGGCGCTGAAGGACAGCAGCACCATGTACACCACCAGGATGCTCCCGATGGTGATCCCGATGCCGGCCCCCTCCGCGAAGTTGCGTACAGCAAGGGCTATACCGTCAGGCTCACTCCCTCCTATGCTCAGCAGCTGCAACAGCGGTATCAGCAGCACAATGGAGAATCCTGCCGTCACCCCCTGCAGCAGTGTCAGCAGAAAAAGCATAAACAGCTTCCACGGCTGATGCCCCCGCAACAACCGGAATGTTTTAAGTATAAACCTGAACTTACTCAATCCCAAAAGTGGTAACTATATTTTGCCAGATCCTCGTAGAGGATCAAGAATTGTAAAGGATGACTCAGGATGGACAGGATGCTCGTAGAGCATCAAGAATTGTAACTTCAAGGCACCACCACCTTCCTGGTTACTACTCTCTCCCCGTCCCTCACCTTCACCACAATCACACCCCTCATCCCCACAGGCAAATCTACAAAATTCATCTCTCCGTCCGACAACCTGCGTTCCGTCATCTTCCTTCCGCTCATGTCAAATATCTCGCACAGCGAACCGGCATTAACCCGGCCCTGTATCACCAGCCTGCTGCCCGATGCCCAGATCCTGAGGCCATCCTGTGAAGCGCCCGGATCATCTATAGCTGTCGGCGTATTCGCCGAGGCGATGATATAAAACCTTCCGGTGCCGTAGGTATTGGAAGGCAACGTAACCGTATAGCTCTTCAGCCCCATTTCGGTTACAGTACCCGTAAGCTTGTCCTCCAGCCAGAATCTCTCATTGCCGAGTGGTACCGTGAATCCTGAGAATGTGACCTCGCCGCCTCCGGGAAGGTCGAGACCTACCGGCACTTTAAGTCTGCCGGCCTCTCCCGGCGGAAGCGCCTGGCGGGTGTACCAGAAATCGCTGCTTCCTCCTGCCAGAGCAGTATAAAGCTCCACAGCACCACCTGAGCTGAGCAGCCCTATGTCATAACCGGGATCAATACCGGTGGTCATTCTCTCATTGTACACTATCAGTGCCGAGCTCTCACTCTCGCCCTGTTTCACGGTAAGCTTAAGCCCGGGCCATGATCCGTCTGCCATTGTTGACTTGGTCATGATGGCCGTCGGGTTGTGCTTTCGCATCGTGGAGAGGAAGTCAAAGGTCACCCCGTCATGATGTGCCAGCACGAAAAATCCCTGTCCGGCCTGCAGATCATTTCCTGAGAATGTGCCACTGCCCTGGAAACCGGGGATAATTCCTCCTCCGGCGATGTATGAGTAGCCCTCGCCGTTGTAGATATACAGCGCCTGGTAGCTGTCATCAAGGCTCTCCGAATTGTGGGCAATGAATTCCAGTCCTCCCATTGCCGACGGGAAGGGATTGCCCAGCAGGTTCCATCCGCCGCCGCCCCAGGGGATACGGTTCTGTGTATAAGGGACAAGGTAAGGCGCCGATGCCCTGACATCCAACAGCTCCGTGAGCACGCTCCCGGTAAATGATAGGATGTTGTTTGAAGCCAGGACCGTATAGCCCATGCCGCTTGCACATACCGTTGTAGGCGTTTCTGAAGTATTCTCTCCCCAGCAGCCGTCAACTTCATTCCACCTCCAGAAAGTACCGATAGGGAATGATGATGAGCTTACAGGCAGAGATATATATCTGTATTTGTCAGCCGGCATCTGCCGGTTGTATGTAACCAGACCTTCAGTAGCGCCGTTGACAATCAGCGATCCGCTGTTGTTTACGGCAGCGGAGTTTACGTTAAATGTGGCTCCGGTTGTTATCAGGTCTCCATCCACGGTCAGCGCACCTCCCGCTTCAACAGCCATTGTAGCGGCAGGCCTGATGATAAGAGTCTTCGTTGTAACCGGCCCGGTGATTGAAGGATAGTGTGTCAAAACTGGCGGGATCACTGCATTCTCACCAGGACCCGGTACAACTCGTGTTGACCAGTTCGCTGGTGTACTCCACAAATTGTCAGAACCACCGCCTGTCCAGACGCGGGCCGGGTTAACTGTCACAGATACTGAATTAACAGGATTACCGGTTAAGGTACAACCATCTGATCCGGTAATAGAAGTCATGTCGAAGGTACCTCCGGTATTGGCTTCCTCAAAAAGGACATCTACCCAATAATTTGAATTTTGGAACGACTGAGTTGGAAATCCTTCTCCGGGAAGATAAACACCATTCCCGTTGTTTATCAATGAACGGTTTGCAGTCAGAGGCCCGTTAGTATAATCACTTGCCGCAAAATATTGAGATGTAAAGGCATACATGCCGGTCATCATATGATAAGATGCCACATAAGTCACACCTGGCTGAATAAGCACAGGGGTTCCAAATGTCATCTCCTGCCATCCGCTTGCTGTCTCATTGACAAAGATTCCGGAAGCCAGAAGTGTTCCACCGGATGACCACAATTTCCCGGTATGGACACCGGTGTTGGCTGTGGCTTTGTAGAACCTGATGCCTTTTATATATCCCTGTACTGAAGACTGGAATTTTACCCCTACCTCCAGCTGACTTCTGTCATTATGTGTCGGTTCAGGAACAGACGTATTACCCCAGATACTAATTTGCGAGCTGGCAGTAACTCCTGCACTGAAAGGAATTCCATCTTCAATACCTGTATACGTAACACCGTTTATTACCAGGCTGAAAGGCTGACTACCTGAGGTAGCCTCAAACAGAAGTTCATATTCCTCTCCCTGGAAGATCACATCCTTAACGGCAGACAGAATTCCGCCCGGCATAGGATGAACTGTGAGTGTTGCCGCATCTGAATAGACAAAACCCAAACCATTAGTCCATACTGCACGGTATTGCTTACCGTTGTCAGCATGAACTGCAGTGAAGGTATAAACCGGTTGTACAGCACCGCTGATGTTTGACCAGTCATTCCCGTTGGAGCTTACCTGCCACTGAACTACAGGCATCGGAATGCCCGACGCAACAGTTGTAAAAGAAACATTTGCTCCTTCACACACTGTTACCGGTTGTGGATGGACAGAGATTACCGGAGGCCCTTCTGACGCTCCTGTGCAGGTAAACGAGATGTCCCTCAGAACTGGTGTAAACAGGGTATTTGAGGTTGAAAGTTCAGCATGATACTGTATAAACCTGGAGCTGAGTCCTACCACCGCACCAGACGACGGAATCTGAACAAACGGGGTCCAGGTGCCGTCCGGTACCGCTGTCTCCCCTGTTCTTGCAAAGACCCCGATGACAGTTCCCTCCGGCAGATCGGCAGCCCAGATTGCCTCTCCCCATACTCTCTGGCCTCCTCCGTCGAATACCCTGGAGGTAAAGCTCCCTGATGGCACATAAGGAGTAGTCCGTATCCAGTCCATTGACAGTAAGGCTCCGCCTCCTTCATAATCACTCACCTGAATCACCATGCCTGCTGTTATCGTTACTGCAACCGGCAACGCAGTAGCACGGACACCGTCAACAAAAACCTCAAAGTTATCGGAGTTCCATTTCAGCTTGTAATTGTGCTCCACACCGAGGAGACCTGAAACAGTTAATGGTACTTCAACTGTGGAGCCTCCGGTATTATACCTGGCATAAAGATTATTATCACCCTGTGTTCCTCTTCCTATCACGAACCAGGGTTGATCAAATGCTCCGTTTGATGAAAATCCCACGTTCTGATAATCACCGGCAGTAAATGTTGCCGCGAATTCAATTGAAGCTCCGGGCAAATATGGTGTCAGCGTATAGAGATGCGCACCGTCCACAAAAACTCTTCCGTCAGTAAAGGTTGGCAGGGTACCTGAATATATGCCTGCGCTCCACCCTGTCGGCATCGAGCTGCCGCCGAAGTCTTCCACATACGCGGGCTTAAGGATCACTGCACCGTCACCCTCAAGTACAACCTGCGTATTCGCATCAGGCGTGCCAAGGCTGAAATCAGCCAGCGTACGGTCCTGGGCACAAATACCTGCAGGAGTTGCAAAACTGTACACCTCGGGGGAGACAGGCATGGAGGCGCTGTTGGCCGCATCATCAACAGATGTAACCCTGAAATAATATGTGGTGGTAGGCGCCAGACCAGCCAGGGTAACAGTATGAGTCGTGACCATGGCCCCGGCAGACATATTTAATGTCAGCTCACTGCTGACTGTCCCGTAATCCACCCTAGAGGAAGAGGCCTCATCCGTCGTCCAGGTAATAGTGGCCGTTCCGTCTGCAGCAGGAGTAGCCACCACATCTGATATTACCGGAGCGATGTTGTCAATGCCATAGGTGCCGACATAATTGCCTGCCGTTGCCGGGAAGAAAGCATATTCTATCCCCTTGATGACCTCGGTGGTGAAAGGTACGCTGATGCCGCCACTTGTAAGCGAAACCAGTTCTCCGTTACCTGAATGGACAGGAAGCATCCCCCTTAGATTATTTGCCCCGCTACCCACAGAAACAGTAAAACCGGCAAGGTAATTATCCCCGTCCGCAGTCCAGGTTATGTTACTGAACGCCGATCCGTTGCGCCCGTCAAGCCATGTGAGCATCTGCTTTGCCGAAACCACCGGAACACCCCGGGCCTGCGCCGAACGTGTTATAGCCCTTGCTCCCGGATGATCATGAGTGTCAAAATGCATGTTGGCGCTGAAAACGCCGTAATACCCTTTGGGTCCGACTGCATTGTCAAGCAGCTCATCACAAAATGCCGGATACGACGTTACAGGAGGATAATGACCCTCATCCTGCATCGGCGTCGAAACCTGGTAGACATCAATCATGGTGCCGTCAAGCTTTGCAAAACGCATCGGGTTACCCGACCCTGTGAACATCCCTACCCTGTTCTGATGCCAGTCATTGGGCCAGTAATAGTAGTTCACATCAAGCCTGATCCCGTGGGCGGCGGACACCTCGGCCACCGTGCTCCAGTCTGACCATGCAATGCAATGGTTACGGTTTGTAGTAGGCTCGGGAACTCCCGGGAAGGTGCTCCTGAATGCTGCCATCTGACCGGAAACAAAACTCTCAAACTGCTCAGGAGTGAAATCGGCACAACCGGTATTTATATGCAGCGCCGACTCAAAGCCGATACTGTTATAGTACATTGCCTGTTCATTCGTATATGAACTGCCGATGAAGAAATAACCTGTAGACCTGACACACTCCCAATCCGCAACGCTGCAGCTGGCAGGACTCATTGAAATATCCACATCGAAACGGGGAACCATCCCGGTGTCGCCGTGATTGTCCCCGCTCATCACAACAGCAGCCTTCAGCCCCTTCGGCAGGAACCAGAACCGGGGCAGGACCATCCTGTGCATTGTGCCCCGGATAATGATGTTGGCCAGCAGCTTCTGCTGCTCATCAGCCTGCGGGATGGCAACCTTGTTCAGGTCAATCCAGCCGGGACCGGACAGATCAAGCGGAGGAACAAACATATCATCCGAACGTATCGGGTTAATCTTTCCGTCTCGCTTTTGCCCTGCCCAGGCAGGATTACCCTGATGGGTATAGACAACTGACTTCGGAAGATCATAGGTGAAGGCATAGGCCTTCCCTCCCAGTGTACCAACAAGCCTCTCCGTGACCGCGGGATGTGCCGTGGCTGTGGTGGCATCTGAATAAAGCATCGCCAGAGCCGTGGCTCCTGTCAATGTGTAACGGTCAGCAGCGCTGTGGAACTGTATAGTCTCACCAACTATCCCCGTGCCTGGCCCTGATTCGGTGTCGACAAGCAGATAGCCGTCTGTAATAGTGCCGGTGGCCGGGGTGATCCCCAGCAGTCCGCCCAGCCTGGTATCAGGTCTGAATGCCACAAGCAAACCTCCCCCATTCACCCAGTCTGTCAACTGCGCAACAAACAGGTCTGTGACAGGGAACTCCCCAAGCACGATGACATCGTACTTATTCATCTCCTCAGCAGTGACCTGTGTGACATCCATCGCAAAAAACTCATTCAACCCCTCGGCCCTGAGAATCTCAACCGGGTACCGGCTGAAGGGATTGGTTGATGAGCTGATAACAAGGATTGGCCCTCCGGGCCCCTCTGTTGGCGGCGGTGGCGGCTCATCAGCAGTCGTAAATGACCAGGAATAACCGGCTGCGAGCATGTTTCCTGCAATATCCTGTATACCACCGGTACCCCCGGTGAGTATCACGGTATATTCAGAATTGTAATCAAGCCGCGAGGCCGGAGTAAATGTCACCTGGCTTCCTGACAGGGACACATTCCCGGAAACAGCGCCGCCAGGACCTGTCATCATCACAGTGGCCACAGTGACAGATGCAGGATTAAGCCACTCATTGAAGGTGGCAACCGGGGCCACGGACACAGAAATACCAGAGGCGCCGTTTGAAGGTGATACTGCCAGCACAGTCGGCGGATTCAGATCCGGCCCCACGGAGAGGGCAAACACAACATCAACCCAGTAATTGCTGGCGATATACCCGCTTGAAGGAAAAGTAGTCGACGCAGACCGTGTATAAACTCCATTGGCTCCTGAAGTCCCGTCTGCAAGCGCTGAGAGGTAATAAGAAGTGTAAAGATACCCGTTTGCTCCCGTGAAAAAGTTGCTGTCCTCTGCATAATGACCGTTCGGACAGTGATAGGATGCGACATATGTGGTCCCTGCCGTAATCTGTACCGGAGTGCCAAAGGTCACCTCCTGCCAGCCGGATGCCGTTTCATTTACAAATGTCGCACTCGCCAGGTTCTGACCTGATGCAGTCCACAGGTTTCCGATATGCGTACCTGTATTCTGGGTCCCCTTGTAAAATCTTACCCCGGTAATGTAACCGTTGGCACTTGAACGGAATTTTACGCCAAGCTCATACGCGCTGGCATCAGCTTCATTCGGATTGGCAGGTACTGTAAGCGGACTCCATATTGTGCACGGACAGTCAGGCACAACCATCGGGCCAACGGTGTAAGTATTTGTATTCTCATTCGTCGTGCCGGTTTCAATATTTCCCGAATCATCAAATGCCCTTACCATTACGGTTACAGTCCCCTCGGTATAGGGAATCCATGCAAACGTCCAGTTGTACGTGCCGGTGGCTGTCTGCCACGTCACCCCGCCGTCAACAGATACATCCACTCCGGCTACAACACCACCCCCGGCATCGGCGGCAGTGCCTGAAATTATCACAGAAGAGCCGGCATTGACTGTAGCTCCTTCAGCAGGAGCAGATATCAACGAATAGGGCCTCGTAACATCGGGAGCCCCCGTCGGGGTGACCAGGTCAGCCTGCTTCGTTGCAGGCACTACCCCCATGTCTGTCAGCAGGTTCAGCGTAGCCTGCTGCATCGCCAGACTCGGTGTTCCCGGCCGGTCATGGTTGCCGTCAAGACCCCATGACCACTGAACGGTGCCGGCTCCGAAGACAAGTGCATTGCTTGGCTGGTACCTGTACAGCGAGAGCTTGTGTGTAAGCCCGCTCTCAACAGTCCTTGACATCGTGACACGTCCGGCGGGATAGTATTCAAAATACTGCTCCCAGTCCATCTCGTACCCAAGTGTTCCGTCAGGCATTGTGGCAATCTGCCCGTCAGCAAGTGAAGCCACGGACGTGTTTCTCCAGAACCGCAGGTTGCGGTACTCGGAAGGCACCTGTATGGCGCTCTCAACGGGGTGCCAGCTTATCTGACCGGTAAGCGCATTCTCGGGCTGTGCCACCCCGGTGGCGGGAGCTATTGGTGTGGCACGCCATAATCCCGTCCACACATCCGATTCGGTGTCACATTTGGTACCACAGGTGTTCTCTCCCATGGTCCCTTCCTTGTAGCATACCATAACCTTCCCGTACACGGGATCATCCTCCCAGCGCGTTTTCCAGTAAACCTCGTTGCCGCTGAAAAACCCGAGATGCACACCGTTTGCCCTGGCTGTCTCAAAATTAGCCCTTGCCGTGGCAGACCAGTACTCATCGTGACCGACAGACATAAGCATCTTATGTTTCGAGGGCAGGATTGACATTACATTATTTCCCATATCAACATGGGTTGTATATGTCACATTATACCCGTTCCTTTCAAGCCAGCGTATCATCGGGTACTCGGCATTGAAAAGCCAGTTACCGGCCCCCATGCCCCAGCCACTTGCTCCGCGTGTATAAAAGGGCCTGTCATAACTCGCCTTCACGGCATGTGTGAAACCGGGTATCGAATGTTCCGCAGAGTAGAAATTATTACCGCCATAGGCATTGTAAGCCTGCCAGGTTCCGTCAGCAGTCTTGAAAAGGATATCTGATGATGCCGCATCATCACGCACAATGAAAACAATGTGGCTTGCACCCTGGGTGTCATTGCGTGTCAGCCGTGCGATGTAAACGCCTGATACGGCATTCATGGCACGGACATTGTCATACGCAGTCCATGTTGCAGACACATACCAGTTTGCACATGATGTCATTCCGGTCGACTCCTCGTAGAGCGGAGCAGGCTGCGTCACGCCGGTAAAATTACCCAGGTCGGCAATCAGTCTTGCGCCGTTGCCGCCGTAATAGCCAAGACGGTAAACCCTGATGCTGTATTGAACATCTTTAGGAATGTCAACCTTGAAGCTTACGGTTCCTCCTGTATTGATGCTGAACGGAGTGGCGAAGCCCTGTATCGACGGGTCACCGTAACCGGATATATCCCACACAGTTGAGGGAGACCCGGTCATGGTATTTTCAAGTGTTATCGGGTTGCTCTGGGAAAAGAGCGTGGCCGTAGAAAAAACAAACGAAAAAAAGAGCGTGAGAAATTTCACTGAGCCGGCACGGGGAGCCGGCATCACGATACCTTGGGGGGAGTTCATGGCAGGTGTTATTAAATCTGAAAAAGAAAGATTAAGTCATTGTTCCGCTATAAATGCAAATAATCAGACCCTTCGGGGGGAGTCTGACCCTTTAAAGTTAGAATAACTTATGAATCCGCCATGACAATTTTGACGTAACCCTCAATAAAAATAACGGATCAGCAATTTTCAGGGACAAAAAAAAGGCCGGAAACGAATCCGTCCTGTATGCCTGTCAGTCACCCGCTTACACCATCAGAGGCAAAGCAGGAATATATAACTCTATCTGGGAATGGCAATCTTCTTTGTAACCACCTTCGGTCCGTCAGTCACCTTGACTATCAGCAGTCCGCTGGTCCCTGCCGGTACAACGATGCTGTTCATCCCACCTCCGGTGAATCTTGTCTCGGCCACTCTGCTGCCGCTCATGGTGAAAATCTCGCAGAGCGAACCTTCACCGACCTCGCCCTGGACGATCACCCTGCCTCCTGAGTTCCATATCCTGATACCGCTGTTGCCCTCCCCTGGATGCTCGATATCCATAGGTGTGTTGGCCGATGCTATAATGTGGAAGCGGCCTGTTCCGAAACTGTTTGCCGGGAGGGTCACTGTATAGCTCTTTGTGCTCAGGTCTGTAAATGTTCCCGTCACCTTGTCCACAAGCCAGAATTTGCTTCCGTCGAGAGGTATTGTGTATGCCGAGAAGGTCACCTCACCGCCTGCGGCGAAGTCAAGGCCTACCGGCACTGCCGTGGTTCCGGCCACCTCTGCCGGGAGAGCCTGGCGTGCAAAGTTGAAGTCACTGCCAACGCCTGCAAGTATTGTATAAACCTCCAGTCCGGCCCCGGAGCTCAGGTGACCTACGTCATAGCCGGCATCGAGACCTGTGCTCATCCCCTCCCTGTATACCACCAGGGTTGCAGTCTCCGTCTCTCCGTGTCTGACTTTCAGCTGTACTCCGGGCCAGGGTGCGGGAGCCGACTTCATCATCTCTGCGGCTGTGTTGTGTTTCCTCATTTCAGGTGTGAACTCGAACGGTACGTTTGTGTAATGTGCAAGTACAAAGAATCCCTGTCCGGCCTGTATATCTGATCCTGAGAATACTCCCAGGCCGGGATATCCGGGTGTCGGCTCTGCTATGTAATAATAATCCGTTCCGTTGTAAATATAGATCGCCTGGTAATTCGGGTCAAATGACGACAGGTTATGGGTTATGAAGTCATTATTTGAAATACCGTCATCACTATACCCGCTCAGTGCTGACGGATATGGATTTCCCAGGAGGTTCCATCCTCCGCCACCCCAGGGGTCACGTTGCTCCTGGTAGATATGGTCCGCATCGTACGGAGCTGTTGCATTAACAGCTGCAGATCCCGTGAGAACTCCGCCTGTAAATGGCACTGTCATATTTGTACCTGTAAGAATGGTATATCCTTTTCCGGTCTCGTTAGCAGTGACTGCAACTTCATTGGCATCATCACCCCAGTAGCCGATTTCTTCATTCCACTTCCAGAACTGGAAACCACCGGATGTTGGCAGGGATGAATTCAGCACAGGAGATGAGACATACCGCCACAAACTGCCAGGCATAAAACGGTTATATGTTATACTGCCAGTGGCCGTCCCGTCAACAATAAGTGAACCGCTGTTAATTGTGCTTGACGAGTTTATCGCAAAATCTGCCCCGGTAGTTGTCAGGTCACCGCTTACTGTTAAAGTACCGCCACTGTTAATTGTCAATTCTGCGGATGGATTAATGGTAAGATTTGCAGTTGTTACATCTCCTGAGATAACCGGATAGTTTTCATTTGATACAACCGGAATAACAACATTTGTTTCATCTGGTACAATCCCGTCAGACCAGTTCCCTGTATATGTCCATAAATCATAGGGAGTAGTCCCCATCCAAACATTGGCCTGACCAATGCTGATTTGGGAGGTGACTACGGGATCAGGTGAAATTGAACAACCGTTGGCATCTGTTATGGTGGTGAGATTATAAATTCTGTCTGAGGATCCGCTCTCGAATGCTATGTCAATCCAATAGTTGGTATTATGAGTAGTAGCAGGATAAACTCCAGGTGTCAGATTATAGGAACAACCTTCAAATGACAAATTCCCGTTTGACTCAGAAAGAGGTGCTTCTAAAGCATGATAGGCATAAAAGTAGCTGCTTGAAGCATGATAGGATGCCAAATAGCTGGTATTTGCATTTATCGGAACAGGTGTAGCAAAACTGATCTGTTTCCATCCCGGATTATTGTCAATCTCAGACGATGCACTTACTATTGGGGCCGACTGGTTAGCCGGATCCCACAGTGAAACAGTGAACATGCCGGATGACGGAGTATCCGGTCTGTAAAAACGTATACCCTGAATAAAGCCGGGAACAGTTGATCTGAATAATACTCCAAGTTCATGAGGAGCCTGATCAGATACATTGACTGTTGTGATAGTAGTTGATTCTGACCAAACACTTTCTGACAGACTGGCAGGTGTACTTAGGAATGGAACGCCACTGACAACATCCTGATAAGCATTCCCATTAACAGTTATTGAATAGGGACCTGTTCCTGCACCTGAGTTAAAGGTAAGGTCATAGCTCGTCCCCTCCATAACCGACAGAGTAAGAGGTGAAAGCCCGCCCGTCGGAAGCTGATTAACGGTCAGTGTCACGTCAGTGGTAATTGCATCATCTTCTGTGTTAGACCAAATAGCACGATATCTTTTACCGCTTTCTGACAGGTCTGCCGTAAACGAAAGTTCAGGGCTCACAGCACCTGCAATATCAGTCCAGACCCAGAAAGGATCTACCCATAGTTCTTCCTGCCATTGCACCTCGGGCTCCGGATATCCGGAAGCCCATGAGGAAAAAATTACCTGACTCCCTTCACAGACCACCTGATCGGATGGCTGTTGGGTAATTTCCGGGCCGCTTAAAACCAGATCAGAGTAACTCAATCCAATATCCAGTAAAAGCGGTGAATATCTTAAATCACTGGTTGCAAAGTCTGCCTTATATTGAGCATAACGACCTGAAAAATTAATAGGTTGACCCGATGCGAAAACTGAATACGCATTTGCAAGTGGTAACTCGTCTCCGGTTCTTACAGATACTGTCATGGACGTTCCTGCAGGAACACTCGCATTCCATAACGCATTTAACCAAAGTCGTGTTTCACCTGCGTCAAATACTCTTGATTCAAAAGTTCCTGCAGATGAGTAAGGGGTTAATTTAATCCAATCAACAGTCAGAGTGCCTCCGCTATTATTATAGTCACTGACAGCCGGCCTCATGCCACTGCTTATTGAATTTGTGGAAGTATAAACTAATACATTGTCAACAAAAAACTCAAATCTGCCATCCACTCTCCAGTCAATGCGAAACGTAAACGTACCTCCTATTGGCATAGTCAGTCCTGTGATGGCATGATTTTCACTAACCGACCCATTGAATACTCTGGCATATAGTGTTGTGGAAGTATTGTATGTAGAAAAAGTTGCCCAGGGTGTCTGACCCCAGTAAATGCCATCATTAGTGGTTAAATCCGAGCCGCCTCCCAGCCCGATATTCTGGTATTGGTCTGCACCCAGAGCGGCTCTGAATTCCATAATAGTACCCGGACCGTAGGTGACGGTAGCTGGAACAGTATTCAGCCGTGCTCCGCTCACAGTGACCTGACCGCCTGAAAGTGTAGAAATCCCCCCTGTCCAGGGAAAACTCGCCCACCCTGCAGGTACAACAGTGCCATTGAACTCTTCAAATATCAGTGGCCTTAGACTTACAGCTCCATCACCAGCAGGAAAAATTACTGTGTTGATATCCGTGGTTCCAAGACTGAAATCTGCAGCCGTTTGATCCTGTAGTGTCGTCTGCGCTGTTGCGGTTATTGAGCCTGCCAGTAGTAATACAGGAATTAATAATGTAATTAACCGGGCCCGAATACCCCGGAAAACCTGAAAACCGAAAGTCCCTTCCATATGTAATGCCTTTAGTTGGACAATATTATACTGCCAATTTAGTAAATATTTTAGAATGCGCGGGGAGACTCTTCAGAAATAACCCCGTTTTACCGTGATTATTGTTGAATGTAAAGAATTTGTATAATATTAACATTCATTTCTCAGGAAACGAACCCTCTGTAAACGGCAAATAACAATGTACGTTTTTTCGCAAATAAGAATGTACTACAATTAGCAAATAGCGATGTACGCATTTTAGCAAATAAGGATGTACATCTTTCCTGGTGAAGGTGTGTTTT
>Ga0116164_10002148_pt1 | contig 14301 bp, 5 predicted proteins | sample AD_UKC109_MetaG_FD_89888 | JGI IMG/M metagenome (GOLD analysis project Ga0116164, IMG submission 89888) | Active sludge microbial communities of municipal wastewater-treating anaerobic digesters from Hong Kong - AD_UKC109_MetaG | ecosystem: Engineered > Bioreactor > Anaerobic > Digestate... | reverse complement strand
GAATACCGATTTGGTTAAATCGGGTTACGGATTCCTGAACCTCTCCCTGAATACTTCCTTTTCGGGGATAACTCGTGTTGAACAAGGCGCTCTTTACATAAACTCTTCTTTCGAAAATAGTGAAATACAGGTTCTTGGGGGCGCTAAACTAGGCGGCAGTGGTATCATACACGAAACCTGTTGTTTCGAAAAACGATCCATTCTGGATCCCGGCCCAAAAGACAGTGTTGGCACCCTCTCTTTTGGAAAAAACCTTACTCTATCCAGCGGAATGACCTGTCTTTTTGATGCATCCGCTCATCCCGTTTCCGGTTTAACCTTCGACAAAATCGATGTACAGGGCAACCTGATCATTGAACGTTCTGTTGTTTTTGATTTTTCCCTGGATACCACCAGCTCTGCCGGTGGCAATTATCCTTTGATTTCGTATACCGAACGTTTTTCAGGAAACATAAACCAGGTGCACATCAACGGTATCGTCGGGAAAAAACACGAGCTTTTCGATTCGATTCAAACTATTTGGCTCAGAATTGTCCCATCGAGAAATCCAAACTCGGTCACATGGGACGGATCGGGCGCCAACTGGGATCTTCAAAATTCCGAAAACTGGTTGCTCTCGGGCACGAAAACCTATTTTTGCGCTTTCGACACCGCTATTTTCGATCAATCGGGCATCCTAAATTCCTCCGTTACCCTCAAGGGAGATCTTCCGGTTGGGCGAATAGAAATCAAAGGGGATCATACACATTACCTGTTTACCGGTGAGGGAACCCTCATGGGCAACGGAGACCTGGTAAAGACAGGAACCGGATCGCTGGTTATGGAAAGCTCTGCCCATATGTATACCGGGAAAACAGAGATCCAGGGAGGATTGTTCGTCGTAAACGGCCTTTCCGTTGCAGGGCAAGCCAGTTCCATTGGAGCGAATCCTTCTGCCGATCCGGGAGAATTTGTCGTAACCAATGCCAAACTGGTGTATTCATCATCGCTGGACAGTTATACCGACAAAGGCATAACCCTTGGCGGAACCTCCGATACCCTGCATATAAGCAACAGAAATTCAACCCTGTCGATAAATGGTGTTATGGAAGGCCCCGCTCATTTGGTCAAAACCGGCGAGGGTACTTTATATCTTTTACAGAACAAAAACCGCTTTTCAGGTGGAACCACCATCGAAGAAGGTACCCTGCAATTGAACGACCCCGGATCGGGTATGACCGTTCATGCCCTGGGTACCGGAAAAGTAACGTTTAAAGGGGGCGTGCTCGCCATGGGAAACACAAGTTCCTATACCGAATGCACGATGGATTTCGAGGTGCCGGATCAATACAGTGGCACCCTTTATGCCGACCAGCGGTGCAATTACTCCGGCACCTTAACCGGAGGCGGTGAATTAACAATCGTTCTTCCCGGATCGATCGACCGGACGATATTCCGGGGAAACTGGTCCGATTTTTCCGGAACAATCCATGTAAACGGAACCGGACCCATGCGTTTGGCCAGCACACAGGGATATGCCCGAACACAGTTCCACCTCGGCGACAACATCTCGATGTATTATAGCGAAGGAACATCTTCGGGCGACGTGGTTGCCCAAACAGTAAGCATTGGCGGTCTTTCCGGTAATGCAACTTCCACATTGACGGGTGAAAACTGGGTTATTGGAGAAAGAGGCGATTCAACAACTTTTAACGGCATCATTACCGGCCACTCTCTTACAAAAACAGGAAGCGGTTTGCTCAAGCTTACCCAGGCCAACACCTACACCGGTAATACAACAGTAAACGGGGGAACACTTGAAGCAGCCAACAAAACGGGAAGCGCAACCGGCACAGGCCGGGTGACCGTAAACAGAAACGGTACGCTCACCGGTTCGGGAACCATAACGGGCATTGTTGACGTTGAAACCGGAGGAATTCTTGCTCCCGGAAACGACAACACCGGAAATACAATGCACCTAAAAAACCATGTAAACCTGAAAAATGAATCCCGTTTGCAGATCAAGACCAATCCGCTTTTTAAAATTTCTGACAAAATTGAATGCACCGGAAAAATTACCCTTTCGGGAAAACTTGAATGCATCAATACGAGTACGGCACAATATTCAGAGGGAGATGAATTCAAACTGTTTCTTTGCGATACCATCCAGGGAGCATTTTCTTCCATAACGCCCTCAATACCCGGAGAAGGTCTTGCCTGGGATTGTTCTGAACTATGCTCCCGGGGTGTTATTAAAGTGACCGTCGAAAATTTGTCTTCTGATTTTTTTACCGAAAAAATCCATGTTTTCCCCAATCCTGTTACCCAATATCTTTCCATCCAGACTTTTGGAACCGAAGGATCTTCCTTCCGGTTTTTTCTGGTCGATATTCATGGCAAAATTAGAATCAACCATATCGGAGAGCAGGGAAAAAAGTACCAATTCGATATCGGATTCTTACCCGGGGGAATCTATTCGGCATGCTTTGAACAGAATGACGAGTTGAATTATGTGAAAATTATCAAGCGTTGAAGAATTGATATAGGTAAAAAGAGCGAACAAAACTGAAATTAAGTGATACGGAAATAATTGAGGAGTGATTTATGAGGAAAGAGATTAATTTTTGCTTTTTGCTACTTGCCATGAGCATCCTGGTCCTGGATCTGCCGGCCCAGATGCTCATGGAACGCCTCGACCGGGCTGCGGTCGCCATCCGGCAGGATCAGGGATATTATATTACCTGGAGGTTATTGGGGAATGAACCCTGGGAAACCGAATTCAATGTATACCGGGGCGCCACCCGGCTTAACGATGTACCCGTTTCGCAAACCACCACGTTTTTCGATCCGGAAGCTCCGTTGAACAGTCAGTACACGATACGGGCCCTTCGCAACGGAAATGAATTGTCCCCAAGCGCTCCGGCACGGCTCATTAACCTTACCCAGGGCGCCAACGCCGGATATTTCGATATTCCGATCAACCGGCCCGGAAGAGGAACAAACGGAGGCAATTATTCCCCCAACGATGCCAGCGCCGGCGACCTGAACGGGGACGGACAATACGACCTGGTTTTAAAATGGGACCCCGACAATGCAAAAGATAACTCCCAAAGCGGAATCACCGACAATGTGTATCTCGATGGCTACACCCTCGACGGGGAACATCTCTGGCGAATTGATCTCGGACCCAATATCCGGGCCGGAGCCCATTATACCCAGTTCCTGGTTTACGATTTCGACGGAAACGGGAAAGCCGAAATCATGGTCAAAACTGCGCCGGGAACCAAAGATGCCAGCGGGAATTACATCGAAAAAGGACCGGCATCGACCGCCGATCACACAAAAAAATACCGGAATGGATCGGGGTATATCCTCAGCGGCCCCGAATATCTGACCGTTTTCGACGGTGAAACCGGAAGGGAACTGGCAACAGCCGAATACTGGCCCGTTCGGGGAAATGTTTCAAACTGGGGCGATAACTACGGAAACAGGCTCGACCGCTATAATGCCACGGTGGCCTATGTCGACGGACAACGGCCCACGGCCATCTTCCAGCGGGGTTATTACACCCGGCTCACCCTGGCTGCCTGGAACTGGCGCGACGGGGAACTCACCCGTGCCTGGACCTTCGATTCCAACGATTCCGGTAACGGGGCCTACAAGGGACAGGGCAATCATTCCATCCATGTAATCGATGCGAATGGCGACGGCTTGCAGGATATTGTTACCGGATCGTCGGTCATTTCCGGCACCGGAAAAGGCATGCATACTACCGGAATGGGACATGGCGATGCCTGCCATGTATCGTTCATGAAAAAGGACGATCCCCGCCCCATGATCTTCATGTGCCACGAAAGCGGCGGGCATGGCGTTTCGCTGCGCTACGCCGATAACGGGGAAATGGTATTCAACAACCGGGCCAGCGGGGACATCGGTCGGGGTTGCGCTGCCGAACTCGATTCCGGAAAACCGGGATTCAAGTTCTGGGGCTCCGGAGGTCTCGGCCTTTATGACCTCGAAGGATCCAAAGTGGGATCGATCCCCAGCTCTACCAACTTTGTCATTTGGTGGGATGGAACCCTTAGCCGCAACCTCATGAACAGCAACCGGATCGACCAGTGGAGCTTGAAAACAAACTATGGCACCCGCCTCCTTACTGCCGATGATGCTTCGTCGAACAACGGCTCCAAATCGACACCTACCCTGCAGGCCGATCTCTTCGGCGACTGGCGGGAAGAGGTCATCCTCCGAAGAAATTCGAATACAGCTCTGCGGGTGTATACCAGTACCATGCCCACCCAACATAAATTATTTACCCTGATGCACGATCCGGTTTACCGGGTAGCCATATCCTGGCAAAATTCTTCGTACAACCAACCCCCCCATCCCGGTTTCTACCTGGCTTCCGATATGGAATTTCCCCAAAAAGCCCCTTCGGTTACCCTGCTTTCGGGTTATTACCGGGGAAGCGGATCCCTTATCAAGGACCTGATGGTTAACGACATTGAGAACTCCGGTAAATGGATCATCGCCGACAGTCTGGGCGAAACAGGCTCGGTTTTCGGAAACGAAACGCTCTTTGCGCACGGAATACCGGATTATCTGATCGGGCAGGAATGGATCAAAACCTCGACCCAGTCGAAAACATGGAAAGAAGGAGCGATCCTGGCACAATTTACCCTAACAAAAGATGCCGTAATTTCGGTTTTTCACAACCGGGATATCGAACCAACGCCCGAATGGCTCGCCGGCTTTGAACGAAAAGAAGTGTCGATCACCGTTTCGAGCCCCACCAACAGGGAACAAACCCTGCAACTTTACGAAAAAAGTTGTACAGCCGGGGAGGAAGTCATTCTGGGGGTGAACACAATCGACGGAAATCCCGACATACAAATGTACTTTGTGGTTGCCCGTGAAAAAAATGAAACATCTTCGGCTTTGTTTCATTCCGTCAATCCATCCCTGAAAGTATACCCTTCGCTGTGCCGGAATTCGGCCACGATTGAGTATGCGCTCGGCAGGGACCAGGGGCTTCAATTGGAAATATTTAACCTGAACGGAAAAAAGATCCGCACGCTTGATTCGGGGTACAAAAGTACCGGAAGTCACAAAATATTATTGGATATAAGCACATTTCAGGCAGGCATGTATCTCGTCCGGCTCGTTACCAGCTGCGGGATGCAGCAACAAAGATTCTGGGTGCTCCGCTAAGTGAAAAACGCACAAAAAAAACAAAAAAGGAAAAACATGGAGAAAAAAGAATTCATAACCAAGACGAAAGAAAGACTCCTCGGGCTACTGCCCCTGATATTGCTCCCGGTTTTTCTGGCCGCACAAAACCCGACGCAAACAGTCTGGTTGTCGGGTACCGGTTACAACGATACAAAAGTCTGGGACTTCTTTTGTTCGAAAGGCGCCAACAGCGGGAAATGGACCACTATCCGTGTCCCCTCCCAGTGGGAGCAGGAAGGCTTTGGCGAATATACCTATGGCCGTTGGTACAAACAACCCGGCAAAAAGCCCAGCGACGAAACCGGACAGTACAAAACCCGCTTTATGGCGCCGTCGTCGTGGAAAGACAAAACCATCAAACTGGTATTTGAGGGGGTAATGACCGATACCGAAGTCCGGATTAACGACCAGCCGGCAGGCCCGCTGCACCAGGGAGGTTTTTACCGCTTCTCGTTCGATATTTCCAATAAAATCCTTTTCGATACAGAAAACACCCTCGATGTAATGGTCAGTAAGCATTCGGCCGACCGATTGGTGAACGCTGCCGAACGCATGGCCGACTGGTGGCTGTTTGGGGGAATCTACCGGCCGGTGTATCTCGAAATCCTGCCCTCCACCCACATTGCCCAGGTAAAAGTGGATGCCCGTGCCGATGGTTCGCTGAACACCTATGCCAAAATCGTTGGCCACAGCCTGGGAGATGAACTCCGGGCCACAGTGTACGACCCGCAAGGAAAGGTAATGGGCACCTCCCTTGTTCAAACCGCGGAGACAACGGAAACCCAACTATCGGTGCAGGCCGCCGGGATTGTCCCCTGGTCGCCCGAATCGCCCGCTTTATACCACTTGAAACTGGAACTCATCCGAAGGAAGGAGGTTCTTCATACGCTTACGGAACGCATTGGCTTCCGGACAATCGAAGTCCGACCATACGACGGAATTTATTGCAACGGCACACGAATCGTTCTGAAAGGAGTGAACCGGCATACTTTCTGGCCCGAATCGGGGCGATGCACCAGCCCGGAATTATCGGTAATGGATGCAAAACTCATTAAGGAAATGAACATGAACGCGGTACGGGGTCATTATCCCCCCGACGGGCATTTTCTCGACGCCTGCGATTCGCTGGGTATCTTCGTAATCGACGAACTGGCCGGCTGGCAAAATGCCTACAACACCGAAATCGGTACCCAACTTGTTACCGAAATGGTGAACCGAGATGTGAATCATCCCTGCATCATCATCTGGAGCAATGGAAACGAAGGAGGATGGAACGAAGCCATCGACCCAATGTTTTCGCAACTCGATCCCCAAAAACGAACGGTAATCCATCCCTGGGCCGATTTCGGCGATATCGACACCCATCACTACCCTCAGTACCAAACCGGGGTACACCGTTTTACCAACGGGAGCAAGATTTTCATGCCTACCGAATTCCTGCACAGCCTCTACGATGAAGGGGCCGGCGCCGGACTCGACGATTTCTGGGGCAAATGGAAACAACATCCCCTCTTTGCCGGGGGGTTCATCTGGGCATTTGCCGATGATGCCATCCGCCGTTCCGATTTCCCCGATTCGCTCGACTCCGACGGGCAACATGCCCCCGATGGAATATTGGGTCCGTACCGCGAAAAAGAAGGCAGTTTCTTCACCATCAAAGAAATTTGGGCCCCGATCCAGTTTCAGCCTTTACGGATCCAACCCAACTTTAACGGCGAATTCTTCGTAAGGAACGAGTATACCGGCACCAACCTCAACCAGTGCCGGATGAACTACCGGGTGCTGCGCATTCCCGGTCCCTGGGAGAAAAACAAGGAAACAATCATCCTTGCCAGCGGTCCGGTTTCCCTGCCCTCTATTGAACCGGGAGAAACACGGAAAATCAAAATGGATGTACCCGTAAATTTCTTCGAAGGCGATGTGTTACTCCTCACAGCAACGGATCCGTCGGGGATGGAAATCTGCACCTGGAGCTGGCCTGTACGAAGGCCTAAAGACTACCTGGAGAAAAAACTTGCTTTCGCCCGGGGAACAGCCGGATGGGAAGAAAACGAAACGGAAGTAATCCTCAGGGCTGCCGGCACGCAGGTAACCTTCAATAAGCAAGACGGAACGATAGCAAACGTGCAGGTGAACAATACCCCGATCCCGCTGAGTAACGGTCCCCTGCCGGTGGGCATGAAAGCCGAGGCTTTCCGTTACGAGGCACGTTCCGAGGGCAACAAAGCGGTATTTACGGTCGGGTATAAGGGAGGAATTGATTCGATTCGCTGGGAGATGCACCCCGACGGGAAACTGAAAATGTCGATGCTTGCCCTGAACAAAGCAAGCAACGATGGAGGTTTCGACGGAGGCTTCATTAGCGATAAAATCGATCTGTGGGGCATAACGTTTCGGTACCCCGAATCAGAAGTGACGGGTATTAAGTGGTTTGGAAAAGGCCCTTACCGGGTTTGGAAAAACCGGCAACGGGGAACCACTTTCAACCTCTGGGAAAAGAAGTACAACAACACCATAACGGGCGAATCGTTTCAGGAGTTGATTTATCCCGAATTCAAGGGATATCATGCCCATCTCTACTGGGCCGAAATGGATACAAAAAAGGGGATACCCTTTATCCTGGCCAGTGAAAGCGATAACCTTTTTTTACGGCTCTTTACCCCGGAAGAACCCAAGGGAAGCCTTACGCGCTCGCTTCCTGTTTTTCCGGAAGGCGATTTATCCTTTTTATACGAGATTAACCCAATCCATTCATTCAAACCGGTAAGCCAGATGGGCCCCCAAAGCGAGCCCTCCAGTATCCGGATCAAAAAAGGCGACGAAGGAATTTCGATGATCCTTTGGTTCAACTTTCCCTTGATGAACGGAGAATAGAAGATAAGAAACATGCAAAAAACAGTCAGATTTTCCCTTGCCCTTTCTGCCCTGCTGCTTTGTACAACGGCCCGGGCGGGAGAAGAACAAAGCAAATGGTCGGAAGAAGTGGGAGCCAAATCTTACCCGACCAATAACCAGGTACTCCGGGCAAACGACTTTGGCGCCAATGATAATGGACTCATCTTATCGACCCGGGCCATCCAGGCAGCTATCGACAGCTGTGCCTCGGCAGGAGGGGGCAGAGTGGAGTTTGAGCCCGGTGTGTACTTGACCGGCGCCTTGTATCTGAAAAGCAACGTCGAACTTCACATCGGTGAAGGAGTTGAATTAAAAGGAATGATCGGCCGGGAAGAATTCCCCGATATCGACACACGGGTTGCGGGTATTGAAATGCGCTGGCCCTCGGCCATCATCAATGTCATCGACCAGGAAAACGTGGCCGTTTCGGGTAACGGAACCCTTCATGCCCAGGGACGTTACCACTGGGAACAGTATTGGAAATTGCGTGAAGAATATACCCCGAAAGGACTTCGCTGGGCAGCCGATTACGATTGCAAAAGAGTGCGTACCCTACTCATTTCCGGTTCCCGGAATGTAAGCGTTAGCGATCTGACCCTGAAACAGGCCGGTTTCTGGACCGTTCATATTCTCTACTCTTCGCAGGTTACTGTAAGCGGACTAACCATTCAGAACAACATCGACGGGCACGGGCCTTCGACCGACGGGATCGATATAGATTCCTCGAACCGGATCCTGGTCGAGAACTGCGACATCGACTGCAACGACGACAATTTCTGCCTGAAGGCCGGACGCGATGCCGATGGGCTTCGGGTAAACCGACCCACCGAATACGTGATCATTCGAAATTGTATTGCCCGGCGTGGAGGAGGATTGCTTTCGATTGGAAGTGAGACTTCGGGAGGCATTCGAAATATCGAAATCCACCACCTCGAAGCCTGGGGTACCCTGTGCGGAATCCGGCTTAAATCGGCACTAACCCGTGGCGGTTTGATCGAAAACATTTACGTTCATCACATCAAAATGAACGATGTTGCCAATCCCATTGACGTCAGCCTTAACTGGAACCCTTCGTACAGCTATGCTTCCCTGCCCGAAGGAACCCATTCCCTCCCCCAGCACTGGAACGTATTGCTCCAACCCGTCGAACCTGCCCAAAAAGGTATCCCGGTATTCCGGAATGTGACGTTGCAAAACATGAAGGCAAGCGGAGCCCGCACAGCCATTAATGCTTCCGGAATCGACGACTCCTACCTTGAAAACTTTGTTCTGGAGAACATCGAAATCCGTGCGCAAAAAGCAGGTAAAATTTCCTATACCCGAAACTGGCTCCTCAAAAACGTACGAATCCTTTCCCGAAATAAGGATAACTTTATTATGAACAATAATGATAATTTTGTCAGAGAATAATGAAAATAGTCAAAAACCGATCAACGCACCCCGTACCGAAAAGGAGCATTCTGTTCCTGATGTGTTTTTTGATCGCATCCATTTCTGCTCGCCAGGTCCTTGCCTCCGATTGGCAATCGGAAGTAGGCGCTCAAACGTTTCCGGAAAAAACGGGAACATGGTGTGTGAATGATTTTGCCTCAGCGCCGGCACATACCAACTGGGCTCCGGTGGTTCAGAAAGCCATCGACCGGTGCCACGCTGAAGGCGGGGGAATTGTTTACCTCAAACCGGGAATCTATCCCTGTGGATCCATTTTTGTCAAAGAAAATGTCCACTTCCGGATCGATGAAGGAGTCGTTATTCAAGGTATTCCTTCCGAAGATGTTTACCCGCTGATCGACACCCGCATTGCCGGTGTGGAGATGGAATGGCCGGCAGCGCTGATTAATGTGATCGGACAAAAAAACGCAGCCATAACCGGAAAAGGGATCATCGACGGGGAAGGAAAATATTTTTGGGATAAATTTTGGAACATGTTTCCCGAATACGATCAAAACGGGCTTCGCTGGGCGCTCGATTACGACTGCCAGCGGCCCCGACTGATCCTGATTTCCGATGCAGAAAACATTACCCTGAAAGGACTTCAACTGGAAGAAGCCGGATTTTGGACCGTGCACATCCTGTATTCGAGCCATGTTAGCGTCGACAGTATCGTTATCCGAAACAACATCAACGGGCATGGGCCCAGTTCCGACGGGATCGACATCGACTCATCGAACCGCATTCTGGTGCAAAACTGCGATATCGACTGCAACGACGACAATTTCTGCCTGAAAGCCGGAAAAGACGCCGACGGGCTTCGGGTGAACCGCCCTACCGAATATGTGCTTATCCGCGATTGCCTGGCCCGGGCCGGCCACGGACTGCTGACCTTTGGCAGCGAGACTTCGGGCAGCATCCGACACATTGAGGCCTACCGGCTGAAAGCAACCGGAACCCTTTATGGAATCCGGCTGAAGTCGGCCAAAACGAGAGGGGGAATCGTTGAGGAAATTTCGATTCACGATATCGAAATGGACGATGTTTTTGTGCCCATCCGGGGCACATTGAACTGGTTTCCAAAATACAGCTATTCAAAGCTTCCCAAAGGCATCCGGGTTGTCCCGGAACACTGGAAAACGCTTTCCGCCAAAGTAAGCAGGAAAAAAGGAATACCCATTTTCCGAAATTTCCATCTTTCCCATATACAGGCAACCCGCGCCGGATCGGCAATCGAAATAACAGGGCTGAAAGAATCACCCATCCGGAATTTTGTCATTGAAAATTCTTCGATTGAATGCAAACGTCCCGGGTACATCCAGTTTGTTTCGGACTGGACTTTTAAAAATGTTACGGTGGATGCTTTATCGAACGAAGCCGTCACCGAAGAAAATGCGCAAAATATTCAGTGGATTTATCCTAAAATTGAATGAAATGGAACGAGAAAGATCTTATTCATCTGCGGAGCTAACGGGTGTCAGAAACAGAACACTTCCGCTCGTATTCTGTGTAATTGCTGTTTTCGCCCTATCCGGATGTTCCCGTCAGCAAAGGATCACCAATCCTGTGTGGCCGGAAATAACCTGTGAATCGAAACCCTGGACGCGCTGGTGGTGGATGGGAAACATCCTCGACCCGGAAAACATTACCCGCCAGATGGAAGCTTTTCATGCTGCCGGACTGGGAGGGGTGGAAATCACTCCGATATACGGTGTGAAAGGATACGAAACGGATTTCACCGAATATCTTTCCCCACGATGGCTCGAAATGCTCGACCACACCCTGAATGAAGCAAAAAGGCTCGACATGCAGGTCGATATGATTCTGGGAACCGGATGGCCCTTTGGCGGCCCACAGGTGGAACCGGAATACGCTGCCTCCCGCCTGGTGATCCAAAAATATCCCCTCGTAACCCATGAAAAATTTGATCGCCAGCTCACGATCGACGATCCAAAGCAGAAAGACCTGGCGGTAGTGCAAAAAGCCATCTTTGTCGATGAAGTAGACGGAAGCACCGATTTAACCCCCCTTCTTTCGGAGGACCATTTACGCTTCACGGCCAAGAACAAAGGCGTTTTGTACGTCGTATTCTGTGCCAAAACCCGGCAGAAAGTAAAACGGGCTGCCCCGGGAGGCGAGGGCTATACCCTCGACCATTTTTCGAATGAGGCACTGGCCGACTACCTGCTTCCCTTTGATGAACTGACTCTTTATAAAGGCAAACTCCGCGCTTTGTTTAACGACAGCTACGAAGTGTATCAGGCCGATTATACCCCCCGCTTTGCGGAAGCGTTTAAAGAACGAAGAGGCTACGACCTGAATGAACAACTTCCCCTGCTGACATCCGATTCTCTTTCCGACGACTATTTGCGCCTCGTATGCGACTACCGGGAAACCCTCTCCGATCTGCTGATCGGTAATTTTGCCGCAGGTTGGGACCAATGGTCGAACGATCGCGGTTTTAAAACGAAATACCAGGCACACGGATCGCCTGCCAACCTGATCGACCTGTATGCCCGGGCCGATATCCCCGAATGCGAGGTATTCGGATCCCCTTCATACGATATTCCCGGCTACCGGAGGGATACCCTGGAAATCCGGAAAGGGGATTCGAACAAAATGATGCTGAAATTTGCTTCCTCGGCTGCCCACCTGAACGGGGCAAAACTTATCTCTTCCGAATCGTTCACCTGGCTGAGAGAACATTTCAAAACAGCCCTTTCGCATTGCAAACCCGTAGCCGAAGATCTTTTTCTCAGTGGTGTAAATCACATATTCCTTCATGGCTCCACCTATTCGCCTGCCGAAGAAACCTGGCCGGGATGGAAATTTTATGCGTCGGTCAACTTCAATCCCACCAACACTATTTGGCGCGATGCCCCTGCCCTCTTCCAGTATATAGCCCGTAGCCAATCGGTGTTGCAGGAAAGCGCTGCCGATCCCGACGTATTGCTATACTGGCCTGTATACGATGCCTTTACACATGCAAATCCCAAACAGCTGCTGTACCAGTTCAACATCCACTCGATCGATGAATGGTTGCTGCCCACATCATTTTACCAGACTGCCCTGAAACTCGACTCGTGCGGTTATACCTTCGACTTTATCTCGGATCGTTTCCTTCAGAACACCCGGTACGACGGCAAGCAGTTGCTTGTGGACGGAAAAACTGCATACAAAGCCCTGGTGGTCCCCGATATGACCCACATCCCGGTCGAAACCCTCGAACAAATAATCCGGCTTAAAAAGGAAGGGGCAAGCGTTATTTTCCTCGGAAAACCCAAAACCGTACCTGGCGCCTATAAATGGGCCGAACGGGAAAACCAGCTGAAAATATTGCTGGAAGAAAACTCCTCGTACTTTTCTAACTTCCATCCGGTGAATCGTCAACTGACAGAATCCGGGATCGAAGGGGAAGCCTTCAGCCAATTCGGATTGAAAGGCTTGCGAAAAAAATGGGAAAACGGATCGCTCTATTTTTTGGCCAACCATGGGACACAAATAGTCGACACCCTGGTTCCCTTCCATACAAAAGCAAAATCGGCCCTGCTGATGGATGCCCTTTCGGGGAAATGGGGGAAGGCCGAAGTACGGAAAAGCGACAAAGAAACCATCCGAATCCGGATCCAACTCAAGCCCGGCCAGTCGTTGTTTGTCAAAACCAATCATACGGATCTGCGAACCGATCGATGGAAGTACCAGGTTCCCCAACAGACTGAAATTGGGATCGGTTCCGCCTGGACGCTTCGTTTTGTCGAGGGAGGTCCCTCCCTGCCTCAGGAAATAACAATGCAAGATCTTTCTTCGTGGACCGACTTTGGGCTTGATTATGCGGCATTCTCGGGCACAGCCGTCTATTCTACAAGCTTTCCCCTGCATCGGGACGAAAAAGCAGGCTATTTGCTCGACCTGGGAGAGGTTCGGGAAAGCGCCCGGGTAACGGTGAACGGAGAAACAGCCGGCACCGTCTTTGCCCAACCCTACACTTTGGATATATCTCCCTACCTGAAAGATGGGGAGAATCGCTTAACCATCGAAGTGACCAATTTGCCGGCCAACCGCTTATCGGCCCTGGAGCGATCGGGCCAGGAATGGAAAAAGTTTTACGAAATCAACATGGTAAATATTCACTATCAACCTTTTGATGCCTCTGTATGGGAACCTGTTCCCTCGGGGCTCATCGGACCGGTACGCCTGGTCCCTGTACGTTTCGAGTGAATTGCCGATAACGGCACATTCGGTTTTTTGGTGCAAAAATGATATCTTGGGAATCATTCACACGGGAAAATCCGGATGAAAAATAAGCACCCTATAAAAACACAAAAAAAATGAGAACATTCAGCATCCTTCTTCTCCTGTTTTCCCTGGTTTCGACAGCAAGGGCACAATCTTCGCCGGAACCCGAAACCATCCTCAAAAAAATGCAGCTCGCCAATCAATATTTCATGGATAAATGGCCCGACCCGGGAAAAACAATCATCACCAACCGGGAACGTCCCAGTAATATCTGGACAAGGGCTGTATATTACGAAGGACTTATGGGGCTTTACAGCATCAACCCCGACACGGCTTACTACCGCTATGCTGCCGATTGGGCCGAATTCCACCAATGGGGCTTCCGCTCGGGCAATCAAACCCGAAATGCCGATGATTACTGCTGTGCCCAAACCTACATCGACCTGTATACAATCGATCCCAAACCGGAGCGCATCGCCAATGTGTTTGCCTGCATGGATCATCTTCTTTCCCTCCCGGAAAGCGATG
>Ga0116164_10002147_pt1 | contig 14303 bp, 10 predicted proteins | sample AD_UKC109_MetaG_FD_89888 | JGI IMG/M metagenome (GOLD analysis project Ga0116164, IMG submission 89888) | Active sludge microbial communities of municipal wastewater-treating anaerobic digesters from Hong Kong - AD_UKC109_MetaG | ecosystem: Engineered > Bioreactor > Anaerobic > Digestate... | reverse complement strand
GGGGACATCAGGTGGGACCACGTCATCCACGCGGATTCGTCGCGCTGCTCCTCGTACTCGGGCAGCAGCTTGGGCTGCTTGGCCAGGAAGCCTTCCCAATCCGCCTTTACGTTGGCCAGGCCCTCCTCATAGGTGGGCACGGACTTACGCTCTTTGCCGGTGTAGCCGAATTCCTCCACGGAGAAGAACAGCTCGCCGTTCTCGTCCGGCAGAAAATCACCGCGCACGGTGGGGGTGCTCAGCTTCTCCCAGTCCCATTTGGCGTCCATGGCAATGGAGCCCTTCCAGGGGGTGAACACCAGGCTGCACGTCCAGCGGAACACGCCCTCCCACGATTTTTCTCCGCGGGGCTTCATCAGCTCGTGCGTGATCATATCCTTGTTGATGCGTATGCCGAGGCCCTTTTCACCCTTGACGAGCATGAGATCCTTCTCCGCAAAGCAGATGCGGATGTTGCCGTACTGCGTGCGCAGAATCAGCTCCACGGGCGTGGTGAGCACCGCGTAGGGGATCTTCTTCCCTTTGTAGATCGGGGTGATATCCACCAGCTTGTTGCTGGGCATTTCGGTATTGCCGCCGCGGCGGGTGCCCAGGAAAAGCTGCGCCGTGCCGTAGGAGGCGCCCATGCCCGCCGCGAACACGCCGAAGTAACTGCCGGCGCGCGTGAAGGCGTTGGGGCCCAGGCGGAAGAAGTTTTTGCCGTCGTCCTTGAATTTGGATTCGGAAACGGCGGTAAAGCGCTGCCGTACGAAGGCCTTGTTTTCAAACTCGTCCACCATCGCCAGCGCGTAATCCTCGTAGGTGATGTAGCTGCGGTTGACCGAGTTGAAAACCTCAACATCCTTGCCCAGCGTATACCGGCCGGTGCCGGTGCCGCCGGCGTCGAACGTTTCGGCGGGGCTCATGTAGGTGTAATTCACCTTGCTGGCGGCCAGCTTGCGGTAGGCGGCGAACATGTTCACGGGCACCGCGCTGAACGCGGGGGACATATCGTCCACCACGCGGCGGGTGCGCGTATCGTCCTTAAACAGGCTGCCCGCGCCGCCGACCACGAAGAACCGCGTTTCCGGCAGCTGCTCCATCACGCCGATCAGGTGTTCCATGGTCGTAATGTGCAGGTATTCGGAACCTGGCTTGCTGAAGCTGGTTCCAAAGGCGTCCACCACGACGTCGAAACCGCGCAGGTCGTCCGCCGTGAGCGCGAAAATATCCTTGGCGATAATATCGTACCGGTCCTCCAAACGTCCCACCGACGACGGACGAACCACCGCCGTTACCTCGTTGCCGCGGCGCTTCGCTTCCCTGGCAATCAGTCTGCCGGCCTTGCCCGTAGCGCCGATCACTGCTATTTTCATAGGTTTGACTCCTTTCTTCAATGCCGTGCGCTTACAGATTGCTGCACAGGTTAGCCAGCGCCACGTAGGCGCACGCGGGCCAGCTGCCGCCGAAGCTCGGGCCTCTGGCGCCCGCCAGCGGGTTGATCAGCATGCTTACGCTGCCGTCGCGCATGGCGGTGCAGTAACGCATGGCGATCTTCTTGGCAAGCTCCTGTTTCCCGGCGTCGTACAGGCCGGTAACGATGGTCATGTTCGTGGGCGGGATCACCATGCCCTTGGCCATGCCGGTAATACGGAATTCGTCGCTGGAAAGCTTTTCGGTAGCCAGGCCGTACTGGGTCAGCCAGTCGCCCTCCACGCTCAGGTCCGCGGCCATCTTGTCAATCACGTCCTGCGGCAGGCGCTTCCCTAAGATGATCGGCACATAGTACAGCACGGAGTTGGAAGCCACCACCTTGTGCGTGCCGTTGGTCAGCGCCACGAAGCGTTCGCCGTTCCAGAAGGCCTTTAGCATCTTGTCGATGATCTCGCGGGAGCGGCGGTACCACTCCTCCGCCTCTTCGGCGGGCTTGCCCAAAATCTTGGCCAGATCGCCCAGCGCTTCAAAAAGCAGGCCCAGGTAAGCGCTCAGATCGGGGCATTCCATAATCGGCGTTTCCATGAAGACGGTATTGTCGTCGCAGCCGGCCTCGTCCCCGTGCTCGTACTGCGGGATGCCGTCATGGTCGTCGTCACGGTATTCCATATGCCAGTTGGCCCACCTGGCGAAGCCCTGGTACATGGTTTCCAGCTTATCGTGCGGCACCTCGGCGCCCAGATCGTGGAATTTCATCATCCACTTGAGCGCCCAGCCCTGCAGAGGCGGCTTGGTGAGCTGGAAGATGCCGCGCATATCGTCGTAGAAATCCGGGAACTGCCCGTCCGGACCGATCTGGTCGATCATGTTTAGCAGCAGCTCCACCGCAAGATCGAGGTTGTCGTGCAGCGCCACGGCGTTCTGGCACATCTGCCAGGAGGAAGCGCAGCCGGTGCCGCTCATGTACATCAGCGGCCGCTTGATCTTGCCGGCAGGCCCAACCAGATGGCTCCACAGGACGTAAGCCACCTCGGCGCGGCGCTCCTCCAGCGGGGATACGAAATGCGGGATCTTATCCAGGAAAGCCTGCCAGTCCGCCGTAACGTCCTCCAGGCCCTCGTCGTAGGCCGGGTACGCGTCGCGCACGAAGCCCGCCGGTTCGGATTCGTCCACCGCCAGCAGGAACTCGCCGTTGACGTCCGGCAGCACGTCCCCTTCCACCACGGGCGTGGTGAGCTTCTCCCAGTCCCACGGAGCGTTCATGTTCAGGTCGCCCTTCAGGGGGTTGAAGATGCAGCTGCACGTCCAGCGGAAAACGCCTTCCCAGGCCTTGCCGGGACGCTTTTTCATAATCTCGTGGATTTCCATATCCTTGTTCAGGCGCAGGCCCAGGCCGTTCTCCCCCTTGATGTACAGCAGCCCTTTTTCGGGGAAGCAGCAACGCACTTCGCCGTACGCCGTGCGCAGGATCAGCTCGGTAGGCGAGGTGATCACCGCGTAGGAGACCTTCTTGCCGTGGTGCGTGGGGTGGATGCGGATCAGCTCGTTGGTATGGCGCTGGCTGATGCCGCCGCGCCGGGAGCCGATGCACAGCTTGCCGGTACCGTAGTTGATGCCGCCGCGGCTGAAGCCCTTCCTTTCGGCGTAAATGCCGAAGTAGCTGCCGCTGCGGGTAAACGGGGTGCCCGACGAGATATCGAACACCATCCGGTCGGTGAAGTTATAGCTGGTGTCCGAAACAGCCGTGAACCGCTTGCCTACGAACTCCGCGTTTTCAAACTCGTCCACCATGGCGATGGCGAAATCGGCGTAGGAGATGTAGCTTTTTCCTTCCGGGTTGAGGATCTTGTAATCGCAGCCCAGCACGTAGTGGCCGGTGCGCTTCCCCTTGGGGTCGAACATCGCGGCGGGGCTTTGGTACGTCCAGTTGACCTTGCTCTTTTTCAGCAGCTCGAAGGCCTCGCGCATGGCGTCCGGAACATCGCGGTACTGCTTGGGAATGCCGTCCGCCACAAGGCGGATCCTGCTTTCGTCGTCAAACAGCGAGGCCGCGCCGCCCACCACGATGAGGCGTACGTCGGGAAGCTGCTCCATCACCTCGATAAGGTGCTTCATGGCGGTAACATGCAGCTTGGCAACCCCTTTTTTGTCAAACGGGGTTCCGAACGCATCCACCACGACATCAAACGCCCGCAGGTCGTCGGCCGTAAGGTCGAACAGGCTCTTGGGCAGCACCGGATAGAGGTCCGATACCTTTTCGGCTGATTCCGGAAGCACGATGGCGGTTACGGGATAGTCCCGGTTTCTGGCTTCCGCGGCAATCAGGCTTCCTGCTTTGCCGGCGGCGCCGATCACAGCAATTTTCATCTGTGTATTTTCCCCCTTTTATGGATTCTACTTTGATGATACCTTGATTATATCGGGAGCATTTTTGCTGAACAATGCATTAAATCACCGACATTTTTACGCGGAGAGCCGGTTTTTCAAAAATATCGCGGGCGTTGCGCGCGGGGATCGCCCCCGGTACAAAAAGTCGTGCAATATCCTGCGGATATTGCACGAACCTTGAAAGAAACGGACTGCCGGAAGCCCCGTTTTATGAATTTATTGCTGTCGGCCGCAAATTGGTAAAGATCGAACGGATGTCCCTGCGCGCGCGCGTCAATCCGGCAGCGGGGCGATCTTTTCACGGTAGATGCGCTTAAGCAGCACCGCAGACACCGTAAGGGACACGATCTCCGCCAGCGGGAAGGCGAGCCATACCAGCTCCAGCCTGCCGCTCAGGGAGAACAGATAGGCGATGGGCAGCAGCGCCAGCAGCTGCCGACATACCGATACGATCAGCGCGTAGCCGCCGTTGCCCAGTGCCTGGAAAACCGAGCTGCATACAATGCAGAAGCCCGCAAACAGGAACGACAGCGCCGTGGTGCGCAGGGCCGGCACGCCGATGGTCATCATGGTTTCCGAGGCGTTGTACATCCCGAGCATCGTTTCGGGAATCGTCATAAACAGGGTGAAGCCGACCAGCATCAGCAGCACGGCGTACAGAACGCTCAGCTTGATCGTCTGCACGATGCGCTTTCGGCGCCGGGCGCCGTAATTGTACGCCACGATGGGCACCATGGCGTTGTTCAGGCCGAACACGGGCATAAACACGAAGCTCTGCTGTTTGTAATAGATGCCGAACACCGCGACCGCCGTGGAATTGAAAACGAGCAGAATCTGGTTCATGCCGTAGTTCATCACGGAGCCTACCAGCAGCATGATCATGGACGGGATGCCGATGGCGAGGATGTTTTTGGCGTATTTCAGGTTCAGGCGGATATAGCGGGGCCGCAGGTGGATTTCGGTGTTCACCTTGGCGTTGAACAGGAAGGCAAGCCCAGCGGCCACGAACTGCCCCGTCACGGTGGCGATCGCGGCGCCGGAGGTTTCCAGCCGCGGGAACCCCAGAAGGCCGAAGATCAGGATGGGATCCAGAATGATGTTGATCACCGCGCCGGTGCTTTGCGTAATCATGAAATAGAGGGTCTTGCCGGTGGAGGCGAGCAGCCTTTCCCCCAGCACCTGCCAGAAAACGCCGAAGGAAAACACCGTGACGATGAACAGATAATCCCCGCCGTAGCGGATGATGTCCGCATCCGCCACCTGCATGGCAAAGTACCGGCGGGAGAAGAACACGCCGAAGAGCAGCATGATTATCGCGCTGACGCCGGAGAGGAAAATGCCCGTGCCGGCGTACCGGTCCGCATCGTCGTAGCGCCTGGAGCCCAAGCTGCGGGAAAGCAGGGCGTTTACACCCACCGCCGTGCCGGAGGAGAGCGCCATCATCACGTTCTGCACCGGAAAGGCGAGGGATACCGCCGAAAGCGCCGCCTCGCTGACGTGGGAAACGAAAATACTATCCACGATGTTGTACATTGCCTGTATCAGCATCGAAAGCGCCAGCGGCGCCGCCATGGTCACCAGCAGGCGGTTAACGGGCATAACGCCCATTTTATTTTCCCGGATATCTTCGCTCATCCTGTTTTCTCATTTCTTTTTCGATCTATCAGCACGTTCTTCATGATAGCATACGTTTTCGACGGAAAGCAACCTTGCCCTTTCCGCGCGCAGGCCGGAAACCCTTGCGGTTTCAACCCCCGCAAAGCAAGGAAATCCCGCCCGCCGGATGAAATTTGTTCCGCGGGAAACGGAAGGTAAACATACTCCATTCCTGCGGGGGTTGGCCGCGGGAACGGAGCGGGCGTTTCCGCGCGCCCCGCCGGGGCGGGGCGCGCGGAAGTGTGAAATTTTCATGAAAAAGCAAAATCTTGTTGGAAACGGTTCCCCGCGGCCGTTCCCCGGGGAGGAGCCGGTTACTGGATGTGCCGCTTCAGGATGTACTCGCGGGGGGATATGCCCACATATTTCTTAAACACGCGGCTGAAATAGTACGGGTCGTCGAAGCCCAGCTGGGAAGCGGTGCGGATGACGTTGTTTTCCCCGCTGTTGAGCAGCGTCTTGGCGCGCTCGATCTTCGTTTGCGTAACGTAGCAGGAAAAGCCGATGTCGTTGTACTGCCGGAAGAGGCGGCTTACGTAGCTCGTGCTGAAGTTGAAGGTATCGGCCACGCTCTGCAGGGAGATCACTTCTTCGCAGTGCTCCTCAATGTAGCCCTTCATAGCGTCTACCACGACCGCTTTTTTCTCCTTGCCGTTCTCGCGGATGCAGTTGATAATCAGTCCGCGCATCCGCTCGATCCACTCCAGCATCTCGTTGGTGGATTTGAGCGCGGACACCGTAAGCGACGGGCAGGGAACGTTGTACGCCTGCTTGATCGCCCGGCTCAGGTTATCCACATGCGTAACGGTGATATGCAGGATGTCCGTGCAGATTACCAACACCGCGCGCATATGGAAATGCTTGGTCTGCAGGCTGTCGATCAGGTAATCGAACGCCTTGTTGAGCAGGTCGATATCCTCCTTCTGCACCGCTTCCGCAATGCTGAGGATTGCCTGCTCGCTGTTGAAAGCGTGATTCTTGTCGATCTCCTGGAAGAAGATCACCCGCTTCTCCTGCGTGGCGCAGGAGTGCGCGTTCTGGCTTTCGATGAAGGAATTGCGGATGCGCTTGGTATCGTTGGAATCCGTGCCGATGCCGGCGGCAAAATCCGCGCCGAACTTGTCCTTTATGATGTCCAGAATGTGGGAAAGCTTTTCCTTCAGGGGCCCGGAAGGATCGGCAATCGGCTTGTCCCTGGCCAGAATGATGGCGTATCCGTCCGCGTTCCACGGCATCGCCTGACAGGCGTAATTCTGGGACAGGTTCTTTTGTAACAGCGATACGATATAGCGCTGCATCTGCTCGCGCTCTTCGTTGCCGATCTCGATACGGCTGATGGAATCCACGTACACGGCGGCGTAGTCGTTATACGTAAACTGGATGTCCAGATTCTGCATCACGTCCTCCGGTTCCTCCGGAAAATAATCGCTGCACAAAAGCCTGAGGTAGAACATTTTGATGAGCAGGCGATGGTTGATGGAGGGAAGCGGGCGTTTATCGTTGGTCTGGAACTGGTCCAGATATTCCACGGCGCGGATCAGCGTTTTGTTCAGCGACATCTGCGTGATCTCGCTTTTCACCAGAAAATCGAAAATGCCCAGGCGCAGGGCTTCCCTCGCCTCGATAAAATCGCCCGTGTCCGATATCATGATGATCAGCGGGCACGGCGCTTCGGACAGCTGTATCTGCTCTACGATCTCGCTTCCGCTGATGCCGGAAAGGCGCGTATCCAAAATCACGATGTCCGGATTCTGGGACATGATCGCGGAAATGGCGCTCGCCTTATCGGTAACGGGCGGCAGGATCGCCAGGTCGATCACGGTAGGATCCAGCATCGCTTTGATCCCGGCAATGTTCAACGGCTCGTCATCTGCTATGAGAATCTTGTACATCACGGTTTCCCTCCCCTGTAGGCGCATGGCAAAAAGTTACCAAATTCACTTGTGCAACAATTCTATATCTATATTTTAATAGAATTTTTGCCCATGTCAACATGAAATTAAGACAGAAAAAATGCCGGGTTCATTATTTTACCCGACATTTTTGCGATTCATGGATTATTTTGTCATGCGCCCGATCCTCCTGAACGGACCCCGTCAAATCCTCGGGCGGGGGACATTTCGTCAGAAGGTTACTGTACGGGGGGCGCTGCTAAACGAGCAGAAGGTCGCTTCCGCGTCCTTCACGTAGAAGAGGGCGAAATCGGGGCTGGCAGGATCCTTGTAGATGCCGGCGACGCCCGGCGCTTCCTGGAAGGCCTGCTTTTTGGCGGCAAGGTCGTCCACGAACACCGCTTTGCCGCTCAGGCGCATCCAGCCCTTCTGCCCGGCGTCCGCGCTGAGCTCGAACTTCGGGTTGGCCTTCAGCTGCCGGTATACGGGCTTTTTGCTTCCGGTGCAGAAGTACAGCTTGCCTTTGTACTTCATCACAAAACCGAAAGGCCGCACGCGGGGCTGATCGTTATCCATGGTAGCGATAAAGAAAACGTGGTTCTCAGCTAGGAATTGGAGCACTTCATCCATCAGATTAACCTCCTTATGTGACGGGGTGAGTGTTAAACGTCATGCCGGGCCGTTTACAGGCCCGGCATGAAACGAAGTTCAATCGTCAGGTCCTACGAATTGATAAACGGTCTATTCCCAGCCCTCGGCGCCGATGTCCTTGACATCGTTGTAACCGGCCAGCAGGTCGGGATAGAGGGTGTTGGCCCAAGCTTCGATGTCCATGGAGCCCATATCGGCGGCCGTGGCGATCATCGCATCATACTTCTCGGAAGCTTCCTCGGCGGTATCCGCGAAGATGATATCCAGCGCGCTGTCCTTCTCCAGCTGGATCATGTCGTTGTAAGCGATGTACATATCGCCGTCCGGATCCATGGAGTGCATGATGATGCCCATCACAGGTTGCCACTTCGTGATACTGCCGACCCAGGCCTTGCCCAACGCGGTTTTGCCGCCCTGCGCCACAGTATACATGTTGTTGGAGATGCCGTCGTGGCCCAGCCAGCCCCAGCGGAGCTGCAGCTGCGCAACATAATCGGTATCGGTGGAGATGTCGTAGTTGAAGATCGCGATGGTCTTATCGTCGTTCCAGTTCCAGTCGCGGCCCTCGAAGCCCCACATCATGGTGTACTGCGTGGGCTTGTTGACAGCGAACATCGCGTACTTGATCGCCGCTTCGGGGTTGGAGCAGTTCTTGGTGATGAAGTAGCCGCGCCAGCCGGCACGATACTGATAGTAGCCGATATTGTCGGTATACAGGTCGGTCAAACCGGTCCAGGTGTAATCCACACCGGCATCCGAACAGGTGGTGTCCACGCTCTTGGCAACGCCGTCGCTAAGCGCATAGCAGAACAGGTCGCCCGCCGCGCACTATTCGCCGCCGGTGGAGATGTTGGACCACGCATAGGTTTCCTTGGAGATGTAGCCCTTGCGCGCCCACTCGTTGAGCTTCATGTAAGCGTCTTTGCGGCAATCCTGGTTGAGCCAGAGGCGGGCATACCCGTCGCCCTCGTCCACAAAGCCGGCTTCAGCACAACCGTACAGTTCGCCAACGTAATAGTCCAGAGGCCAGTCGCCGCAGAAGGCGTAAGGCAGCACGTCGGGATAATCCCGCTTGCAGATGGCGAAAGCGCCTTCAAGGTCTTCCAGCGTCGTAATGGAGGTAATGCCGAGTTCCTCGTATACCTTCGCCGCGATATCGTCGCGTACGCAGGCGGCACGGCCTTCGGGGTTAACGTCGGGATACTCTTCGTACTCATAGTCCGCGGACCAGCCTACCATGACGGTGTAGGTCTTGCCGTCGGAGGCCTGGTTGACGTACTTGTACGCGGGGTGCAGTTTGGTGGTGATGCCGTATTCGTCGATCAGATCATCCCACGCGTAGCAGATGTCGGAATTGGCCATCAGGCTGAAGTTCTCCGAAACAACCACGTCGGGCAGATCGCCGGAGGCGACTTTCAGAGCCAGCTCGTTGTAATCGGCCGCGACGGTGACGTCGAACGTGACGCCGGTCTGCTCGGTCGCCCACTGCGGCATTTCGCCGGACCAGTCGCTGTACGGCCACCAGGGAGCGTCTACGAACATCGTCAGCGTTACGACGTCGTCGGTGCTGTCTGCAGAATCGGCAATAGCAAAACCGCATACGCCGAATACCATAGCCAGCGCAATCAGGATAGAGAGAAACCGTTTCATAATTGATACCTCCCACTTATTATATTACGGCATACCTGCCGAAATATCGAACGGCAAAGCCCTTTCCCTATTCTTTCACGGAGCCGATCATCATGCCTTTGATGAAATACTTCTGCAGGAAAGGATACACGCACAGGATCGGCGCGATGGTAACGATGACGGCGGTGGATTGCGTGGCCATGGTCGTAAGGTTCACGGTGCCGCTTAAATCCTGGCTGGAGTTGTTCGTCTGCGTACGGTTGATGATGGAGATCATCCAATAGGCCATCGGGCGCAGCTGTTTATCGGTCACGTAATACACGGAATCCAGCCAGCTGTTCCATTGGCCCACGGCGGAGAACAACGCAAGCGTTGCCACGAACGCCGAGGACAGCGGCAGCACGATCCGCAGGAAGATGCAGCCCTCGCTGGCGCCGTCTAGCTCCGCGGCCTCGTACAGCGATTCCGGAATGGACTGGAAGAAGTTGATGCCCACCAACACGAAGTAGAGGCTCAGCATCGTGGGGAAAATGTATACCCAGAAGGTGTTGAGCAGCCCCATCAGGCGCAGGACCACGTAAAACGGAATCAGGCCGCCGGATACGTACATGGAAAACACGAACAGGAAGCGGTACGTATTGCCGAACATCAGCTTGCGGCGGGACAGCGCGTAGCCCACCAGGCAGGTGAACAGCGATGTGGCTATGGCGCCGATGACCGTTCTTGATACGGATATTTTAATGGCGTTGATCCAGGAGGTCTGTGCAAAGAACGTCGCATAATTATCCGTCGTAAACTTTCGCGGCCACCAGTAAACGCCGCCCAACATCATATCGTGTCCTTCGTTGAAGGAGGAAACCAGAATGAACCAGAAAGGATATACGCACATGAAACAGAAAATGATCAACAGTACGTATACGATGATATCGATCAGCAGATCCCCGCGCGTTCTTCTCATAATCGTCCCCTCCTCCGTTAAAACAGTCCGCTGCCAGATATCTTCTTGGCGGCCCAGTTGCTGGAAATGACCATCAAGATCGAAATGACGCTCTGGCACAGGTCCACGGCGGTAGCGAATGCAAAGCGCCCCTTGCTGAGGCCCATGGTGAACGAATAGGTTTGTATGATCGACGATGTGTTGCAGTTGGTCACGTTGCCGAACATATAGCTTAACTCGAAGTTGCTGCCGCCCATGCCGCCGCCCAGCATGGCGCCGATGTTGATGACCAGCACCGTTACCACCGCGGGCAGGATGCCCGGCAGCGTAACGTGCCACATGCGCCGCATGCGCCCGGCGCCGTCCACGGCGGCGGCCTCATAAAGCGTTGGATCCACGTTCGTAATGGACGCCAGGAAGATGATCGCGCTCCAGCCTGTGGTTTTCCACAGGGAGAGGAAGATCGCCAGCCCGTAGAACATTTTATCCGAGGACAGGAACGGGATCGGGGTCGATATCAACCCCATCTTTTGCAGCAGCTCGTTGATGATGCCGTTCTGCTCGCCCAGGATATACAGCGATATGGTATAAACCAGCACCCATGAAATGAAGTGCGGCAGGTAGCTGACGGTCTGCATCACGCTCTTGGCTGCCTTGTTGCGCACCTCGTTGAGCAGCAGTGCGAAGATGATCGCCGCCGGGAACGTGGCCAGCAGCTTGGTAACGCTCAATATCAGGGTGTTGCGCACCAGCGTGGCGAAGTTGTAATAATTGAAGAACGTCACGAAGTGCTTGAAGTTGTTAAACTGGCTGGTAAAGATACCGGCCACGCCCGTCCTGATGGAATAGTCCTTGAACGCGATGACGATGCCGAAGAGCGGGGCCCATGAAAACAAAAGCAGCCACACAAGCCCGAGAAAAACAAAGAGTTGAAGCTGCCACTGTCTCCGGTATCGCACCCATCCGTTGGAAAGCGTAACTGCTTTCATTCAAATCCTCCTTGCCGGTACCGGTTTATTTTTGATTACGATAGAATCATTGCATACTTACGATACAGCAACGCCGCGGACAGCGCCATGGAATAATCGCACGAATTTATCCATTAGCAGGACAAATGATGCTCAACCCTGAAAAAGTTGATTTATTTCATACGAAATTGCACAGGGAACCCCGGTGATTTCGCACAAAACACAATGCAACATAGCGATATAATATGAAGCGAAGCTTCCGCCGTTCCGCCGGGGAACCGCGCCGGAAGCCCGGTGCCCCGCGGCTTTCGCCTGCGATATTCCCGCGGCTTTCTCCCCCCGTTATCCGCCTTGCGAAAACAGAAAACGGAGCGTGCCCGCACGAACGTTGGACGGCTTAAAAACGCTTGCTCCGACAGCAAAATCGGATGAAAGCAGGCCGTTTCCGTTCCTGTGAACACGCTCCTTGGACACGATTTTCAAGCCGCCCCTCCGGCGTTCCGGGCGGGGGCGCCGTTGCGCCCCCGCCGCGGCCCCGTATGTGGATCGGTATGAAAATCGTACGGTGCGGTCCGATTGGTTTTACAAAACCTCCGGTATGTCAGATGACCGTTCCTGGTTATCGGGCCGGGAACCCCGCCTTTTCAAGGCGAAACTCCGTAAGCGGGTCGATTTGCTTCGTTTCCCTGTGCGCAGAATCCTCGAACTCCATGACGAACGTATCCTTCTCCGTGTAATGGTGCCACTCGGGCAGCGGCCGTCCGTTGATATCGGCGCCATTGGGATCGCCGTTTTTCACGAAGTTCGCCCAGTACGCGCACATCTGCCCGGCCAGATCGTAATCCTTGCCCGTGAAGGGCCGCCAGCACCGATCCAGCGAATGGAAAGCATACCACATCTCGCTGCCGTGGTACGGTCCGGGCCGGTCGTCGCCGGGAACGTCGTGGTTGAAAAGGTAGAAGTACCCCGTGCGCTTCTGTTGGGCCTGAAGCCGGCTGTACGCCCGCACGGAGATGGTGCGCGTGTTGAAGGCGTCGGTTTTGATAACGCGCCTCACATCCTCCATGGTTTGTACAGCGCACAGCTTCAGAAACGCCTCCGCGTCCTTGCCCATCATTTTACGCACCTGCTCCCGGAACGCCTCCACCGTTTCCGGCGGCGGGGGCGCCGCGGGCGTGCCCGGATATTCCCCGGCGTTGCTGCCGAACAGGTAAGGGATGCGCAGATGCCGATCATTCAGCATCGCGTCCGTGGCGTCCTCACGCAGGAAAACCCCGTCGATCGTGGGGCTCCAGCGTTCAAACTGCATTCCCATGGAGTGGTAGGCGGCATACACCGCTTCCGCGGACAGCCTGCGCGCTTCCTGGATGCTTTTCACCTTCAGCAGCTCCAGAAACTCCCGGCCGTACTCCTCCGCCGTGTGCAGGGGCGTGCATTTATTACCGTAGCCGATTGCCCTCAGTCCGCCGCCGGATTCCGCGACGGCCCCGGATATCAGCCCCTTGACCATCGGCGAGGCGCTCAGCGCGATCACCGCGAAGGCGCCGCCGCTCTGCCCGCCGATGGTGACGCGCGAGGGATCCCCGCCGAAGGCGCCGATGTTGCGCTTGATCCATTTCAGGGCGAAAACGACGTCCTCCAGCCCGTAATTGCCGTGGCAGCCGCCGGGCGTTTCCCGGGTAAGCTCCGGGTGGGCCAGGAAGCCGAAGGCGTTCAGGCGATAGCCTACGGTAATGAAGATCACGCCGTGTTTGGCCATCTGCTCTCCGCCGAACTCGATCTCATAGGAATAGCCGGCCTGCATGCCGCCGCCGTGTATCCACAGGTATACGGGCAGCTTTTCATCTGCGGCTTTGGCGGGAGACCAGATGTTCAGATAGAGGCAATCCTCGCTCATCGGACATTCGGTCCCCGTGGGGTTCATTTCCTTCGTATAGAAGTCGCTGGGGTTGCTGCCCGGCTGCACTTGTATCTCCACGGGCGGGAAAGTATCCGCGTTACGGACGCCCTCCCACGCGGCGGCGGGCTGCGGGGGCCGCCAGCGCAGCATCCCCACGGGGGGCGCCGCGTACGGCACGCCCTTGAAACAGGTCACCCGCGGGTCGCCGCAAGCCGTGCCCAGCAGGCAGCCGCTTTCCGTTAAAACCTTTCTCAACACTCTATTTGCCTCGTTTCTTTCCGCTGCTTATACAGGAATATCAGCAATGTAACCAGCAATACGCCCGCTACGCACAGAAACATCGTCGTATAGTCGAAAACGTTGGACAGTTTTCCGCCGATCATCGGGCCGAGCCCCTGGCCGATGTCCGCGCCGATATAGTAGGTGCCGGCGGCGACGCCCACGCGCCAGGGCTCGACCATTTTGAGGCACGCCGATTGCAGGGAGATTTGTCCTCCGCCCTGCCCGGCGGCCTTCAGCGCGGCCGCGACCAGAATGACGCCGATGCTGCCGGCGATCCCGGTCAGCACCATGGCGACGGCCGTAAGAAGAAGGGATACCGTTACAATAGTCGTCAGGCTGATCTTGTCGATCACCTTTCCAATCATCATGCGGATCACGATAAGCACGATCCCGTTGACCGTGAAAAACAGGCTGATGTCCTGGATGCCCCTTTCCGCACCCAGGGGTACCAGAAACGCGGTCGTGATCCCGTTGGTCAGGGAGAACATTCCGCCCACCAGGGCGTAGCCTACGCATTCCAGCGCGATGATCCTGCCTACCCCGTTAACCCTTCTGCGCTGCGCCGGGGGCGCAGGTTTATGCTCATG
>Ga0116164_10002146_pt1 | contig 14304 bp, 11 predicted proteins | sample AD_UKC109_MetaG_FD_89888 | JGI IMG/M metagenome (GOLD analysis project Ga0116164, IMG submission 89888) | Active sludge microbial communities of municipal wastewater-treating anaerobic digesters from Hong Kong - AD_UKC109_MetaG | ecosystem: Engineered > Bioreactor > Anaerobic > Digestate... | reverse complement strand
TATTGTGTGCTTTGCTTTTTTCGACGTGGTTACGTGGTGGATCTTCATTGCATGTTTTGTTTGGACAGAATTCGTCTAAGCTAAAAAAAAAAATATTTTACGAACAAAATTTTATGCGCTTTTTCTTTTTAATAAAATTTATGAAATACGGTATAAGCGAGCTTCCTTTCGATCCGTTTTATGGTTTATTCCCAAAAACCGGAAAAGGTTACCACGGAATGAACATAAATATCAACTATTGTTCGGGAAACAATTGGTGAGAAAACAGTTTGCCTGCCCGCCAGGGTTGCCTAGCTATGCATTGCATGTACTTTTGATAGCTAGAATCCGGGTTGCCCATAAAGCCCAGAAGGGGCTTACGCTTAATAACCCCGGGTGGAACGCAGTGGAACCCGGGGTAAAGAGAACGCGCACAGGAGAACCGTTCGATCTACCCGGCCGGTTCAGCGGCAGAATTTTGTATCGAACGGAACAGCAGCGCGTTGTAAGCATACCCGGGCAACCGAACATTCTACCCCTGACAGGGCTTCTGCCTTCCGGCCATACCGAATGCAACCTTTTTTGCAGGCGTTACCGCGGCCGGTCGTTTTGTCGTTCGCGCATTGCCCCGGGTTCCATTTCATTTCACCCGGGGCTACCGACATTTGACCCGTCCCGGGTCACCCGGGTTGAAACGCGGTGCGACACAATTGATCATTCCCGGGGAGCGGAACCGGGGAGGTTTATTCATACATCCTTCATGCCATCCTGTCAGCCAAACAGACTTGGTTTGCTTTTTGATCGCTTCGGTTTCGTACTTATCGGTAAAAAAAGAGCATTCATCGATAAAGGCACGATATATTCGTGCATCCTTGTACTTTTGTTAAAAAATGAAACAGAAAAGAAAATGAAAAAGTCCGTAATTGTTTTGATCGTTATTGCCCTGATCGTATTGATTGGCGCAGGAAGTGTGAAAAAATCATACAACACCATGGTTGCGATGGAAGAAGGCGTAAGCGCCCAGTGGTCGCAGGTTGAAAACGTATACCAGCGCCGTGCCGACCTGATCCCCAACCTGGTGAACACGGTGAAAGGCTATGCCGAACACGAACGCGAAACCCTCGAAGGGGTCATCAATGCACGTGCAAAAGCAACATCGGTCACCGTTGATCCGTCGAAAATGGATGCCGCCTCCCTGCAAAAATTCCAGGCAGCCCAATCGGAGCTGTCATCGGCGCTCAGTCGCCTTATGGTTGTTGTTGAGCAGTACCCGAACCTGAAAGCCAATGAAAATTTCATGAATCTGCAGGCACAATTGGAAGGCACCGAAAATCGGATTACGGTCGAACGGATGAAATTCAACGAATCGGCACAGGGATTCAATACCTACATCCGGAAATTCCCGCAAAACATCTGGGCCATGATTTTTAACTTTGAGAAGAAAGCCTATTTCGAAGCACAGCAAGGCGCAGAAAAAGCCCCGGTGGTTGAATTTTAAAGTAGTATGACATGGGAAATCCTGCCGTTTTTTTTACGAAAGAAGAAAAGAAGGAAATCGAAAAGGCGATTCAAACCGCCGAGTTGAATACTTCGGGCGAAGTGCGGGTCCACATCGAGAACCGCTGCCCCGAAAACGAACTCGACCGGGCTGCCTATTGGTTTTCCGAGTTGAAGATGCACAAGACCGGGCAACGAAACGGGGTTCTTTTTTATCTGGCCCTCGAAGACAAGAAATTTGCCGTTCTGGGCGACTTGGGCATCAACGCCAAAGTGCCTCCCGGGTTTTGGGATACCACCAAAGAACTGATGCTGGGTTTTTTCCAGGAAGGGAAAATCGCGCAGGGACTGAGCGTGGGAATAATCCAGGCCGGCCTGCAATTGAAGGAACATTTTCCACATCAACGCGACGATGTGAATGAACTATCGGACGAAATATCGTATGGACAATAAAAAGCGTATGAAGAATTTAGTATTAACGGTTTTAACCACATTGTTCGGATTTGCTTCGTTCGCTTCCGACCTCCCGGCACGTCCCGAACCGCCTACCCTGGTGACCGATTTTGCCAACGTGTTCACCTCGGCAGAGCGAGCCCAGCTGGAATCCCGGCTTGTCGATTTCTTTGCTGCAACCTCCACACAGATCGCTATAGTGACCGTGGGCGATCTGCAGGGCTACGATAAGGCCGACTATGCCTATCGCCTGGGCGAAGCCTGGGGTATTGGGAGCGAGAAGTTTAACAATGGAATTCTGGTGTTGCTCAAGCCCAAAACAGCCAACAGCAACGGAGAAGTATTTATTGCGGTTGGTTATGGTCTCGAGGGGGTGGTCCCCGATATTACGGCCAAACAGATTGTGGAAAAGGAAATGATTCCCCGTTTTAAAGTCAACGATATGTTCGGGGGAGTCGATCGGGCCACTCAGGTTTTGATCGAACTCACCAAAGGGGAATACAATTACCAGCAGTATGCCAAAAAGGCCGAAGGAGGCGGATTTAGCCCCTTTCTGATTTTTCTTTTGCTGTTCGTGGTGGTGCCGATGTTGTTTGGCCGCCGGCGCAGTTTCTATGCTGCCGGGAACAAGAGCAGCCTGCCTTTCTGGATTGCTATGGGGCTGTTGGGTAGCGCCAACAAAAACCATTCGGGACATTTCAATAACTTCAGCAGCGGCTCCGGATCGTTTGGCGGAGGGAGCAGTTTTGGAAGTTTTGGCGGCTTTGGGGGCGGTAGTTTTGGCGGTGGCGGAGCCGGGGGAAGCTGGTAGTCCTGTAGCTTCGGTATATTTTTTTTCGAATTAGTCAATAAAACAGGGCGATGCTCCGTTTTTCATCCGGTACTTCATATCGGGCAACCGGTTTTGCCAACATAATTCTATCTTTGTACCGTATGAGAATTAATCGTTTTTTGCTCCTCCTTCTGGTTTTTCCCCTTTTTGCCGGGGCGCAGCCTGAATTGCCCGCCAAGAGAGGGGGAGGGGCAGGAGATGGAGACCCGGAAATGGAGCACAAAACAAGTTCGCAGCCGAAAACAGTCATCCCGTCACGGCTTCGCTCCTGGGTGCTTAGCGGGCCGCTGATGACCGAAACCCCGGTAGAACACGATACCAGCACCCTGAATTTTCATATTTATAACCCCATCTACAAAAAGAGCATTTCCAATTCCTATCTGGGGTATACCGGATCGCCTTATCGCTCAAATCTTTTTTTTGATCGCGAAGAGGCTACGGCTTTTTATTTTTTGCGCTCTTTCTCGTCTTTTTACCTGAACCAGGATGCGGTTCGCTATTACAACACGACAACTCCTTATTCGAGTCTGAAATACATCCAGGGAAACCAGTACGAACAGTTGTTCACGGCCTTTTACACCCAAAACATCGACTCGCTGACCAACTTTGGCTTTCGGTACAATGCCCTGAAAAACAAGGGGCCGTATAACTATCAGGAAGCGCTGCACGAAGACCTGAACCTGTTTTTTTCCCGCAATACGGAACGCTACAGCGGCTATTTCAGTTTTGTGACGGGAACGAACCGGGTCAACGAAAACGGAGGAATAGTCGATTCCCTGGTGAATATGCGGCGGGAATCGGGCCAGATTTCTGTCCGGCTCAGCAATCCCATCGAGACTTCCATTAAAAACATTTCGGTTTTCACGTCGCACGAATACCGGTTGGGCAGTTTCTCTCCGGTACTATCGGGTGACTCGCTTGTGGGAAGGGTATTTAAACCCGCTTTTAGTGTCCGGTATTCGGTTGAGTACAGTCACTTTAACCGGCAATTTATTGAAAAATCCGTCGATCAACAGTTTTTCGATACCACGTATTTCAATATAGGCAACCGGATCGACTCGGCGCTTTTTGGCAGGCTGGTACAAAGGGTCCAGCTGAACGCCCTGGAAAATCCCGACCGGAAATTCACGTTTGGGAAAATGGTTTTTCTCGAAAATGAAATCGTTGAGGCAAGCCATCCCGTGCGTTACGGTCTTTCAAAATACAATTATGCCAATTTGTATTTGGGCGGTTCGCTTTACCGGCACGAGGGGCGTTTCTGGAACTGGGAAGCCCTGGCCCGTATTGCCGTCTTGGGCCGGAACCTGGGCGACGCCCTGGTAAAGGGCAGCATGGGCAAACCCCTCCGTGTTTTTCAGGATACGATCCTGCTTTTTGCCGAAGGCTGGTACCAGGACCAAAAAGCCGATATTTTTTTGGAACACTGGCACGACAACCATTTCAAATGGGAAAACACGTTCAAAAAGCAACATGAAATTGTGCTTCGGGGGAACATCGATTATCCGCGTTTTCATTTGCGGGGAGGCATGAATTACGCTCTTATCAGCAATTATTTGTATATGGACGAGCAAGCGCTTCCGGCCCAGTACGATCGGGAATTTTTGGTGTACAGTATATGGCTGGACAAAGACTTTGTACTGGGTCCTTTCTGCTGGTCGAACAAAGCGGTGCTCCAGCAGGTGTCCGATCCGGCCGTTTTGCATTTGCCCCTCTTCAGTGCTTATTCTTCGGTGTCGTTTTCGGGTGTCCTGTTCAAGGTAATGAAGTATCAGTTAGGCGCTGAAATATATTACCATACGCCCTTTCTGGCGGAAAGTTATCAACCGTCAACCACGACTTTTTATCTTCAAAATGAACGGATGGCCGGGGGATTTCCCTGGGTGAATGTTTTTCTGAACGCGAAACTCAAACGAACCAGTGCTTTTGTTACCTACCAGCATGCAAACAGTTGGATCAGCAATGGAAATTTCTTTGGTACAACGAATTATCCGCTCGACAGGGCAGCGCTCCGCTTCGGTTTCTACTGGACCTTCTATGATTAAGAAATGATTACCCCATGGCTTTTTTGGAGGCGAATTCCTGTTTTTCATTGTAGAATTGGTTTCTTTGCCGCCCGAAAGTTATCAACAAGGGAAACAAAGCGGAGCGAAAGGCCGTTTTGATATCACTTGACCGAATCCGAAATTTGATACGGATTTTGAAGTTTCACGAAAAACTCAGATTTGAAAAAGATACTGATTACAGAGTTGATGGTTGCCCTGGGTTTATTGGGTGCCCTTTTGTTTTCCTACCGATTCATCCATTTTTCTGCAAACCGGGAACAGCCCGGCAGCAATCGGGATGAATTCGAGCGGATCCTCGCCAATAAAGAAGTCAGCGTTGTGGTGGATCACAATTCAGCGAATTATTTCATGTATAAAGGCCATCCGGTCGGATTTCAGTATGAACTGTTGAAACAGTTTTGCACCGACAACGGACTGGAATTGAAGTTGCAGGTAAACAATAATTTGCAACAATCATTCGACGGTTTGCTGAACGGCGAATACGACCTTATTGCCAGAAACCTGGTGATCACGACCCATCGAAGCGAGCAGATTGAGTTTACCGAACCCTGGGGGCTGACACGACAAATTTTGGTCCAACGGGCCAAAAATCACCGGGGATCGTCGGTGGGAGAAACGCCATCGACTTTCATCTCCGACCATATTGAGTTGGGCGAGAAAACTATTGTGATTTCCGGAAATTCGACTTTCCGGCAGCGATTGCGAAACTTGTCGGATGAAATTGGCGAGCCCATTCATGTCGTTGTCGATTCGCTCCATAGCACCGAACAACTGGTTGCCCTGGTTGCAACCGGCGCTATTGATTATACTGTGTGCGATGCCCATACGGGGAGTGTGCTGCGCCGGTTTTTCCCGGGACTCGATTTTTCGATACCCGTCAGTTTTAACCAGAAATATGCCTGGGGCATCCGCAAAAATGAAACCCGGTGGAAAGATTTTCTGGATGAATGGATTACGGGCTTCAAGGAATCGGGGCGTTTTGAAGCCCTGTACAACAAATATTTCACCGACAATTTTTCGCGTTCTTTTGCCATTAACCGGTTCAACAGCATACAGGGCGGTGGAATTTCCGATTACGACGCAGTTATCCGGGATGTTGCGGCATACTACGATTGGGATTGGCGTTTGATTGCCTCCATGGTGATGCAGGAATCGGGTTTCGATCCCGAAGCTTCTTCCTGGATGGGCGCTGCCGGGCTGATGCAGCTCATGCCCGCAACTGCCGAATTGTACCGTGTGGACGATGTGCTCGAACCGCGCGAAAACATTCGGGGGGGAATTGCCTATCTTACCTGGATTGATGAACTCTTTCAGCCGTTGGTCCCCGATACCGACGAGCGGATCAAATTTGTACTGGCCTCGTACAATGCCGGTATTGGCCACGTGATGGATGCCCGAAAACTGGCCATGAAATACGACTTCGATCCTTCGTTATGGGACAACAATGTAGCATATTTCATGCAAAATAAATCCCAGCCGGCCTACTATTCCGATCCCCTGGTCCGGTGGGGCTATTGCCGGGGCGACGAACCCGTCAACTATGTAAACGAAATCATCGATCGGTACGGGCATTATTTGAATACCCTTCCCCCGGGTCAGCATGTTGCTTTAGCAGCCAACTAAATTCCGCAATCATCATCGCCGTGGCTCCCCAAATCCAGCAGTTCTTAACCCTGTATCCGGGAACGATTATCCTTCCTGTTGTGGTTTCGACGGGTTGATATATTTGGTTTCGCTTCTCAAGAAAAGCCGAAACCGGGAGAAAAATCAGTTCGTCCACTTCCCGGGTGTTGATCGAAAACGGCACATCCGGATCGTTAATGTAGCCTACAAGCGGGGTAATGCAAAAATTGCTCACCGGCACATATACTTCCGACAGCCGACCCAGGAGATCCACTTTATGGGCTTCGATGCCGGTTTCTTCGCGGAGCTCCCGCAAGGCTGCCCCGGTGGCGCCGTCATCAGCCGTGTCGATACGCCCCCCCGGGAAACTGATCTGGCCCGGATGATGCTTTAGTTTTGCACTCCTGCGGGTAAGGCAGAAATGGAGGGATCCTTCACGAAGTATCAGTGCGGCCAGCACTGCGCTCCGCAACACATCCTCTTTTCGCTCCTCCGGAAGAAGCAGGGGCCTTCCGGGAGGCACCATGAGCAAGTGGGCTTCCCGTCCCGGTAATTCCCCGTTCAGGGCCCTTTGTATTTCGTCGATTTCCGGATTTCGCATAACGAAGCGTACAAAGGTTCTTATTCTACCTGGATGGCTTCGACGGGTGAAATTTTCCGGACAAAGAGGGAGGGAATCAGGGTCATCAGCAGGATGCCGGCCAGGGTTGCCCCATTCAGAAGGATAAAATAGAGTACCGGAAAAGAAACCGGAACCACATCGAGATAATACGAAACGGGATCGAGTTTTACGATGCCCGTGAAGTATTGTAAGGTACACAACGCCAATCCGATAATGTTTCCCAGGACCATGCCCCTTCCCGAAAGGAAGGCCGACAGGTAAACGAAAATTTTCCGTATCCGGAAATCGGGGTAGCCCAGGGCTTTCAATATCCCGATCATCCGTACCCGTTCGATCATGATGATCAACAGCCCCGATACCATGTTGATCCCGGCCACGGCAAGCATCAAAACGAGCAAAACCCAAACGTTCATATCCAGCACATCAAGCCAGTCGAACAGCATCGGGTATTTGGCCTCGATGCTGTAAGCCCGGAGCATGTTGTTTTCGTTGGCTTCGCTCAGTGTTAGGGCACGCAATAAAGGATAAACCTCGTCGATGTATGCAGGATCGTGCAACAGGATTTCGTAGCCGCTCACTTCCCTGTTGCTCCAGGCATTCAGGCTTTGCACGTGCCGGAGGTCGGTCAGCACAAAAAGCTCGTCAAATTCCTCGAGCCGGGTTTGGTATATTCCAGTGATATCGAATTTCCTGCTCCGGGGGGCGCTTTCTCCTTCGTTAAAAAAATAGCAGTAGAGCGGGTCGCCCACATCGAGCTTCAGAAGGCGGGCAATCTTTTCCGACAGGAGTACTTCGTTGTTCCGTTCGGGCTTTGTCGTTTCGGGAATTCTTCCCCGGATCAGGTTGTTGGAAAAAAACTGCCAGTCGTAATTTTTTCCGGCGCCCTTCAAAACAATGCCGTGAATGTCGTTGTCGGTTTTGACAAGGCCCGGTTTGGTGGCAAAAAGTTGTACGTGTTTCACCCGGGACAGGCTAAGGCACTTTTCGATCAACGTCGAATCGATGCCAACAGGAATAGTTTCAAACGAATAATTCGAATCGTAATTAACCAACTGAAAGTGGGCGCCAAAGCCCATCACCTTTTCCCGGATCTGTTTTTTAAACCCGATCAGGACGGATACGGAAAGGATCATCACGGCCAGGCTGATGGAAATGCTGGCCACGGCAATCGAGACAATCCGGCTGGCGATTCCTTTTTTGTTTTCTTTATTCGAAAAGACCTTGCGCGCAATGAAAAATTCGGTATCCACTTCCTTTATCGATGGGTTGAAGACAATTCAGGAACAATCAGTCGGCAGTATCGCATTCGGGATGGGTTTTCGCCCGGTAATGCTTGTTCACAAAGGGCAATGCAATGATCGAAATGGCACCGGCCAGCAGGATCATGGCATTGGTGGCGGTATGGGCCAGCAGTGCAAAGATTTTTCCATCTGCGCTGGCCACTCCGTAAAGGTTCAACGCTTTTTCGACCATGAAATGCCAGGCGCCGATCCCGGCCTGTACCGGGGCCACCATGCCAAAACTGCCCATCACAAAGGTCGTCAGTCCGGCAAAGGGCGAGAGGTGCCGTGTGAAACCCAGACTGAAAAAAACCACGTAGAGCATCAGGAAGTACAGGGTCCAGATCAGTATCGTGTGGGCAATGTACGCTTTGTAGCGTTTCATGGCGAGTACCGAGCGGATCCCCGAGGCAAAATCGTGGATCATGGTTTCCAGTTTGTTTTTTCCTTCTTTGTTCTTCGAGCGTTTCAGGTACCAGGCCAGCCCGACAATCATTACCAGCAAAACACCCCATAAAATGGGTGATTTCAAAATGGAAAGGATGTTTCCGACGACCGCAGGATTTTGCTGGCCAAACTCGACTACTTTGTCCATTTCAACGATCGACACCGTAAGCAGGAGGATCAAAACCATGATGAGGTCGACAATGCGTTCGGTAACCACCGTGCCAAACAAGCGGGAGAAGGAAATTTTTTCGTATTTCGAAAGCAAGCCGCAACGAACAAATTCTCCCATGCGGGGAAGGAGCAGGTTCATGAAGTACGAAGCCATCACCGCGATGAAGGCGTTAATGGTCCGGGGCTTTTCCCCCAGGGGTTCCAGAGCAATTTTCCAGCGCAGGGTTCGGCTGAGGTGGCTCAGCAATCCGAGAAACAACGATAGGGCGACCCAACGGTAGTCGACATCATTTTTCAACGTTTGAAAAATCCGGCTGAAATCCTGGCCCCGGTATACCAGCCAGAATAGAAAAACACCCAGCAGGGTGAAGGCTGCATATTTGAAAATATTGAGAATCTTTTTGCGCAAATCAGAGTATTTAAGTGATGCTTTATTAACTTTGCGAAGCACAAAAATAAACAATTGTTTTGTTTCGCAAGAAAACAATGGGCAAACATAAAGAAGATATGAGCGATCCCGATCCTTATGGTAGTTGTAAAGGCAAAGAAAAATCTGGGTCAGCATTTTCTTACGGACCTTTCCGTTGCCCGTAGAATTGTTGACAGCCTTCCGGCCAATTGTTCCCGCGTGTTGGAGATTGGTCCCGGAATGGGGGTACTCACGCAATTTCTTTTTCAAAATTCCCTCCTGCAAGCCTGGGCCATCGATGTTGACCGCGAGTCGGTTGCTTACCTGAAAGAACGCTTTCCCGATCATGGCGACCGCCTTATCGAAGGTGATTTTCTTCGCTTCGACCCGGCTACCCTGTTCGGAAAAGAAGCTTTTTGTGTGATCGGAAATTTTCCGTACAACATTTCTTCCCAGATTTTATTTGCGATCCTGGATTACCGGGACCGGGTTCCCGAGGTGGTGGGGATGTTCCAGAAGGAAGTGGCGGAACGGATTGCTTCCCCTGCCGGATCGAAAACGTACGGTATTACCAGTGTTTTGATGCAGGCATGGTACGATATCGATTATCTTTTTACTGTGCACGCACATGTTTTTTCGCCCCCGCCTAAGGTGAAATCGGCGGTTATCCGTCTCAAAAGGAATGCTACCCGGGAACTGGCATGCGATGAAAAGCTCTTCACCCGGGTGGTCAAAACAACCTTCAACCAGCGCCGAAAAATGATTCGAAACAGCATAAAACCATTGATAAAGGATGACGGGTTTTCACACCCGTATTTAGAGCGTCGGCCCGAACAGTTATCGGTTCAGGAATTCATTGAGTTAACCAACGCGATTATCCACATCCAAAAATAGTAGTTATGCAGTTTGAACTGACACGCGAATACCTCGAACAACTGAGGGATTTAATCGAAAGCGAAAACGGGGAGGAGATCTTTAACCAAATTTCGGTATTGCACCCTGCCGATATTGCCGAAATCATGGAAGCTCTTTCTGAAGACGAAGCCAAATATCTCTATCTCATGCTCGAGGGGGATCTTGCATCCGACGTGCTTCTTGAAATCCCCGAAGACGACCGGAAGCGTTTCCTGTCCGAGATTCCGGCCGAGGTGATTGCCCGCCAATACATCGAGTATATGGATACCGACGACGCCGCCGATGTGATCGGTGAGTTGCCGGCAGAAAAGATGGAGGAGGTTATTTCGTACATCGACGACGAAGAGCACGCCGATGAGATTAAAAGCCTCCTTGCCTACGACGAAGACAGCGCCGGGGGTATCATGGCCGCCGAACTGGTGAGCGTTAACGAAAACTGGAGCGTACAAACCTGTCTGAAAGAAATCAGCCGCCAGGCCGAAGATATCGACGAAATATACTACGTGTATGTGGTCGACAATGACGAAGTGCTGAAAGGAGTACTCTCGCTGAAAAAACTCATCCAGTACCCGACCCATACCGCTATTTCCAAAATTTTCAACCGGGAAATTATTTCGATACAAACCACTGCTTCCCGCGAGGAAGTAGCCCAAAAAATGGAGAAGTACGACCTGGTTGCCCTGCCGGTTGTCGACTCCCAAGGACGTTTGCAGGGGCGGATCACCATCGACGATGTGGTCGATATCATCCGGGAAGAGGCCGAAAAGGACTACCAGATGATGTCGGGGATCACCGGCGATGTGGAAATTACCGACAGCGTGATGAGCATTACCCGCGCCCGGCTGCCCTGGCTGTTGATCGGTTTGCTGGGGGGCATTCTTGGCGCTTTTGTAATTTCGGGCAACGAAAAATCACTCGAACGCATACCCAGCATGGTGTTTTTTATCCCACTTATTGGGGCAATGGCCGGAAATGTGGGAGTTCAGTCTTCGTCGATCGTGGTGCAGGGACTGGCCAGCGGGGTGAATGATTTTCAGAGCATGAGCCGGAAACTGCTGAAAGAGCTGGGGGTCGCCATGATCGTGGCCTTCATTCTGGCTGGATTGATTTTGCTCTTCAACCTTCTGTTCAACATACGCAATTCGGGCCGGGAACTGGCCTATACCGTGAGTTTTTCGCTCTTTATCGTGGTGATTTTTGCCTCTCTTTTCGGGACCTTTATCCCCTTGCTCCTGAATCGGCTGAAATTTGACCCGGCCCTGGCTACGGGCCCTTTTATCACGACCATGAACGACATCCTCGGCCTGTTGGTGTACATGTTGATCGGAAAATTTATGTTCTGACGCGGGGTCGGGGCAACGCCGTTTTTTATTTGTTTGGATTTCAGAAACGCTTCCTTGCGGAAAAGCTTTTTTTTTCGGGTTAGCTTTTTGAATCTTCCGAAATCATTGGTATTTTCAGGGCAATTTTTACAGAAGACCAAAAGCATTGACCAAACCGTAAGAATCATCTACTTATAAAAAAGAAAGGATCCATGAGCGAGCAGAAAAAAATTCAATCCGCATTGATTTCGGTATACCACAAAGAGGGCCTCGATGAAATTGTGAAAAAATTGCACCAACTGGGTGTGAAAATCTATTCAACCGGAGGAACCCAAACCTTTATTGAAGGAATGGATGTTCCGGTACGCGCTGTTGAAGAACTGACCGGTTATCCTTCCATCCTGGGGGGGAGAGTCAAAACCCTTCACCCGAAAGTGTTTGGCGGAATCCTTGCCCGGAGGGAAAACCCGGGCGACAAGAAACAACTGGCCGATTATGCAATTCCGGAAATCGACCTGGTTATCGTTGACCTTTATCCCTTTGAAGATACGCTTGCTTCGGGGGCATCCGATGAGGAGATCATCGAAAAGATCGACATCGGGGGCATTGCCCTGATCCGGGCAGCCGCCAAAAACTTTTCCGACGTACTGATTGTATCGTCACGGGCGCAGTACCCCGGCTTGATCGATTTGCTTGAAAAAAATGCCGGACACAGTTCGTTCGACGAACGGAAAGAATTTGCCCGCAAGGCATTTGCCAGCTCATCGCATTACGACTCCGCCATTTTCAACTACTTCAACACAGATAAAGACGATCTGCTCCGGATCAGCTACAACAACAGCAATGTGCTTCGTTATGGCGAAAATCCCCATCAACGCGGAATCTTTTTCGGCGAGTTCGACGCTCTGTTTGATAAATTGCACGGAAAGGAAATATCGTACAACAACCTGCTCGATATTGATGCTGCCCTTGCCCTGATCGATGAGTTTTCGGAAACTTCTGTTGCCATCCTGAAACACAACAATGCCTGCGGATGTGCTTCCCGTCCTACCCTCGTCGAAGCATGGAAAGATGCCCTGGCCGGCGACCCGGTTTCCGCATTCGGCGGAATTCTGATCACCAATGCGCCGATCGATATCGAAACAGCCGTCGAAATGAACAAACTGTTTTTCGAAGTTTGCATCGCACCCGGGTACGAACCCGATGCACTGGAAGTTCTGAAATCGAAAAAAAACCGGATCATCCTTGTCCGAAAGGAAATGACGATGCCCCGGGTGCAATTTCGCAGTGTGCTTAATGGCGTTCTTTATCAGGACCGCGACCAAAAGCAGGAACAAAAAGAAGAACTCAACCCGGTGACCACCCGCAAACCCAGCGACGAACAAATCGACGACCTGCTTTTTGCCAACAAACTGGTGAAACAATCGAAATCGAACACCATTGTGCTGGCCCGAAACAAACAGCTTTTGGCCAGCGGGGTGGGCGAAACTTCACGGGTTGATGCCCTGAAACATGCCATTGAAAAGGCCGAGAATTTTGGATTCGACCTGAAGGGAGCGGTTATGTCGTCGGATGCCTTTTTCCCCTTCGCCGATTGTGTGGAGATTGCTCACGGGGTAGGCATTGAATGCGTTATTCAGCCGGGGGGATCGATACGGGACCAGGACTCGGTCGACTTCTGCAACGATCACAACATGGCCATGGTATTTACAGGAACACGACATTTTAAACACTGACAAAGGTATGGGCTTATTTTCGTTTCTCACCCAGGAAGTGGCTGTCGATTTGGGTACAGCCAACACGATCATTATTCACAACGATAAAATTGTCGTGGATGAGCCCTCAATCGTTACCATCGACCTGAAAACCGAAAAACTGGTTGCGATTGGGGAAAAAGCACGGCAGATGCAGGGCAAAACCCATTCGAACCTCCGGACCATACGTCCCTTGCGCGACGGGGTTATCGCCGACTTTAACGCGGCCGAACAGATGATCCGGGGAATGATCAAAATGATCAACACCGGGAGCCGCCTGTTCCCCCCTTCCCTGAAAATGGTTGTTTGCATTCCCTCGGGTAGCACCGAGGTTGAACTCAGAGCCGTGCGCGACTCATCGGAACATGCCGGGGCCCGCGAAGTATATCTGATTTACGAACCCATGGCCGCAGCCATCGGGATCGGAATCGATGTACAGGCACCCGAAGGCAATATGATTGTGGATATCGGTGGTGGGACCACCGAAATTGCCGTTATCTCCCTCGGGGGCATCGTAACCAATAAATCGATTCGTATTGCCGGCGACGAACTTACGGCCGATATTATGGAATACATGCGCCACCAACACAACATCAAAGTGGGCGAACGAACAGCCGAAGATATCAAAATCAATGTGGGTGCGGCTATTTCCGAATTGGATGAGCCTCCGGCCGATTTTATTGTCCAGGGCCCCAATCAAATGACAGCTCTTCCGGTCGAGGTGCCGGTTTCCTATCAGGAAATTGCCCATTGCCTCGATAAAACCATCTCAAAAATCGAAGCCGCCATTCTCAGTGCGCTCGAACAAACTCCGCCTGAGTTGTATGCCGATATTGTGAACCGGGGGATATACCTTGCCGGCGGCGGTGCTTTGCTGCGCGGCCTCGACAAACGACTGTCGGATAAAATCAATATCCAGTTTCATATTGCCGAAGAT
>Ga0116164_10002143_pt1 | contig 14313 bp, 10 predicted proteins | sample AD_UKC109_MetaG_FD_89888 | JGI IMG/M metagenome (GOLD analysis project Ga0116164, IMG submission 89888) | Active sludge microbial communities of municipal wastewater-treating anaerobic digesters from Hong Kong - AD_UKC109_MetaG | ecosystem: Engineered > Bioreactor > Anaerobic > Digestate... | reverse complement strand
TTTATCGACAGTTTCGGGAATGGGCGAATAATTAAACTTCAGGATATTGGCAAAATTGATAATCCGGGGCCCGTTGGCATCAAGCCCGGGAATAATCCTTTCGTTGTCGATATCATATACCGAGGCGCAGTGCTTCAGGGCCCCATGCCTTTCGGCGTCATCAATATCCAATTTAATCAGTCCGGCTTCTTCGCCTTCGAGGATATCTATTTTTTTCTTTTTCAGGTCAACTGCATAAAAATGCACCTGGGAATCTTTGTACTGATCTTTCAGGCTGTTAATGTCGATGCGTGGGTATTTCGGACAATAGCGATACGCTTTTTCGCCTTCAACAACATATCTGCCCAGCCCTACTGCCATTACCGAAAAACCATCTTCGGGCTGCATATAGGCCACCGGATAGTAATTAAACGATTGACCCACGCCACTGATATGTGGATAGTACACATCTTTGAAACGGTTTCCTACCACTTCCTGTAGCACAATGCCCATTTTTTCTTCTTCGAGTTTGTAGTTTACCGCCTCGATATAACCACGCGACATATCGGAGAATAGTGAAGCATAGACCATTTTAATGGCATCCATGCATTGTTCTAACCTTATATCTACATCTTCGTGATTGTTAGGAATAAGATAGGTTTCGAAAATTCCACTAAACGGTTGATATAGTGAATCTTCGAGAAGACTCGATGAACGCACCGCAAGAGGTTTCGTGAAGTGTTTAAGAATTATTTTCAACTGACGCACCAGATATCGGGGCAGGCGCGCTTCTTTAAATACCCTGCGCAATTCTTCGAAGCTGATGCTTTGCGTATAAAACTCTTTCAGGTTATTTTCTTCCATAAAATCGTCGAACACATCAACGCAAATAATAACTGTACGTGGAGTTTTAATATTAATATTTTCGACCAGGGTATCGAAATCGAAATTGTAGATTAATGTATTTACAAAGGCAAGACCCCTGCCTTTTCCACCCAGGGCACCCTGCCCAATATGGGCAACGTTGCGTTCATCTACCAGTACCGACTCGTCGAATGGAAGAAGCCTGCCTCGCTGCGATTCGTCGCGGAACTCGTTAATCTGGAGCAATAAAAACTTACGCAGGTCGACCACAGTTCTGAAATCTTCAAGCTTATAGGGATTTAGCAATCGGGCCAGATTAATCTCTCCGCGGGCCATAAGCCACATCGAAAAATGGTTTCTCCTGGCGTGATAAATCAACGATTCGTCTGAAATTACCTGAATATAACTTTCGAATTCCTTAAGATTTCGAGCTACAGCCAACTGTTGCCCGTCTTTATCGCGGAATACAAAGTTACCGAAGCCAACAAAGAAATTAATAAATGTAACTATTTGATTTTCGTAATTATCGGAGTTTTTATTGATGCAGGCGTGGCTTCGCTGAAACGAACTTTCGATTTCGGATGACTGAATACAGACCGGCAGATCAAGCAGGTTGTTTTTAATATAATTCATCAGTTCGTAACCTGCGTTTTCGTTTATTTGACCATCTTTTTTGTATTTCAGATCAGTGATAACGCACTGCAGATAATCTTTGTACGGTTCGATTACCGAAATAGCCTCTTCATAGTCGTTTGCCAGCAATATTTTAGGACGAGCCCTGAGTCTAAGTATTTTATACAACTCATCAGCCTTTACATCATCAATAATACTCTTGGTTTGTTCCATTACCACCTTATACAGCAGAGGCAACAGCTTTGAATAAAATTTTGCCGAATCTTCAACCACGAGTATTACCCTCACCAGGCCAACACGGGTATCGTTTTTTACATTGATTTTATCTTCGATATTTTTTATCATTGCAAAAAACACACTTGATTCACCGTTCCAGACAAAAATGCGGTCAACACTTTCCGGTTTGTTTTCGTCGTAATAGGCTATGTCTCCGTTGTTGTTCAGCAAGAAAAATACAGGTATATAGGGATATTTTTCTTTGATTTTCTGACTTATTTCAATTGGGATTTTCTTTTCAATTCCAATAAAGAAAATCACGAGGTCATAGTGTTTCGACTGAATTTGGGTATATACTTCTTCAGGGGTACAGCCAAAGATGGCCGGACAAGCAAGAACTTCCCCGCTTTGGAATGGCTGGCGGCGATGTGTTCGCATATCCCCAACCGTGGCGAGCAGATGGTCAGATACTATGGATATTATAGCAATGTCTCGCGCGGGAAACGAAAAGAAACAGGAACAGACGATGCCATCCCCTGCATTCTCGAACCGGTGGAAAATGTGAGAGCCTTAAGAAAAAGCTGGGCGCGTTTGATACAGAAAATATATCAGGTTGATCCTCTGGTCTGTCCCAAATGTCAAGGCGTCATGCGGATCATCAGCTTCATTGAAGACCAACAGGTCATCCGTGATATCCTCCAACATCTGGGACTCTGGCTGGTGCGATCAAGGCCGCCGCCCAAAATCCATAACCCGCCAATCCGCGAATACGCCAATGCATTTGGCGGGGACATGTTGCGGAAGCCCGCAGGGAGCGCAACGTGTCCCCAGAACGAACCTGACATGATCTACGGCGACCCTCAATACTCATGGGATGATTACATTCAGTCATAACGCCATGATGCATTTGAAAACATGACGTGACGGTGAGGTTTGCTTGAATTCCGGGGAAAGTGGCCTTCTTGTCGTCTGAACAAACCGGAAGGTGGGTAGATTGCTCAATAGAATGGATGTGCAAATGTGTCAACCGCAAGGTCATTAGCGTCAAACCCTACATCTTGTGGCAAAATATTCTTGACACACAAGTGACCGTTTCTTATACTGCCAACAGCGAAAAGCGAGTTCTTATCAATATCAATATAATTCAATTCAATTCAATCAATTATCAATTCAATCAATAATCAATAATTCAATTCAATTCAATTCAATTCAATTTATCGATACCCAGGGGCATCGCTGTAATATCGGTTCTGCCGGTTTTTTTTCTTAAACGCAGCGCCAGCCACGTATAGACAAGATCGCCGATGCAGATTCCGACCGCAGTGCCGGGAATCATGCGGGTCAGAATCATGTCTGCCGGATAGTTAAACGTGAAGATAAGAATGGCACTGAAGAAAATCAGCGTTCCAACATTATCGAGAAAGAGAGCGAGAAAAGCGGTGGTCTCCCCCCAGAAACGGTGCTGCCTGATATTGTTTTCAGCATTCATGATGTAACCTTATAAGTGCGGCAACAGAATTTGTCACGCGGTTTTTTCGATGGTGACAATTAATTTTTCCGCCACCTCCGCCAGTTCAACAGCTTTTTCCTTGCTCAACGATGACGGTGTGAAGCGCAGCAGATCGCACTCCAGAATAAAGTTATCCAGCTGTGTTTGTGCCTCGGTTGGCAATCCCTTGTTGCTCAAGAGTTCTTTCAGACCGTCCGTGGTGATTCCCGCTGCGGAAAAATCGTACTTATCGCCAAGATATTTTGCCGTGGAATTGAATATTTCCCCCAGAAATTCTTTTAGCTCGTTTTTCTTTAACAGATGAAAAGCTTTTTTCAATCTTTTCCGGGCAATGTTCAGCGCTCGTTTCTGTCGCAGTTTCACAGGATCGGATACCAATTTTTCCTGATATTTTCGATACAGGACAAAAATGATGATCAGGGCAATAATGATGATTGCCGGCAGCCAGAAGTATATGGATGTGACGACAGCCAAAACGGTAGAGCCGATTTTTTGCCAGTCGATCGTAATGGGCGTCGGTGGCTTTTTAGTATTTTCTTCAGTCAGACTTTTTTCGTACTCCTGAGGCAGGGGAACTTTTGAGGGGAGAATATTCACGCTCAATTCGCGGCTTTTCAGCGTGCGATATTCTTTTTTAGCCGGATCAAAATATGAAAATTCGAAGGGCGGTAAGGTGAATTTGCCTTCTTTTAAAGGAATAAGCACGATTTCAAAACTCTTGCTGCCGGAAACGCCGTTTTGATCTTTCATCATATCTTCTTTGCCGGTGGCAGAAAGCTTCTTAAATTCTGCCGGAAACGAATTTACCGGTTCGGAAATCGTTTGAATGTTTCCCCTCCCCGATACTTTTCCTGTTATTTGAACCGGCTGGCCTCTTTCAATATCATTCTGCTTAAGCGTTACATCCAAACGGAAGTCACCCACAGCGCCTGAAAAGTTGGAGGGTTTCCCTTCACTGGGCAACGGCAGAACCTTTATTTTTAAAGGATCGGTTTTTATCTCCTGGGAAGAGCTGAAACGATCAAGCTGCACAACAAGGGTTGCCGGACCTATTGTAAAATTTCCGGCCGTTGCCGGGAAAAGAGCGGTCTTGAAATCCTGAGCCATGTATTTGATGCCATTGAGCGTCACCTCCCGTAATTTCTTGTCTGTCGGCAGATTGACGGCCAGGAATCCCGTAGTATCCGGCGGTGCGTATTGAGGGCTTTGAGCAAAATTGACCCTCGTGTAAAGCGTAAACGTCAAAAGGATCTGCTGATTAACATAAACGGTGTTTTGAGAAGCCTTCAGATCGACTTTAACCGGATCTTTGACGACTTGAGGTTGCGGGAAACGGGACGGAAACGGTGATTTAAAGAAATCATCAAAATCATTCCATGCGTTCGGGAATCTGGAACGAGCCCCGGCTTGCGGACCGGGCTGTGTTTTTTTACCTTCCGCTTTGGTGACTTTAATATCAATCGGCTCGGTGGTATAATTCTGTCCGTTGATATTGATGGTGGCCTGTCCGATATGCGCCTGGCCGGTTTTTTCCGGTCGCAGCGTATAAAGGAATGATTTGGACACACTGGTTTGTCCGTTGATAAACGAAAAACTGGAAGATTGGGATGTGCCGACGACGCTTAAATTTTCAAATTTTGGAAGGGTGGGACTGGGCGCGTTGCCGGCTGAATTACCCGATACCGAAAGTGTATATTGAACTGTATCATCCAATGCCACGGAATTTTTATCCACACTCGCATTGAAGGTTACGTCTGCCGCCAGAGCAACACTGCATACGCAAAACACAGCAAAAGTCAGGCTGATGATCCACCAAGCAAATTTTGTGATATCATACGTTTCGTTATACGGGAGATTACCAGTCTTTGTCATCACCACCACCTCGTCCGGCTTTCATTTTTTTAGCTTTATGTTTTTCCTGATCATCCAAAGCATTTAAAAGGCGCATGGCGTCTTCTTTGCTCATCTGACCGGGTTTGGGTTGCTTCTGTTGTTCCTGTTGTTCTTCTTTATTCTTATCCTTGTTTTCAGATTTGTTATCCTTTGATTGTTTCTTGTCCTTTTGCTGATCTTTGTTCTGTTTATCTTTATCTTGCTGCTTATCCTTTTGTTGCTTGGGCATGGTCAGCATTTTTTTGGCCAGTTCCAGATTAAATTGCGCGTCTTTATCCTTCGGATCGATTTTCAGGGCGTCTTCATAAGCGCCGATCGCGCTTTTATAGTCTTCCTGTTTAAAAAACGAGTTGCCCAGATTGTAATAAGCCGCCTGACGTAAGTCCTTGGGCACAGCAGCGCCGGTCAGACTTTCAAAAACACTCTGACTTTCCTTATATCGTCCTTCTTTATACAGCGCGTCTCCCAGATTGAATCTGGCCTTCAGGTCATTGGCTTTCTTTTCCAAAATTTTATTATAAATCTGGCCGGCCTGCGAATACTCGCCCTTTTTATAATAATCGTTTCCGCGGTTCAAATCCGAGCGTAACGGAAGCTCAACGGCGCCATGCGCCATGACCGGCAGACAAAGCATGAATAATAAGACAACAATATTTTTGTCACGTTTTAAAATTCTGCTAAGCATTTTTTCTCTCCGAAACCATCATTTCCGCAACCAGGCATAACAAACTCAGAAAAATAAAAATCTGGAAACGATCCTGATACTGATAAGACACACTGCTTTTGAGTTTATGCCTGGGGAGTGTCGAGATTGCCGCGAACAATTTTTGAAATCCGGTTATATCCTGACTAATCATAAAAGAACGCCCGGATGTTTTCTCTGATAATATTCTCAAAAGATCGGGATTTGCCCTGCTTAAGATGACATTGCCTTCTCTGTCTTTTTTGAATCCCCCGGCCACGGGAATCGTTGCCCCTTCCAAAGAACCTATGCCGACGGCAAAGATTCTGATGCCTTCCTTGGCGGCCAGTTCCGCGGCTGCCACCGCCGAGCCGGTCAGTTCTTCACCGTCCGTTAAAAGAATAATAACCTTGCTGTTGGTCGATTTGCCGAAAGCTTTGATGCTTTCTTCGATGGCACTGCCGATGTCCGTTCCCGGATCGGGAATAAGTTCCGTGTCGATGGTTTTTAAAAATATTTTGACCGCGCCGACATCGGTGGTCAGCGGACAACTGATAAAACCGGAGCCCGCGAAGGCCACCAGGCCGATCCGATTCCCGGCCAGTTCATCAATGATCAGATTCAGTGAATTCTTGGCGTTTTCCAGCCGGTTGGGCGTAAGATCTTCTGCCAGCATACTTCTGGAAACATCAATGGCAATCATCACGTCAATGCCCATCTGTCCGGCGACTTCGGTCTTTTTACCCCATTGCGGTCTGGCCAGCGCCAGAATCAAAAATAAAACGGCCAGTGCAAACAGTCCCTGTTTGATGACGTGTTTTCTCCTGTTCCAGTTTTTGAACATTAAATCGGTCAACTCACCGGGAAATAATCCGGCGATCAGTTTTTTCTTCCTATTCCAGAGAAACACCTCCAGAACCATCAGCCCGATGACGATTAAAAGCATCCAGAGGTGTACGATGTCTCCAAAAATCACGGCAACCTCCTCAAATACAAACGACGATAGGCCCATTCCAGCAGCAACAGAAGCAATGCCGGCCACAGAAACCAGGCAAAATATTCATTGTAAATAAAAACATCTTTGACGTTGAATTTTGTTTTCTCCCGTTTATCTATTTCGGAAAATATTTCCTTGAGTTTGTTTTCATCACCGGCCATAAAATAGCCGCCTTCGCTCAACGCGCTGATTTGACGCAATCCGTCCTCGTTCATTTTGGTCAGAAAATAGGAGCCGTCGGGATTGCGGGCGTAAACCCATCGGCCCCAGGGATCCTTGACTTTGATCGGCGCGCCATGGGGATCGCCGATGCCGACGGAGTATATTTTGATACCCAGGGCCTGCGCCATTTTGGCGGCTGTTTCCGGATCGATCTGACCGGCGTTGTTCTCGCCATCGGTCAACAGAAGGATGATTTTTGTCTTGGCTTCCGAATCCTTCAGCCGGTTGACGCACGTGGCCAGTGCCATACCGATGGCGGTGCCGTCTTCAATCATGCCGGTATGAATCTGCTCCAGATAATTTAAAACCGTGTTGTGATCGGTGGTCAACGGAGATTGCAGGTAACTCTTCCCGGAAAAAATCACCAGGCCGATGCGGTCCTGGGGACGGCCGTCGATAAAGTTTTTCAGAACATTCTTGGCCACGGTAATTCTGTCCGGTTTGAAATCTACCGCGTTCATGCTGGTGCTTACATCGAGTGCCACCATGATATCCACACCGTTGCGGTTGCTGGTGTCGGCGACATAGCCATACTGGAGCCGCATCAACGCCAGAACCAGAAGCACCAGCACCGCGAGCCTCAGGTATAGCGGCAGCCTTTTTTTGACGGTCGTCTGAGAAAATCTGTTCCCGAGTTTGCCGATCACATCAGGATGCGGCAGACTCGCAGGCTTCTTTTTCACGACAAACCGATACAAAAAAGGCAGAGTGAATAATAAAAGAATAAACCAGAGACTTTGAAACCGCATCCTCTACACCTTCTTCCAGCATTCTTTAACGATATTTTCCGATTCCGTTTTCTTCTGCTTCATTTCCGCCAGGCCGGGTCGCATCTTGGCGAATTTTACAAGATCGCAATCGCAAAAATAGCGATCGATAGTTCTGACCTTGTCGAAATCCCGTTCCACCCGTTCCAGTTCCTCGGTGATTTCCAGCGATGTTTTATCCATGGTATCGATATGATAATTGGCGCCCAGAAACTGGCGCACGATATCGGTCATTTCAAAATAAAATTCTTTGATTTTGCGCTTTTCAAAATAGTCGACCGGATCCATCTTCATCAGCGCCTCCAGTGCAACGTCATTACACGGTCGTTCCGGCATCATCGGTTCTTTCTTCGTAACGCTACGGTTCCGCCGCCACTTTTTCAAAAACTTAAAAAGAAAATATCCGGCAATGACCAGCAGCAGAGCGATCAAAAGAAAAAATAAAAAAGTGCCCCAGTCAAAAATATAGATGACGTCTTTGATGTCTCTTAATTGTTCCGGCATCAGTGCGCTATCCTTCTTTCCCGCGCCTTAAAGAAGCGATTGAGCGCGGCAATGTATTCACCATCGGAGCCCAGTTCAAGATGGTCCAGTTTCAGCGACCTGAAAAATTTTCGTAAGCGGTTCAATGCGTCGGTAGCAACATCACGATAAGCCTGACGCAGTTGTTCATCCCGTAAATCGAGATGAATCAAATCGCCGGACTCGGGATCTTCAAAGCACACCAGCGGCAGCCGGGGCAGTTGTTTTTCCATAGCATCCTTGATGACGATGGGAATGAGATCATGTTTTTTGGACAGAATATTGATCGGCTGTTCATAGCCTTCGGCCAGAAAATCGGATATCACAAATAAGATGGAGCTTTTTTTGTTCACACGGCTCAGATATCGCAGCGCCTGTGCCATATCGGTTTTTTTACTCTGGCGTTGAAAGGAGAGAATCTCCCTGATGACCAGCAGGACATGACGTCTTCCTCTTTTCGGCGGAATATATTTTTCAACCTTATCGGAAAACATCAGAAGACCGACCAGATCATTGTTCTTGATTGCGGAAAAAGCCAGCACGGCCGCGATCTCGGCGGCGGCTTCATTCTTGCTCAGTTTCTGAGAGCCGAAATCCTGGGACGCGCTCACATCCACGCAAAGGATGATGCTCTGCTGCCGCTCCTCGATAAATTTCTTGACATACGGCGATCCCAGACGGGCGCTGACATTCCAGTCAATCAGGCGGATGTCGTCTCCGGCAACGTATTCGCGGACTTCGTAAAATTCCAGGCCCTGTCCTTTGAAAACGCTGCGGTATTCGCCGGCAAAAAGCTGATTGACCGCCTTATGCGATCGGATTTCGATTTGCCTGATTTTTTTGTAAATCGAGCGATCCAGCATGGATTAGGGCACCTCGATGGTGTCGAATATTTTCTGCACAATGGTTTCCACGCTCTGTTCCTCGGCTTCGGCTTCATAGGTCAGAATAATCCGGTGTCGCAAAACATCCATGCCGATGGTTTTGATGTCATCGGGCGTGACATAGCCGCGGCGGCGTATAAACGCGTGACCTTTGGCGGCCTGCGCCAGATAAATGGATGCGCGCGGCGAAGCGCCGTACTGAATCAGGCCTTTGATGTCGTTAAGGCCGAAGTCTTCCGGCTGCCGGCTGGCACGTGCCAGATCAACGATATAATTTTTCAGTTTTTCATCAATGTAGATTTGATTAATCAAGCTGCGGGTGTCCATGATATCCTGGGGCGTGATCACCTTATCCACTTTCGGTTCCTCGCCGATCAGCGCCGCGTCAATAATCTGTACTTCCTCCTCCTTGCCGGGATACGTTATTTTGACCTTGAGCATAAAGCGGTCAATGGCCGCTTCCGGCAGCGGATAGGTCCCTTCCTGTTCAATCGGGTTTTGCGTGGCCATGACCATAAAAGGCTCCGGCAGGCGATACGTTTCCTTGGAGATAGTTACATGATGTTCCTGCATGGCTTCCAATAGCGCGCTCTGCACCTTGGAAGGAGAGCGGTTGATTTCATCCGCCAGAATAATATTGGCAAAGATCGGCCCCTGACGGGGAGTAAAATCACCGGTTTTGGGATTGAGAACCATCGTGCCGATTAAATCCGATGGAAGGAGATCGGGCGTGAACTGAATACGCGAAAAATGAGCGTCGATGGCCGCGGCAAGCGTCTTGACAATCAGGGTCTTGGCCAGTCCCGGAACGCCCTCGACCAGAACATGGCCGTTGCAGAGCATGGCGATCAAGAGACGGTCGATAATATTTTTCTGGCCGATGATCGTCCCCGCCATCGCCTTGTTAATTTTTTCCACAAATTCGCTTTTGGCTTTTACTTTTTCATCAATGAGCTTTATTTGCTGATCCATAATTGATTCCTCTCAAAAAAATAATTTTAACGATTTTTTATCGCGGTTAAACGAAAAATATTAAATTAATCCTGAATATGTATTGCCCCTCGATAAGATCGGATAGATCTATGATTTTATGATGATATTTTCAAGAAGAATATAAGAAGCCATCCCCCGTCTGTCAAGATGGGATTAAAAAAAATAGAACGGGAAATGTGCAATAATATAAGATTCGTTGCCGTGATTTATTCTTGCAATCTATTCAAGAAATTGTAATATTTAAGACGTGATAACAAAACATTAATGAAAGAAAAGGAGTCATATTTTAAGCCCTGTCCTGTTATTCTAAAAAAATTTAATACATCTTATCCGGGCGACAAATTTTTCGTGCACAAACCCGGTTAAAGGCTAAACGTTCAAATAAGTTTATCGGCGAAAATTGTTGGTGGAGTTATCGTATAAACAAAGCACAATGGAGGTTTTTATGAGTACAGGATCAGCGCCCGAACATGCCATCAAGGAACCCAAGGGACTATCTAAACGCATCCAGTGGCTCCGCGATTATTATTTTCAGGGAACGGAGCGTGCCTGGAATAATGAATATACCTCCTGGACCACAGGCACGCCCTGGGACATCATCTACAATGAAATGACCTTTTATATCGTGCCGGAGACCTACACCCTGCTCACGACGCTGGGCGCGTCCTACCTTCAGGCGGCACGGCCGGTTGCCTTGCCCGAAGATTTCTGGCAGTGGCCCAGAGTTCAGCGTCGCGCCTGGTTTGTCAGAGAAGTCATCGTCAATTATGTGCCGCAGGAAATGCTGCCGGGCGATTTGCTGGCCGGCGCCCGATTTAATATTCAAACCTCCCTGTGTTTCACCAAAGAAGAAAGCAGCGAGTGGCTGCGGATGATCCGGGGCAAAGATGGCGCCCGTTCCAAAATGAAGTGGTTTCATGATCACGGTTACGGGAATGCCGGCGCCACCAGCGGTCATCTTATTCCCGGTCATGAACGATTACTCAAGATAGGCTGGAAGGGCGTATATGCCGAGCTCCTTTCCTTTTACAACGCACTGTCCGCGCAAGATCGCAAAGGAGCGAAAGGGGCGCAGCTCAAAGCCATGATGACCGCCTCCACCATGGCGCGCGATCTGGCGTTGAAATACAAAGACCTGTGTTTGGAACTTGCCGCTAAGGAAAACGATCCGACGCGTAAGAACGAGTTGACCGGAATGGCACAGAATTTAAGCAAAGTGCCCTGGGAACCCGCGACGACATTTTGGGAAGCTGTGCAGGCATTGTGGCTGAACCACATGCTGGTGATGACCGATGAAAACTATCCCGGTCCCGGCGTTTCCTTCGGCCGGATTGATCAGTACCTCTGGCCGTATTATCAGCGTTCCACGATCGAAGGCATGACCAGGGATTTTGCCAAGGAAATCCTGAAATGTTTCTGGGTGCACGCCAACACCGCCTACGATGCCATGATTCGCAACGGCAATCAGGGCATCACCGCCGGATTCGGCCAGCTCATCACGCTGTCCGGTCTGGGGCCGGACGGTAAGGATATGACCAACGATCTGACCTACGTCATCCTGGATGTCATTGATGAAATGTCACCCATCCTGGAGCCCAAGCCCAATGTACGCCTGCACCGCAACAGTCCGGAAGACCTGCTGGATAAAATCGTGGATATGATTGAAACCAGTCAGGGAGCGCCGTTTCTGCTGAATTTTGATGAACGCTCCATGGCCGGCATGATCCTCGAAGCGAAAAAAGCCAATCTCACCCATCTGATCAACAAGGACAATGTTCACGACTACGCGCCCGTCGGCTGTCTGGAAAACACCATGGTCGGCAACGACCGCTCCGGCACGGTCGATAACAATCTCAATCTGCTCAAAGCCGTGGAGCTGGCACTCACCGGCGGCAAGGATCTGCTTCCTTATACCGATCCCATGACCGGCAAAACCCGCTATCCCCAACAGGACGGCCCCCCCACCGGCGATGCCACGTCGTTCAAAACATGGGAAGAATTCTGGGAATCCTACGTCACGCAGACAAAATATATTATTCAGAAGTGCGTTGGTTTATACGAGGCATCCGAATCTATCCGCGCCCGTTTCTTCCCCACGCCTTACCTTTCCTGCATGATCAAGGGCTGCGCCGAAAAGGGCATGGACATCACCCAGGGAGGGGCCGAAATCAATTTCACCACGCTCGAGGCCGTCACCTTCGCCACCACCGTGGATTCGCTGCTGGCCATCAAATATCTCGTCTTCGATAAAAAAATCTGCACGATGCGGGAACTGATGGACGCGCTGAAGGCCAACTGGAAAGGTTACGACGTCCTGCAGGCCAAGGCGAAAAACCGCGCGCCCAAATACGGACGCGACGACGATGAAGCCGACGCGCTTGGCCGTGAGGTCATGCAGCTGTGGTGCGACGAAACCTGGTGCCACAGCACAAAATCCACCGGGCGCAGATTCCGTCCCGGCATGCTCAGCTGGAATTACTGGGCCGGAGACGGATACATCATGGCGGCCAGCGCGGACGGGAGAGCCAAGGGACAGTTTCTGTCCAACGCGATTTGTCCCAGCAACGGTGCCGATATCAAAGGCCCGACGTCCAACACCAATTCCGTAGGCTTTGTGCTCGGCGGCAAAGCCCCGGATGCGCAGGGCGACTGGGAGGATTACCTCAATGCACTTCCCAACGGCGCCAGCCACACCATCACGTTTAATCCATCGATGATGAAAAGTCCCGAGCACAAGGATAAATTCAAGGCGTTTCTGAAAGGCTACGCCCGAAACGGCGGCACCGCTTTGCAGATCAACATGCTGGATTCCGACATGCTCCGGGACGCGCAGAATCATCCGCAGAACTACCGGCATCTGCTGGTGCGCATCACCGGCTACAATGCCTACTTTACGACGGTGGGAAGAGAACTTCAGAACGAAGTCATCGAACGATTAAGTCACAGAAAATTTTAGGGACGCTGCCGATGACCCGACAGAAAACCGCTGAAGATCCGCAGGGCACCATCCTGGAGATATCCCGCATGTCCACCGAGGACGGTCCGGGTTTACGGACAACCGTATTTTTCAAAGGCTGTTCGCTCAATTGCTCGTGGTGCCACAATCCGGAAAGCATCAGCCCCAAACCTCAGATTCAATGGCTGGGGGTACGCTGCATCGGCTGCGGTCTTTGCGTGGCCACCTGTCCCGAAAAGGCGCTTCGAAAGTCCGAAAAAGGAATCATCATCAACCGGACGTTGTGCAACGGCTGCGGGTTATGCACCGAGGAATGCCCCTCAACCGCGATGGAACTTCTGGGTAAAAAATGGAGTGTGCATGATTTGGCGCGAGAGCTCATTAAAGACCGCGCCTATTTCGAACCGTCCGGCGGCGGCATCACCCTGTCCGGCGGAGAAGCGGCGCTGCAAAGCGATTTCTGTCTGGCGCTGTTAAGACAACTCAAAACGCAGAGGATTCAGACGGCGCTGGATACCTGCGGGCAGATTTCTCAATCGACACTGGAAGAGCTTTTGCCTTATGTCGATATTCTGCTTTACGACATCAAAGAAATAGACACGGCCAAACACAAAAAATTTACCGGCACGGGTAATGAAAAAATACTGGCCAACGCCATTTTCGCGTCGGACTATAAAAAAACGCATCAATTTCCCAAAACATTCTGGATCCGCACGCCGGTGATTCCGGGCGCGACGGACACGGCGGAAAATATCCGGGGCATCGGCGATTTTATCAGGACCAATCTGGAGGGGACCGTCACCCGGTGGGAGCTGTGCTCCTTTAATAATCTGTGCCGTGATAAATATAAAAGACTGGCGATAGACTGGCTGTATGCGGATAAGGACCTTACGCCGAAAGATACGATGGAGGAACTGGTACGGATCGCCCGCGGCAGAGTCACGCCGTCGATAGTCTGCTGGAGCGGTTCAACCAAGGCGGAACCGAAGGACAAAAGTAATGTTGAAGCACAGCGTCAGCCGGTTTCTTTATAAAGATTGCCGAAAGGAAAAAGTCGATGACCATGAAAAACTGATGAAGTAGAAGACCTTGAAGATTCAAACCTTTCGGAAACTGACGAAGAAGAATATTACGCTAAATCGGAAGAAATAATAAACAAATACGTTAAGCTTTGGGCCTGTTTTGTTGATGATAA
>Ga0116164_10002142_pt1 | contig 14314 bp, 11 predicted proteins | sample AD_UKC109_MetaG_FD_89888 | JGI IMG/M metagenome (GOLD analysis project Ga0116164, IMG submission 89888) | Active sludge microbial communities of municipal wastewater-treating anaerobic digesters from Hong Kong - AD_UKC109_MetaG | ecosystem: Engineered > Bioreactor > Anaerobic > Digestate... | reverse complement strand
CGAACTATGCGCTTACTGCGCCGATATGACCATACTGCTTGCCTACCTGAAAGCGCTGGACGACCGCGGAGACGACGGCAGCCTGCGGGGGAAGGCGGGCGCGGCAGCGCTGAAAAAACCTTTTGGGAAGGTTGAGCAACTGTATCCGGAAAAAGTTTTTAAGATCAGGGGATACATCGATGAAATCAACGCCTATGAAGCGGAGGACGGACAGGATATCGACATTCCGATCAACCTGTCGGGACAACTCCTGGGAGAGGTGTTTTTCTATCGCGACGACGCTTGGGGCGCAGACCTGCGGGCGCTTGGGGAAGGGCTTGGCCGGTTTATCTACCTGATGGACGCATACGACGACCTTGCGGATGATATTCAAAAGGGACGGTACAACGCGCTTCGGCATTTCCGGGATCAGGAGGACTTTGAAACCTTCTCAGAAGACAGCCTGCTGATGATGATCGCGGAGTGCACGGAGATATTTGAAACCCTGCCGCTGGAGAATCATTTATCCATTTTGCGCAACGTGTTGTATTCCGGCGTATGGATGCGTTTCTGGCAGAAGACCGGCAAATGCAGGCAAGAGGAGCAAGGAGACGAAACATGAACACAAGCCCCTATGAGGTTCTCGGCGTTCCAACGACCGCTACCGACGATCAGATCAAAGCGGCCTATCGTAAGCTTGCCAAAAAATATCACCCGGACCTCAACGGCGGCAGCGCTGCGGCCGAAACGAAGATGAAGGAGATCAACGAAGCATACGATCTTCTCATCAAGCACAAAGGGCAGGCGCAGCAGGGCGGCGCATACGGGCAGTCACAGCCGTATGGGGGATACTACAGGCGGCAGTATACGGGGCAGGCCAACCCGTTTTCCGGGTTTGAGGAGTTTTTCCGCCGCGCGCAGCAATCCAGGCAGTATGCCTCGTATGACGCGTATGCGGAAACGGATCCAAGGCTGAAGCAGGTGGAAGCCGCCTATATCCAGAAAAACTTCGCGCTTGCCCGGCAGTTGCTCTTCGGTATCGCCAACAGGGGGGCCGCGTGGCATTATTGGAGCGCTATGGTGGATTTGGCGCAGGGCAATCGCGTTTCGGCGCTGAACAACGCGCGCATCGCCGTGCAGATGGAACCCAACCAGCCCGTATACCAGGCGCTGTATAACCAACTGCAGTCCGGCGGGCAGGCGTACCGGCAGGCGGGCATGCGCCAGGGGTTCCTGGGCGGCTTATGCAATAATCCGTGCCTGACCTGCCTGGCGATCAACGTGGTATGCAATTGCTGCTTCCGCGGTTTCTGCTATTGATATTCGGGGGACAGAGACGATGGGATTTATGGAACGGCTGAAAAACAGGCTTCGCATTTTCATGATCGGACGAAACGGTGTGGACCGGTTGTCAATGCACATGCTTTGGCTGGGTATCGCGCTGCTGCTTATTTCGACGATGGTTTCGAGCTATATTTTGAATTTGATCTCCATGGCGATCTATATCCTGGCGATCCTGCGTATATTCTCCAAAAACATTGCCAAACGCAGCGCGGAAAACAGGTTTTATGAAAACAAGATCTGGCAAATCAAAAAAATGGTCACGCACCGGCGTAACCGCTTTAAAAACCGCAAGCAATACCGCTATTTCAAATGCCCGAACTGCAAAGCCTGGCTTCGCGTGCCCCGCAATGCCGGGCAGGTGAAGGTAACCTGCGGCAAATGCGGGAATAAATTTTCCTATATCGCGAAATAAGCCTTCATACGCTTATTTTTCTCCGAGGTCCAAATGCTCCGCCAGAAGCTTGACGGCTTCCTGATAGCCCGCAAAGCCTTTGCCGGCAATGGTGGCAATGCAGGCGGGGGAAATGTAGGAATGCCGCCTGAACGCCTCCCGGTTGTTGATATCGGACAGGTGCACCTCGACGGCGGGCAGGCCGACCGATTTAAGCGCGTCGTAGATGGCGATGCTGGTATGAGTGTATGCGGCGGGATTGATAATGATCCCGTCGTATTTGTTTGCCGTCTGTTGGATGAAATCGATGATTTCGCCCTCGTGGTTCGTCTGAACGGTTTCCACCTGCACATTCTGATCTTCGGCGGCCCGGCGGATCATGTTGACCAGATCGGCATAGCTTTTATTCCCGTAGATATCCGGTTCCCGCGTGCCGAGAAGGTTCAGGTTGGGGCCGTTGATCACCAGGAAATTCATAACTTCAGCGCCTCCTTCACGGCTGCCGCCGTCTGTTCTATGCTTTGGTTTGAATCGACCTCGTGCTCGCACCATGTGCGGTACAGGGGCAGGCGTTCCCGATACAGCGTTTCCGCGCCGTATTTGCGGGACAGCGGGCGCCCTTCGCCTGACAGTTTCCCGATATCGCGGTTCAGGAACACGCAGACGCTGTTCTGGCGTATCAGCGGCAGGTTTTCCGCAACCGTTACGATGCCGCCGCCCGTGGCGATGACCTTGCCCGATAATTTGGAAACCTCCGCGAGCGCCTCCGTTTCCAGCTTTCGGAACGCGGCTTCGCCGTCGGTTTCGATAATTTCGGGAACGTCCCGGTTCGTCTTCCCAGCAATGATGGTATCCGTATCGATGAATTCCCGGTCCGTCATTTGCGCGAGCATGGTACCGACGGTCGTTTTTCCGCTGGACGGCATCCCGATCAGCAGAATATTTTTGGTTTGCTTTAAAATGAGTTCCGTGATCTCAGCGATCAAGCCATCGCCGATCGGCTTATCGGTAAACAACTCGGCGGCGCTTTTCGCCTGCGAAACGAGCATCGGCAGGCCGCCGATATGCCGGATGCCTTTTTCCTCGGCGTCCAGCAGCAAGCGGGTTTTTGCGGGGTTGTAAACGATGTCGATCACCGCTTCACACGCCGGAAAAGCGTTCAGCGAAACGGGGGAAACGCCGTTACCTGGGTACATGCCCACGGGCGTTGTGTTCACGACCAGCGCCGCGTTTTTGTGCAGGCGCAGGTTTTGGTAGTTGTTTTCGCCTGAGCGGGAGATGACAATGATTTCGCTCGCCTTCCGGTCTTCCAGCGCCGCCCGCACCGTGGCAGACGAACCGCCGCTGCCCAGGATGACCGCTTTTTTCCCTGCCGGATCAAAGCCGATCATCTCAAGCAGTGTCTCAAATCCGTCGTAGTCGGTGTTGTGCCCGTGGAGCGAACCGTCCGCACGGCGCAGGATGGTGTTCACGCTGCCGATGCGCCTGGCCCTATCCGAAAGCGTTGCGCAATAAGGGATCACGGATTTTTTGTACGGGATGGTTACGTTGATGCCGTCAAAATCGCGCGCTGTCATAAAGGCGCGCAGATCCTCCGGCCTGACTTCAAACAGCCGGTATTCGTATGCGCCAAGACGGGCATGGATTTGGGGCGAAAAGCTGTGGGGCAGTTTTTCGCCCAGAAGGCCGTAAATACTCATATTACTTCCAGATAGCTGCCCAGATACTCAAACTGCTCGCAGGTCAGATCCAACGCGTTGATCAGTTCCAGAAATTCCTCGGAGTAGATCGGCGTATCTAAGTCAAAATACATCATAAACTCAAAATCACGGTCCGGAATCTGGCGGCTTTCCAGCTTGTTGATATTGATGCCCAGAGCGTTAAAGCGGGAGAGGATGCGGTACAACGAGCCGGGCTTATGCGTGACGACGAGCTTCACGCTGGTTTTGTCCGAACCCGGATAGATCTCCAGTTTCTTGGAAATGGTGATGAAGCGGGTGAAGTTGCTGCCGGTGTCCTGCACGGAGTCCGCCAGGCAGTCCAGCCCGTAGAGGGCTGCGCAGTGGCGCGAGGAGAGCGCGGCGGTATCGTTTCTGTCGCTGGCGGCCACCCGCTGCGCGGCGATGGCGGTATTGGCGCAGGCGGTGACCTTCACGTTTTTCAGCGTCTTTAACAGCCCCGCGCACTGGATGATGGCCTGTTCGTGGGAGAAAATCTCCTTGATATCTTCCATCTTCGTTCCGGGCTTGGCCAGAAGGTTGTGGTTCACCTTCAGGCGCGTGGAGCGCACGATATAGAAGTGATAGTGCATCATCAGGTCGTAGATCAGGTTGATGGAGCCCGCCGTAGAGTTTTCAATTGGGAGCACGCCGTATTTGCAAAGCCCCGAATCGACGGCGGAAAACACGCTTTCCCAGGAAGAACAATACATGATATTGGGCATGGAAAACAGCTTTTCACAGGCCAGCTGCGAGTACGCGCCCTCGATTCCCTGGCAGGCGACCGGCGGATTTTTCGGGAAGCTTTTTTCGGTGTTCTCAATCGCCTCTTTGATGGTTTCCAGCATGGGCGAAACCGGGCGCAGCGTTTGCTCCTGGTAATTGCGCGACAGGTCGAACAGCTGGTGATAGAGCGCGGAGGCGTATGATTTCAGCTCCGGCGGCGTCTGCTCCAGAACGTTTAGTATCTTGTTGCGCTCGCGCTCGGAATCAAAAATCGGCAGCTTGTGCTCGTGCTTAAACCGCGCGATATCCGCGGACGTATTCATCCGGTCGATAAAGGATTTCAGCAGCCCATTATCCGCGGCGTCGATTCTTTCCCGAAAATCTTTCATATCCATAGCTATTCTCCTATCGTAGGTTGATTACCCAAAAGTATATCACAGATCGCGATGGCGGCGGCGGCCTCGACGCACGGTATGGCGCGCGGGACGATGCAGGGGTCGTGCCTGCCGCGGATCGAAAGCTTTACGTTTTCACGCCTGGACAGGCTGACGCTGTCCTGCTCCATTGCGATGGACGGGGTCGGCTTGATTACCGCCCTGAAGATCAGCGGCATGCCCGTGGTGATTCCGCCCAGAATTCCGCCGTGGTTGTTGGTCTTCGTCCGGATGGCGTCCCCGTCCATGAAGTACGGATCGTTGTTTTCGGACCCCCGCATGCGCGCGCCTTCAAACCCGCTGCCAAAGGCTATGCCTTTCACCGCGGGAATACCGAAGACGACCTGTGCGATTTTATTCTCCATGCCTTCAAACATCGGATTGCCAAGGCCCGCAGGCAGGCCGGTTGCCGCGCATTCGATAACGCCGCCCAGGGAATCGCCGGCTTTGCGCGCATCATCGATTTCGGCAAGCATGTTTTTCCATGCCGATGCGTTCAGCGCCGGGGGTTTGCCTGTAGGCAGGGCGCTGAAATCCGGACGTACGGGATCAAACGGCGTATTGTCGGCGTTCCCTATAGACAGGATATGCGCGGCGACGGCGATGCCCCGCTGCTTTAAAAGCTGCAGGCAAAGGCCGCCCGCGACGCACAGCGGCGCGGTGAGCCTGCCGGAGAACTGCCCGCCGCCCGCGACGTCGTTTTTACCGTTGAATTTCACATATGCCGCGTAATCGGCGTGTGAGGGGCGCGGGATATCCTTCAGGGCTTCGTAATCGGAGGAACGGGCGTCCGTGTTGCGGATGATCGCTGTGATCGGTGCGCCGCAGGTTTCGCCATCTCTGAGCCCCGCGATGAACTCGGGGATATCCGCTTCTTTGCGCTTGGTGCCGTATGCCGTGCCGCCGGGGGCGCGCCGATTGAGAAAACATTGCAGCGCATCCGTATCGACCGTCATTCCGGCGGGAAACCCGTCGATCACGATGCCGATCGCGGGCGCGTGCGACTGCCCGAAGATGGTGATTTTCAGATTTGTGCCGTAAGTATTCATGGCTGTTCCTCCGCGGTCCCGCCGCCAAGCGACCGTAAATCATCAAAGAAGCGGGGATAGGATTTATTCACCGACCCGGCCTGCGCAATGGCGACCTCGCCGTCGCACAGCACCGACGCGACCGCCGCCATCATGGCGACGCGGTGATCGTTTTGCGAGTTTATACTACCGCCGCGCAGTTTACGCCCGCCTTCAATCAATAAGGAATCGGGGGTTTCGGCGATCTGCGCGCCCAGCGCGCCGAGCGTATTTGCAATCGCGCTCAGGCGGTCGCTTTCCTTAAGCCGCAGCCGCGCCGCGTTCAGTATCCGCGTCCGGCCTTCGGCGGCAAGGGCGACGACGGCGATCATCGGCACCAGATCGGGAATATCGCGCACGCCTACGTCTATACCTTTCAAATGGCCGCCGCAGACTGTAATCCCGGAGGCATCTCTACAAACGGCAGCGCCGAAACGCCGCAAGATATGGATAAACGCCTTATCGCCCTGCGGGCTGTTTGTGTCAAGACCGGTGATCGTAACGGGTTGTTCGGATACGGCGCCAAGCGCCAGCCACGGGGCCGCGTTGGACCAGTCGCCCTCCACGGTCAGTTTTCCGGGGGAGCTGAATTGCTGGCCGCCCCTGATGAGAAAACTTCCGCATCGCTCCTCAATCTCAATGCCGAAATCCCTGAGCGCCCGCAACGTGAGATCGACGTAAGGGCGGCTTTCCAGCTTGCCGGTCACGTTGATGCGGCTGTTTTCAACGAGCAGCGGAAGCGCCAGCAGCAATCCCGTGATGAACTGGGAGGATACGTTTCCGGCGATCCTGTATTCGCCGCCGGTCAGGCTGCCGGATACGGTCAACGGCGCGCTTCCCTGCGGCGACAGCGCGCAGCCGTGCGCGGTCAATTCCCCGTATAAAGGCGACAAGGGGCGCTGCGGCAGCCGGGCGCGCATGGAAAACGAAGCGCCGGCTCCCAGCGCGCAGGCGACGGGCAGCATAAAGCGAAGCGTGGAGCCTGATTCCCCGCAGTCCAGCGTACAGGATTCGGCGGATACCGGCCGCGCGAGCGGGGCAACGGTAAAAACGCCATCCATATAAGATATTGCAGCGCCAAGCGCTGTCAGGCAGCGGACGGTCGCCAGGATATCCTCGTTAATGTCGCAGCAGGCGATCTCGGTGTTTCGATCCGCAAGCGCGGCGGCAATCAGCACGCGGTGCGCGTGTGATTTGGAGGAAATGGCGCGTAGCGTACCGCCGGCCGGCGTTTTTTTAACCGTTAATCTCATTTATAAGTTCCTTCGCTGCCCTGGCAATCCAAGGCTTACCAGCTGTTCAAAATCATCCATTGGGAGATTCATTTGCACCAAGCGGCCAAAATCATTGATAGCAATCCATGTGATTAAATCGGTTTGCCGCTTCTTGTCCATCCGCGCGGTATCGGCGATCTCTTTCGCACGATAGGATGTTTCCGTGGGCAGGCCGTGCAGCGTAAACAGCCTGACGATCTCGTCGGCCGTTGCCTGCGAACACATGCCCTTTCTCGCGCATATACGCGCCGTAAGGCAGGTACCGATGGCAACCGACTGCCCGTGCGAAAGGGTATACCTGCTCAGCGTTTCCACGGCGTGGCCAATCGTGTGGCCGAGGTTTAAAAGCTTACGCGCGCCCGCTTCCCGTTCGTCCGCCTCCACCACGTTGCGCTTGATTTGGACGTTGAGAGAGATGACAGTTTCCAGATTGGGCTTGATCGGTTGATAAAGGAGTTCCTTCAACTCTCCGCCATCCAGGATGCCGTGCTTGATGACCTCAGCCATGCCGCTTGTAAACTCGGCAGGCTCCAGCGTATCAAACGTGCGCCAGTCGCACAGCACCAGGCTGGGTTGGTAAAACACGCCCGCCAGGTTTTTGCCCGCCGCAAGGTCGATACCCGTTTTGCCGCCGACGGAGGAATCCACCGCGGCCAGAAGCGTGGTGGGCATCTGCACGGCTTTGATTCCCCGCATATAGGTCGCCGCCGCGAAACCCGCCAGATCGCCGACCACGCCGCCGCCAAGCGCGATCACGGTATCCGTGCGGCTCATGGCGCTTTCGGCCAGGAAGTTGAGCAGCCTGATATAGGTATCGGCGTTTTTGGACTGCTCGCCGTTTGGGAACACGAAGCCGTGTACCTTGTTTCCGTTTGCGGCAAGCTGCTTTTTCAATACGTCGCCGTACAGCGGATACACCTTGTCGTCGGATACGATGGTCACCGCGCCGTTTTTTATAATGGGGGACAGGCACGTGATTGCGGAAAGAATCAGGCAATCGTCTATGATAACGTCGTAGGGGCTGGACGCCCGCACGGTCAGCTTCACCATTACCCGTCCACCTCCTCCTTGATCTTCACGCCCTCGGACAGAAGCTTAAACAGCGCGTCCTTGTCGTTATCGCCGAGGGCCTTGCGGTATTTCGCCAATGAATCAAGAAAGATATCCAGTTCCTGCACCAGCATATCGCGGTTTAAAAGGAACAGCTCCATCCACATGTTCGGGTCCAGCCAGGCGACCCTTGTGAGGTCGCGGTAACTGCCGGCGGAAAAGCCGTCGTGCTCGCGCGCCGTGGGGCTTTTGATATAGGCGTTTGACACGATGTGCGCCATTTGCGAGGTGAATGCGATCATCTTGTCGTGCGTTTCCGGCGTGGTTACGGTCAGGCGGCCGAAGCCTACGGGCTTCAATGCTTTTTCCATCTGGTCGAACAGACGGATATCGTCGGTTCTCTCGGGCACGAGGATCATGGACGCGCCGTCGAACAGGTCCGCCGAACTGCTTTTGAAGCCAGAGGTATGCTTGCCGGCCATCGGATGCCCGCCGACAAAGGTAAATCCGTGCTTTCCGGCGATAGCCCAGCATTGCTCGCATACCGCTCGCTTCACGCCGCAGCAGTCGAAAACAATGGTCGTTTGTTGAATATAGGGAGCGATATGCTCCAGATACTCGATGGCGTCCGCCGGATAAACCGCAATCAGAATCGCGTCGCAGTGCGCGATGGTTTCCTTGTTCAATTCGCCGTTGATGGCGCCGTCCAGCTTAGCGATGCCCTGTACGGCCGTGTCGCGGTCATAACCGTAAACGGCCTTTACCCCCGCGCGCTGGTATGCCTTCGCCAGCGAGCCGCCGATCAGCCCGAGGCCCGCGATCCCGACGGTTAATTCATTCTGCTTGGCTGGCACTTTCAAGCACCTCGCGAATCTTTTTCATCTGCTCAGCGATTTCCCTGAACTCCGCCGGGGTTACGGACTGCGGGCCGTCGGACAGCGCATTTTGCGGATCGTTGTGTACTTCGATCATCACGGCGTCCGCGCCGGCCGCGACGGCCGCCATCGCCATGGGCTTTACCAGCTTGGCAATGCCGGTGGCGTGGCTGGGGTCCACCACGACGGGCAGATGGGTGAGGTCTTTGAGCATCGGGACCGCCGACAGATCCAGGGTGTTTCGCGTATAGGTCTCAAAGGTGCGGATGCCGCGCTCGCAAAGCATTACGTTGGGATTGCCCTCGCTCATAATATACTCGGCGCTCATCAGCAGCTCTTTCATTGTATTGGCAAGGCCGCGCTTCAACAAAATCGGCTTTTTGGTTTTGCCGAGTTCCTTGAGGAGCTCAAAGTTCTGCATGTTCCGCGCGCCGACCTGGATCACGTCCACGCCCTCAAACAGCGGCAGATGGTTGGCGTTCATGATTTCGGTCACGATCGGCATGCCGGTCAGCTTCTTCGCCTCCAAAAGCAGTTCGATCCCCTCCGCTTTCAGCCCCTGAAAATCATAGGGCGAGGTTCTTGGCTTGAACGCGCCGCCGCGCAGCAAACCAGCGCCGGAGGCTTTGATACTCTGCGCGATACCGATGATCTGTTCTTTGGTCTCTACGGAACACGGCCCCGCGATGATTTGGAAATGGCCGCCGCCGATTTTCAGATCGCCGATCTGAACAACGGAGGGATCCGGATGGAATTTGCGGTTGGCGCTTTTAAACGGCTCGGAGATCCGCATCACCGATTCGATGATATCCAGACTGCGAAGCAGATCGATATCGATGGACGATGTATCGCCAATCAAGCCGAGAATCGTATGAAACTCGCCTTTGGATACGTGCACGTCCAGATTGCGGCTCTTGAACCATTCGATGAGGTTGTCGATTTTTTCCTGTGGGATACCGGGTTTCAACACTGCTACCATACTACTGCACCTACTTTTTATAATGAAGGCATGCAAGGCGAGCCTCGCATGTCCTTCTGTTCCCGTCTGGAAAGTATGCCCGCAGAACGGGCGGTTTCTGCTGCTGTGGAGGTTGGAAAATCGTATGCCGGATGATCTTCGGCATCACCGGAGTAAGCGTTGTATACAGTCCGGCCAGTTCAAATCTAACATAATTTACGGTGCCGTGTCAACAATCCGGCGCAATCATTGGATGCCGATTCGATTGCATAACTTGATTTTGATCTTTCCAAGAGACGATGAACGTCCCAATATTATAGATACAAACTATGGCAACGCATACTTCAGGAGAAGCATTTCAAAACCGAGGTCGGCTACGGGGTGTACGATATCTGCCAGCATTTCGCCAACGGATACGCTTTTCTTTGTGCCTCGTTTCCCAATTCCACAATATTTTCCAAATAGTGTAATATATGACATGGAAATTTAATGAATTCGGGATTGACAGGCGAAGTGATTCACGATATTCTAGGCGCATATGTAGTATTTTCAATTCTACCAATCAAACGGAGGAATTTCCCGCTGTTCTTTATAGGTTTGTCTGAAGCCGGAAGAGATGCATTTGATAAATTCCTATCTGTTTATAGGATTGATAGAGAATATTACACAATTATATGTGGAGGAAAAACATCATGACGAGTGTTGTTCAGTTCAGGACACGCCTGCTTTTGCTTGCGCTTGCGCTGGCCGCAAGCCTTTTTCTTATCATGGTACAAACGGCGTCGGCGGACGGGACTGTCCTGTCGGCCGGTGATATTGCAATTATCGGCGTTAATTCAGACGGGGATGACGATTTTGCCTTTGTTTTACTTAAAGATGTTGCAGCCGGTACCAGCCTATATGTTACCGATAAAGGATGGAACGATGCCAGTGGATTCTTTACCGTAGCGGGCGACGGCGTATGGCAGTGGAGCACATCCGTTGCGTTGTCAAGGGGAACCGTTATTCATGTGACTACATCGGATAATGGCGTTATCATTCCCGATCCCTTGTCGGCTGATCCGGGAACCATTACCTGGGTCGAAAACAACAGCACCGTGGTTTCCTATATGGGCGATCAGGTATTCCTGTATCAGGGAACCGAAGCTTCGCCGACTTTGATTGCGGGTTGCACCTGGAACGTGGAAAGCGGATCAACCACAGCGAACTGGGACGGATCCGCCGTATCGGCAATGACGTCCGCCCTGCCGGATCAGCTGACCAATGGCGAAACTGCGATCTGGCTGTATGAGGCGGGAGAGAGCCCGACCGAAAGAGATAATTTTAAATATAACGGCATCACATCGGGTTCGCCTGCGCAACTGCGGGCGGCGATTAATACTCTGTCCAACTGGCTTGTGGATACTACCACCGTATCCACCGGTAATCCGTATGACCTTGAAACGTTTCCCACGTTTACGGTAGAGATTACCAATACTGCGCCGACGCTCGCACACAACACAGGCATGACGGTAAACGAGGGCGCAAGCAAAACGATCACCCAGGCGATGCTGCAGGTAACAGACGCCGAACAGGCGGCAAGCGCGCTGACCTATACGCTCACGGCAGTACCGGCAAACGGTACACTGTACAATGGTGCAACGGCGCTCAGCCTGTCGGGGACAAAAACGTTTACGCAGGCGGATATTGACGGGAGCTCCATTTCCTATACGCACAACGGCGGCGAAACAACGTCCGACAGCTTCAAATTCACCGTTTCCGACGGCGACGGCGGAAGCATATCGGAAACGACGTTTTCGATCACCGTTACCTCGGTGAACGACGCGCCACAGGCGACAAGCGTTCAGCTTTCAGGTACAACCATTTATGGGCAGGCGCTGACGGGAAGCTATACTTACGTCGACGCGGAAACCGATCCCGAGGGAACCTCAACCTTTCAATGGTACCGTGCGGACAGCGCCGCGGGGCTCAACCATACGGCAATCTCCGGCGCGACGCTAAGCACCTATACGCTTGCGGCGGCGGACGTTGAGAAATATATCAGCTTTGCAGTGACGCCCGCCGCGCAAACGGGAACCAGCCCCGGTGCAACGGTGCAGAGCGCCTGGTCTTCCCAGATCCAAAAAGCGGACTGTGAAACAACGACCGTTGAAGCGCCCGTGCTGTCCGGAAGGACAACCTCCAGCATTACGCTGGTATCCGTTTCGGGGTACGAGTATACGCGTGTTGCTGAAAACGCAGAATGGAACACCGGTACATGGCAGGACGCAACGCTATTTGACGGGCTATCCAGCGGAGCAACCCATGATTTCTATCAAAGGGTGAAGGAGACGGATACGCACAAAGCCTCCGCTGTTTCCGCAAAACTGACCGTAACTACGCTGGCCGCGCCAAGCATCACCACAACTTCCCTTCCAAACGGCGTCACAGAGCAGGCGTACAGCCAGGTGCTGGCGGCTACCGGCACGACGCCTATTACCTGGACGATCGCAAGCGGCAGCCTGCCGGCGGGATTGTCGCTGTCGGGGGTTACGATTTCCGGCACGCCGGCAACGGCGGGCAGCTATAATTTCACGGTCAAGGCGGAAAACACGGTGGGCAGCGATACGCAGGCATTAAGCATTGTCGTATCGGCGGCGCCAACCATCACCACAATATCATTGCCGAACGGCACCACAGGGCAGGCGTACAGCCAGATGCTGGAGGCGACGGGCACGACGCCCATCACATGGACGATTGAAAGCGGCGGCCTGCCGGCGGGAGTATCGCTTTCGGGAGATACGATATCGGGAACTCCTTCGGCAGCCGGAACCTTTAATTTCACGGTGAAAGCTGAGAATACGGCTGGTAACGATACACAGGCGCTCAGCATTACGGTGGCGGATCCCACCTATACAGCCAGCATTACACCTACGTCAAAGAGTTTTCCGGATGCCGTGGAAAGCTATGGAGAACAGGTGGCGACAGAGTTTACGATTACGAATACGGGCACCGGGCAGCTCACCAATCTGTCGGCGCAGATTTCGGCGGGCAGCGGTTATTTTGAAATTTCCACCGCTTTGGCAAATACTTCGCTTTCCGCAACAAACAGCACCACAGTATCCGTACGCCCGCAAACGGGGCTCGCGGTCGATGATTACACAGGAACGCTGACGGTAACGGGCGACCATGGTATCTCCGTAAGCGCCGCGCTGGCCTTTACCGTCAACGAAGCGCCCACCTATACAATCAGCGCCGCGCCGGATCCCGTGGCATTCGGCAGTCTGGCGGAGGGTTACCTGCCGGTGAGTGCGAAACTGGTTACGGTTACCAACACGGGGAACCAAAGCGTTACGCTATCCCAGCCGTCCGCTGTGAATTATACACTCGGCGCGCTGTCCGCAACGCAGATACAGCCTGCGGGTACCGCCACGTTCACAATCGCGCCCAAAGACGGCCTGACAGCCGGGAACTGGGACGAGGTGATCCAAATCCAGGGCTCAAACGGCGCCAGCACACAGGTTACGGCAAAATTCACCTGCACGGTTCCTGTGCCCTACCAAATCACCAGCGGCGGCGGCAGCTTCTATCTTCAAAGCGGTGAAACTGTTACCATCGTCAGCAACGGCCTGTTTGCCAATTTCACAGGCTTAACAAGCAACGGAGCGCTCGTGGGCGGCTGGAATTACGATCTGACGGAAGGCAGCTGTATCATCACGCTGCACAACGATTATCTCAACAGCCTTCCCGTGGGTACGTATGCGATGCGCTTTCATTTTATGGATGGCTATGCGGAAACGAACCTGACGATAAATGAAGCCATACCGCAAACCGGAGATGACGTGCCGGTACTGCTGTATTGGATCCTGGCGGCGCTGACCGCCGGAACGTTGATCCTGCTGGGAATAAAACGGATATTCGGATAAAAGCGTTTCGGATTTATACCGTATCTTGATTTGTACTGAAAATGAAACGTCGCCGCGAACTAAGCGCAGTCCGCAAATCGTAATTTCGTCTTTTCGTTCTTCGTCCACCTCGCATTCAAGCAAGCTTGAATGCGAAGAGGAGGAGCGACGGAGCGTGGTGGGCAACCGAAATGAGCGTGCACCCTGTGTGGTGCTTGCACGAAGTGCAAAGCGAATTGAGGTTGAGACGTTTTGCAGAGCATCACGACTGGTAGGGAGTGAGGCGACAACAAAACGGACGGGCAATGACGCTTGAATGAAATAAATGCGTCGTCGCGAACTAAGCGCAGTCTGCAAATCGTAATTTCGTCTTTTCGTTCTTCGTCCACCTCGCATTCAAGCAAGCTTGAATGCGAAGAGGAGGAGCGACGGAATGAATGAGCGGTGGATTTTTCTATGCAATAGAAAAGCCGCCGCGAACGATATGTAGTCCGCGACGACGACTGGTGCGGTCGATGGGACTTGAACCCATACTCGGTTAAGAACACGCCCCTCAAACGTGCGCGTATGCCAATTCCGCCACGACCGCAGGCAACGGCTATTATAGGGTTTTT
>Ga0116164_10002141_pt1 | contig 14315 bp, 13 predicted proteins | sample AD_UKC109_MetaG_FD_89888 | JGI IMG/M metagenome (GOLD analysis project Ga0116164, IMG submission 89888) | Active sludge microbial communities of municipal wastewater-treating anaerobic digesters from Hong Kong - AD_UKC109_MetaG | ecosystem: Engineered > Bioreactor > Anaerobic > Digestate... | reverse complement strand
TCCGTTGTTGATGGCAAGCACCCCGAGGTCGAAGTGCCCGGTATCGCGAAAAAAGTATTCAAATTCGTGGGGCGAGGGATCCGGGCTGTCTTCATAAAGAATCTCATATGGGGTATACAGGCGAAGGGAATCGGTTCCGGGGGAATAGGCTGCTTCGAGGGTAACACCTGTGGCAAAACAGGTGTTGATCTGGTCGAGCGTAGGGGTGACGACCGGCGGGTTGGCCAGGTTGACCAGGTTGTTGCGGGTGCGGGTGTAGGTGCATCCTAAAACGGTTTGAAGCGTCAGGGTGACCGTAAAATTTCCTTCGGTGGTGTAGGTGTGTGTAGAATTGGCCCCGGTTGCGTGGTTTCCGTCCCCAAAGTCCCAGGTAAACGATTGGGGCGTATCGTTCGGGATCAGGTATTGGGCTTCAAAATTAGTTGGCCCGGCCGGCAAACAGCCCAGGGTTGCCCCCGATACCCGAAAGTCGATGGTTGGGGCGGTCAGAACAATGTTTTTAACGATTTGATGGCTGCAAGCGTCTTCGCTATATACGGTGAGCCGGACCGGGATGGTGCCCGGATCGGGAAAATTATGGGTGAAGGAAGGCAGCGTGGAAAGCGGCTGCCACAGGCCGGCGCTGACCTCCCATTCCCAGGAACGGGAAACAAGGGTTTTCCCTAGCGCTGAAACACTTTCATCGGTAAAGTGTACGTTAAATCCCCCGTGGCAAATGGGTGTTGTGGAGTAGGAATAATCGGCGATAACTTCTTCTGCTTCCACCGAATGGGTTATTGTCCGGGTACACCCGTCGTCGAAGGTGCCGGTGAGGCGTACCGTTTTGATTCCTGCCGAACCGAAAACATGGGTAGGGCGGGCTACGGTGGCATCGATGATGCCGTCTTCATCGAAATCCCATTCATATCCCGAAAGGGTGGCTGAGGCGCTTGCCTCAAAATAGGTGGTGTCGCCCAGACAGGTTGTTTCCGGCGAAAAGGTAAAGTCGCTCCAATTGTTGTAGTTGAAACGAACGGTATCGGTGAAAAGATCGGAGATGCATCCCCGTTCCGAGGTATCTCTCAGCCCGACAACATAAGAGCCGTAATCGGGGAAAGAATAGCTGAAGTCTTCTTCTGTTCCGCGGAGCACTCCGTCGACATACCAGGCATAACCGGTTATTTCGCTACCTTCAATTTCCGAAGTGTGGATAAAGGACGTTTGTGAAGGAGCGCAGGGATCGGCTTTTATGTAGGAAAAAGATGCATCGGGCCGGTCGAATACCTCGAACAGTTCGTTTTCAATTTTGGCGCTATAGCAGCCGTTATCGTCGGTAACAACCAGCGCAACATTGTATAAGCCTCCTTGTAGTCCGGAAACATGAACAGATGGATTGGTGGAAAAAATTTCCGGATGTTTTCCGTAAAAATACCAGTTGTAGTACGATTCGCTGCCCCCGGTTACACCGCCAACAGGGTAGTTGTTGTAAAGGAAGGGCGCTACGTTAACCGGCGAACCGGTTGAACTAAGCGTCAACGCATGGGGCTCACACCCGGGCTGGAGGTTCCGGTCGATCGCGGGCTGGGGTTTGGGGAAAACTGTAAGCGTCTCCGAAAAGGAGGCTTCATTGGGTTCTCCCTCGTTTATGGTCAGTGTAACCGTATAGGTTCCTGGTTTTCCGTAAAAATTGTTGGTGGGGTTGGGCAGGGTAGAGATGTTGCTGTTTCCCAGGTCCCAAAGGTAGCTGTTGGCTCCTTTCGATCGGTTGGTGAAATTGACCATCAGGGAATTACATCCCTGCTGCACGTTCATCGAAAATGCGGAATAGGTTGTGCCTGCCGGGTGGACGTAAATTGTAAACGTACGCGCAACGGTCAGGCCCCCTGCATCGCGTGCCGTAACAGTAAGCTGATACGTGCTCGCGGTAGTGGGTGTGCCCTGTAACGTGTCGTGCCGGATGGTGATTCCGGGCAGAGAACCCGTGACACTTATTGTGAGCGGATCGTGGTTTTCGTCTTTAAAAGCATTGGAAGGGATGACATAAAAAAAAGCTTCCCCCACTTCGGCATGTTGGTTGGGAATCCCCTTGTCCATGACCGGTGGCAGGTTTTGTGAAAAGGAGAGATTTGTTAAGAAAAACAGACCGATGAAAAACATCAGCCCCCCGATTCTACACCAGTTTAAGCTCCCGCACAGTCTCATTTATTCTCTTTTTCCGGATGAACCCCTATTCCGCAACGAAGGTTTTCCCCGATTTCAAGTCGGATTGCATCCGGCTTATAAAGAATTGTTCTGCTAAAGTATAAAATTATTGTGTACGGTGTGCATTTTGAGTCTGCGAATTACACGAATGATTTAACGGATCCCAAAATACATGAACGACGATTTTTAATGAACGGCTGGCGAACAGAACTTCATTTTTTTTTCTTTGCTCTTTTCAAACGTTTTTTTTATCGGCCTTTTTGCTAACTTGTGCAGAAATTAAAGATCATTGGCAATGAAGTGCTGGTTTTTAAAGAGGGCAGTGGGATGGGGAATTATCCTCCTTTTGCTGGTAAGGGGAGGGCTTTTTGCTCAGGAAAAGAGTGACTTGTACCAGAAGCTGGTTAGCCAGCCTGAATTTATTTCGGTGCAAAAAATCGATCCCCATCCGTTTTTCTCCGAGGCCTATGAAATTTTGGTCGACCAGTATCTGGACCATGGCAATCCGGCAGCCGGGAAATTTATTCAACGGATTATCCTGTCCATCTATAATCCATATAGCCCGGTAGTGCTGGTTACCGAGGGGTACGATGCCAAACGTTCGGCAGTCGATTCCTACATAAACGAACTGAGCAAGATTGTAGAGGCAAACCAACTGGTGGTGGAACACCGGTATTTTGGAAAATCGATGCCCGAAACCGTAAACTGGGATTACCTTACTGTTCAGAATGCCAGTATGGATCTGCACCGTATCTACCGGATTTTTGGAAGGTTATTCAACAACAACAATAAATGGATCGCGACCGGAATCAGCAAGGGGGGGCAAATGACCCTGGCCTATAAGGCTTTTTTCCCCGACGATATGGACATATGGATACCCTATGTGGCCCCGAATTGTTTTTCGGTCGAAGACAAACGTTTTGATCGTTTCTTCCAAACTGTGGGGAAGAAGGTTTGTCGCGAAAAGATCGAAAGTTTTCAGAAAGCGGTTCTATCCCGGAGGGATTCCATACAACCCCTGCTCGACAGCCTGATTGCCGTACGGAACTACACCTTCCAGCTGACTCCGGATGCCGTGCTGGATTATTGTGTATTGGAGTATGCTTTTTCGTTTTGGCAGTGGGGTTATTATTGTGCTAACATTCCGCCCGATACCGCATCGTACCGGGCATTGTTCGAACACCTTGCCGAAGTGTGCGATCCCGATTATTTTTCGCGGGAAGAAACCCGACCCATGCAGGCTTTTTTTGTTCAGGCAGCCAGGGAGATCGGTTACTATCCGTACAATACAAAGATCCTGGCTCCATACCTGTCTGTTTCGAATACAAAGGATTACCTGGCGCAGATATTTTTGCCCGAAGGGCTTTCGTACAAATTTTCTCCCGATGTTTCGAAGTTAATCGAAAAGACGGTGAACCGGGACGGCGATCACATCCTGTTAATTTACGGTGAAAATGATCCCTGGACAGCTGCCTCTGTGAAGGTTTCCCGTGGGAGCGAGGCGGTTAAAATGGTCATTCCCAATGCCAGCCACCGGGTTCGGATCAAGAATATGACCTATGCCCAGCAGGCAAAAATATATATGCTCCTTGAAACCTGGCTTGAAGAGGATTAGCCTTCGCGGAGCGCTTCAATTTCTGCGATTTCCATTGGCTTTTTTCGTCCGAGTAAGCGGTAACCCTCCGGAATGATAAGGTAGTTTTGTTCGATGCGTACACCGCTGAAGCCGATGTACGCTTCCACCTTGTCGTAGTTGATGAAATTTTCGAATTTCTTTTCTTCTTTCCATCGGTGAATCAATTCCGGGATGAAATAAATGCCCGGTTCGATGGTAAGGACAAAACCGGGCTTCAGCGCTTTTGCCAGTCGGAGCGATTTCAATCCAAACTGGGTGCTTTTGGCTTCGCCGTTGTACCCGACATTCACTTCACCAAGGTCTTCCATATCGTGCACATCCAGTCCCATCATGTGCCCCAAACCGGTGGGGAAGAAGAGGGCATGGGCTCCCTCGGCCAGGGCTTCCTCTGTGTCGCCTTGGGTGAATCCCAGGTCTTTTAATCCGTTGAAAATGATCCGGGCAGCCTCGAAATGAACCCGGCGAAATTCGGTGCCGGGCGACAAGAGGGCGGCTGCCCCACAGTGGGCCGCGAGAACGAGCTGGTAAATTTCTTTCTGGCGGGTTGTGAACTTCCGGCCGACCGGAAAGGTGCTGGTCAGATCGCCGGCATAAAAAGAGGGTGTTTCGGCTCCCGCGTCGAGCAAAAAGAGCTGTCCTTCGCGGGCAATGTTCCCGTGGAAATGATTGTGCAGCACTTCACCCCGAACGGTGGCAATCACAGGAAAAGCAATATTTCCGTTCCGTTCGAGGGGGATCCGGGTGACCAGGGCCGCAATTTCCGATTCCATCATGCCCGGTCGAAGATGCCGGATGGCCGCCTCATGCATGTCGACGCTCCAGTTGACCGCCTTGTTGATTTCGTCAATTTCTTCGCTGCTTTTGATTTCCCGCTGGCTGATCACGGCTTTCACCAGCTCATCGGACGCTTTCAGGGCAAACTGATCGGGGCGGATGTTCAGCAGACGGAGCAGTTTGATTTTGTTTTCGGGCCGGTAAGGAGGAAGAAAGTGGATCTCCCTTCCCGAAGCCAGCGCTTCTCTCAGGAGGGTGTACAGGCGAACCGTAGGAAGTACTTCATTCACACCTACCGCCTCGCTTTGTTCCTGAAGGGTGGGCTTGTTCCCCATCCAGACGATTTCATCCAGCGTCAGTTCGTCGCCAAACAGGGTTTCGGTGCCCGAATCGAGATCGATTACGGCTGCCAGAGAGGGCAGCGACAGGCCAAAATAGTAGAGAAAAGAACTGTGTTGCCGAAAGGGATAGGGATTGTCGGTATAATTCATGGGCGCTTCGTCGTTGCCCAGAAAAAGGATGATTCCCTTGCTCATGGCGTTTTTTAAAAGCTGACGCCGTTGGATATAGGTTTCTTTTGCAAACATCGGATTCGGTTTTTAACGTTCAAATGTAGGCAATTTCTGAAAGACATTTCCCAAAAAAAGATCATCTTGTTGCATCCTCTGTCAAAAACAATCCGAAAAACTTGTTTCGGGTTTTGGTTCGAATTTTGCTATCTTGCTACACATAAACAAACGGACAAATCATGGCTAAAATACTGGTGATCGACGATGAACGTGCCATTCGCAATACGTTGAAGGAGATTCTTTCGTATGAAAACTATTCGGTGGAGGTAGCCGAAAATGCAGCCCAGGCAATGGATCGGGTTCGGGGCGCCGAGTTCGACCTGATCCTTTGCGATATAAAAATGCCCGAAATGGACGGACTGGAATTGCTGCCTCTTTTGCTCGAACAGCATCCCGATACCCCCGTGGTCATGATCTCGGGCCATGGTAACATCGACACGGCCGTTGAAGCCATCAAAAAAGGCGCCTACGATTTTATTGAGAAACCCCTCGACCTGAATCGATTGCTGATAACGATCCGCAATGCGCTCGAACGTTCAACCCTGGTGACGGAAACCAAAACCCTCCGGAAGAAGGTTCATTCAAAATATACCATTGTTGGCGAATCGGCAGCCATCCAACGAATTTTTGATATCACGGCAAAAGTAGCACCCACCGATGCCCGGGTGCTGATTACGGGGGCCAACGGAACCGGGAAAGAACTTGTGGCCCGGCGTCTTCACGACCTGAGCAACCGGGCTTCCGGCGCCTTTGTGGAAGTGAATTGCGCGGCTATTCCTTCCGAATTGATCGAGAGCGAATTGTTTGGTCATGAAAAGGGATCCTTCACCTCGGCGGTGAAACAGCGTAAAGGAAAGTTTGAACAGGCCGAGGGGGGCACTTTGTTTCTCGACGAAATTGGCGACATGAGCCTGTCGGCCCAGGCAAAAGTACTGCGGGCCCTGCAGGAAAACGAAATTTCACGGGTCGGAGGCGAGAAAGCAATTCGGGTCGATGTGCGGGTTATTGCCGCAACCAACAAGGATTTGCAGAAAGAAATTGAAGCGGGCCGTTTCCGCGAGGACCTCTACCACCGCTTAAGCGTCATCCTGATTCATGTGCCCTCCCTGAACGAACGGATTGACGACATCCCCATTCTGGGCGCCTACTTTATCGAACAAATCTGCACCGAATACGGGATGCCGCCCAAAACCCTTTCGCCCGAAGCAATCGGAGAACTGCAAAAAATCAAATGGACCGGCAACATCCGGGAATTCCGGAATGTGGTGGAACGGCTGATCATCCTGTGCGGACCGGTGATCACCGGCGAGGATGTGCTGAATTTTGCCCAACCGCTGAAGTAGGATCCACGAATTCACGAATTCACGAATTCACGAATTCACGAATTCCACGAATTCCACGAATTCACGAATTCACGACTCCACGAATTCCACGAATTCCACGAATTCCACGAATTCCACGAATTCCACGAAATTCACGACTAAACGACTCCTCGAATTCAACCGGGGTAAGGCAACGCGTGCGAGAGAATCGTTCAATCCATCCCGCGGTTCAGCGGCAGAATCCTGTATCGAACGGAAGGGTAGCTCGTTGGAATCTTCACCCGTACAACCGAATATTCTGCCCCTGACAAGGTTTCTACATTCCGGCCATACAGGGCGCATCCTCTTATGCAGGCGATACCGTGGCCGGTTGTTTTTTGCTGTTCACTCATTACCCCGGTTTCCATTGCATTCCACCCGGGGCTACCGACATTTGACCCGTCCCGGGTCACCCGTGATGAAACGCGGTGCAAAACAACAGATCGCTCCTGGGGAGTTAAACCGGGTCGGATTATACATATTCTTTATGTTCATCGGGATGGAGGCAATTCAAAGTTCCAAAAAACAGCAACAACCCGAATCCGTGTTGCACGGAGAGCCCTGACAGGGCTTAATTTCAATAACCCCGGGTGGAACCCGGGGTAAGGGCATGCGTGCGAGAGAACCGTTCGATCTACCCGGCTGGTTTAGTGGTAGTATTTTGTATCGAACGGAACAGTAGCGCGTTGTTAGCATACCCGTGCAACCGAATATTTTACCCAAATCAGGGCTTCTGCCTTCCGGCCATACCGAGTGTAACCTTATTTGAAGGCGGTACCGTGGCCGGATGGTGTTTTGTCCTGTTCCCCGACCCACCGGCATAAATGCCGGGGCAATTCATCGTCCATTCATCGAACGATCATCCGAAAACGGGTTGCGCGAAAAACCCTGTAAGGGCAAAATAATCCAGCCCGGGGCAACGCCCCGGGTAAAGGAACGCAAAGAATAACCGTTCGATCTTTCCGGCCGGTTCAGCGGCAGAATTTTGTATCGAACGGAATGTCAGCGCGTTGTATATATCATCCGGGAACAGATCACCCTGCTTCCCTACATGAAATTTTTGAGGCCTTCAGGTCTCTGTCATCTCCACATTATGCCCAAAAATTTTGGGTAGGGTCTACCAATGACAGAATTTTGTATTCTGTGTCCTCTCGAACGCATGTGAGAGATCTCAACGTATTTGGTCAGATCTCTCCTAACGCCGAGATGACACCCTTTTTTTTTAACTGTCGTATAAGCATTATGACCCAAAAAATTGGGGGAAGTCTCGAAATGACACGGGAGGGGAAGTTACTCCGAAGAGTGTGCCATGGGTAGCAAAACCTGCCTGTCCGGCAGAACTGCCTCCCACAGGCAGGCAATCTGTTTTTTTAACCAGGCAAAAATGAATTTTTTTGAAAAAAAATCCTTCCGTGCTTTTTAATGGACGGAAGGATGATAATTTAGCATGGTAAAAACGAATCCGGGCAAATGGAGCGGAACCTCGATAAAGAAATGAAGGGTTTGATCCTGTGGAATTTATTGTCTTTGGCTTTTTTGGCAGTTACCTTTTTGACACACAAATACCGGCTTTTTGGTGCGCGGTGTGATGTGCGGATTGCGGGTTTCGTTTTGTTCTTTACCATGAGTTCCTATAGCTTGGGCATTTTTATCCGGTTCAGACAGAAGAAGAAAAGAAAAAAATCATTGGAAAGAGACCCCGGATGAGAAAGCAAATAAGGAAACGAAGATGCAAACGAAACACGTTCCCAAAATGGCCAAAATACAATTGAAACGTAAAGGAATTATTCCTCTTTGCCGCTTTAAGGTAAGGATTTTAGATCAGGTATTCACTTTGAAATACCGAAGATCCCTTGAGGTGGATGTGCCCGTAGGCGAACTTACAATTACCCTGCAAATGGACTTTTGGAAAAGCGCTGAGCACATCTCTGTTCCTCCTTCCGGATTGGACATTGTGGTCCGACATATCCTGCCGGACATTGTTTATTATTTTGGAATAACAGGCGTTGTAATCACAACCGTCGGCGTTTGGATCGACATGATTTCTATCTGGTTCCCAGCCGGGTGGATTTTCCTGTATCTTCTGCCCCAATACATTTATTTGCTGGTTCACTGGAAGGATTATTTGAAGATGGAAGCAACAGATCGCTCATTGCCGAACGAAACATGGAGAAAAGAACCAGAAGGGAAGATAGTGCCTCCTGATCCATTAATTGTTAACGAGGATTAAGGAGGATCATTTATTGTTGAAGTTATATAAACCCCGAACGATGATATCGGAATTATTTTTTGATCTCTTTCATTCCTTGCGAAAAAGGAAAATCCAAACCTTTTTAACAGGCTTTGGTATTAGCTGGGGCATCTTCATTCTGATTGTTTTGCTGGGTGTGAGCAACGGTTTTAAAGAAGGTGTCATGCAGCTTTTTCGCTCCTATGTGCAAAACAGCATCTGGATCTATGGAGGTCAAACCCTCGTTGGCACCGGGAATACTGCATACGCAAAACCGGTACGTTTCCGTCTGGAAACAATCCGGCAACTGAAAAATACGTTCCCCCGTTCCATAAAGGCCATAAGTCCGGAAGGCCAAATTGCACAAAACGTAGTTTGTGGAGGACGAAACGAATATGCAACAATACGTGCAGTTTCCTCTGAGTATTTCCAGATTAAAAACGTACAAGCGAAGAATGGGCGCCTGCTCAACAAGGGAGATGACCGGTCTTCGGCAAAAGTCGTTGTTTTGGGTGGTCAGATGAAGGAAAAACTATTTGGGAAAGGAGAGGCAACCGGGAAGTATCTTCAAATGGGGCATTCCGTTTTTACGGTAGTCGGTGTTCTTAAGGGCGGAAACCTGCTGGATCCGTCCGATCAAAACGCGCTCTATATACCTTATTCAACTGCCTTACAAACTCTTTTGGGAGAAGACGGATTCTCGGTTATTGCCCTTTCCTTTTATACACTGACCGATTCGAAAGCGGCCGAAGCGACCCTCCGTGGTTTTTTGGGCAGGTTGTTGCATTTCGATGGCTCGGATTCCGCAACCTTGTATGTTCTTAATCTGGATCAGCAGGTAAAGTCCTTCCGGAAATTTTTCAGAGGGTTGAATATCTTTCTGTGGTTTATTGGCCTGTGTCTGTTGATAAGTGGTTTGGTGGGTGTTGCGAATATTATGTTTGTTGTGATTCGGGAACGAACCAACGAGATCGGTATTCGAAAGGCGATCGGGGCGACCCCTCAAAATATCATTCAAATGATTCTTTTTGAGTCGATTGTTGTTACTTTTTTTGCAGGAATGGTCGGGATTGTTTTGGGAGCGGTTCTCCTTTTCGCGGGGCGCCATGTGTTGCATACTCTGGCTGGAAGTGAATTTCTTATTAAAAATCTCCAGGTTAACTGGATGATTGTTGGGGCTGCTCTTTTTGTGCTGATTATTTCGGGGATTGCCGCGGGATTGGTCCCCGCTGTCAAGGCATCGGAGATTGAACCCATTGATGCGATCCGAAGCGAATGGTAAAAGGAGGAACCATGAACAGAAAAAAAATGGTCAACGGATTGTTGTTGTTTGCCTTCATTTTGTTTGTGAGCTGTTTGATTTGGAAAAAAAAGAATAATCGACCTTCCGTTCCTGATTTTTTGCTGGGACATCTGTTCGACGATGTTATCGTAGTGAAAGAAAAGTTGATCGGTCAACTGGTTTCATCCAGCGAAGTGGAAATCAAATCTAGTGTTTCCGGGGTTATCGAAAAACTGTACATCCAGGTGGGCGATTATGTTCGGGAAGGTGACCCGGTTGCCAGCATAAAACCCACTCCGGAGCCTGGCGAAATGGAAGAAGCACGAAAAAAGCTGAAAGCAGCTGAGATTATGTACGAATTGGAGAAAGGCAACTTTATACGTAAAATGGGATTAGAAGCAAAAGGAGGCATCTCTCAAGCCGAATTGGAGACGGCAAAGGGAAATCTGGCCTTACAAGAGCTCGAATGGAAGGCGGCGCAAAAACAATTGAGGCTGTTGCTTGAAGGCTATATTGAAGAAAATCAGATTGAAAGTAATTTGGTTTCTGCCCCGGCAAGCGGGATCGTAACGGAAGTTTTTGTGAAAATCGGCCAATCCATTATCAAGCGGAACAGTCAAACCGAAGGTAGCTCTTTGGCGGTTGTATCCGATTGGAATCAATTATTGTTTAAAGGAAAGATTCGTGAAAATGACATTGCCCTGATCCGGCCGGGGAAGGCATTACGATATACCATAAATGCTTATCCCAATCTTCAATGCTTCGGGGAGATAATTCGGATCGACCCGCAGGCCGTCAAGGGAGAAAAACCGGTTGTGTTTCCCTTTGAAGCAAGTATTGATTTCCCATCCGATTCGTTGGAGGTGAAAACCGGCCTAACGGTTGAAGCAGAGTGGATCAGGCAAAAAACCGATACCGTGCTTTGCATTGAAGAGAAATACATCCATTATTCGGGCGATTCGGTTTTTGTAAAGACAATCGACCCAAAAGGGAATCAAACCATTAAGTTAATTCAAGCGGGTATTACCGACGGCGAAAAAACGGAAATACGGGAAGGCCTCGAAAAAGGAGACCGGTTGCTGCCGGTTTCGTGGTAAGCAACAAAACCATAAAACAACAGCATATGAGTTATGTAGATGCCATTCGGAAATTGGATGTCCTGGAACGGCAAATCGAACAGGAACGTACCGGCAACGCAGAAGAACTGTCTGGTCGTTTGCGCTTTTCACGCAGGACCTTATTCAACTATTTCGATTTGCTGAAGGAAAAAGGATACACAATTAAGTATTGCAGACGGAGAAATACCTATTATTTTGATGAAAGTCAAACCAGCGATGACAAATAATTGCATAAGTGCAAACTTTTTGCACATTAATTCCATAATTTTGAACAGATTATTAAAACGGAACTCCCATGAAAACTATTTTTTTTGCCGGCATTATCTGTGTAATACTCCTTTTTTATCACGCTTCTTACGCGCAAACAACGGCTACGGAACAGGAGGTGTTGCAATTGTTGTCCGTTAACGGATCAACGGAAAGCAACGATGTGGTTTTTCATCAGCTGTTGCTCCAGTTTCAGCAATTGAAACCCGGTGTTTCCGACTCGGTTTGGGCGAACCTCCGTACGGAGGTCTTCGATGTGGAAATAAACGATCTCACCAAACAACTGGTACCTCTTTATCAAAAGCATTTTTCGCAGGAGGAAGTAAAAGAGCTGATCTGCTTTTACAAAAGCCCCCTGGGTGAAAAGCTTATTGCGAAAACATCCCTCATCACGCAGGAAACTCTTCCGATAAGCCAATCGTGGGCCATGGACCTGATGTCCAAGATCTCCGACTGGTTGAGTGTGCGGGGGTACTAGAAATGGCGGAACCGAAAAGCCATAATAGAGTAGGGAAATAAAAAATTATTCTGTCATGAATGTATTATCTTTTGATCAAATGGAAAACATTGAAGGGAATGGTTGTAGTACTGGTGCAACCAGATTCATTGCTACCGTTGGACTTGTCGCTGGAGTAGGTTCAGCATTCGGCCCAATCGGACTTTTAATATTTGGCCCAACAGCCTTAGCTATGGGTGTTGCAAGTGTTGTTTGCGCTTATACATAGAAGTTGTTTTTTGTATAATGGCAAGATATTTCTGAAATAATAATTGATAGAAACAAATGGTGACGAAAATCCTTGAAAATAGTTATCGTCACCATTTGTTGAAATATAAATTTTAGAAAATGAAACAAATAACTTTTATCAGGAAAGGAATTTTTCCTCTTCGTAGATTGAAAATGATTATCAATAGCCAATCATTTCTCTTGAGAGGTAATCAAAAACTTAATCTTGAACTTCCTGCTGGAGAACATCTTCTTACTTTAAAGATGGATTTTTGGAAGACCGAGAAAAGGTTTTCTATTCAATCCAATGAAAAAGTAATTGTAAAGCACTTTTGTCCGGATGGAATATATATAATTTTCCTTCTTGGATGTCTTATTCTTGCGTCACTAAGCTTCTTTTCATTGGTTAACCCGTTGATTTTGATTTGTTGGCTGCTGTTATTTTTTCTTTTACATTTTGTTTTTTTATTTCTGATAAAGGAAAAATATTTCTTTTTTGAAATTGGCCAAGATGCAGTGGATTGAATTCTGTTCAACATGTACTAAAAAGAAAATGGTTAAAACGCTTCTCCTTAAAACCCTCTTTAACCGTACGGATACCTTTTACCAATGCCGAAACTGCCATGCTGTTTACATGCTGGATGTGAAAAGAAGGTCGTATTCGATCTTGGGGCTGGTGGCTGCAGCTGTCGTTTTGGGAGTGGGCTACCCTGTGTTGCCTCTCACCGGGTGGTTTGGGTTGCTCGCTTTTGCCCTGGTTGTCCTGGTCGTCCTGGTGCGAAGGGAACGAATGATCCAAGTGGAAAACGCACGGATTGTCCAACGAAAAGGTAGCGAAAAGAAAGAGCTGATCTCACAGGACGACTGGGCTGAAATGAAAAACCAAAACGATTACATCGTCCTCACAACCATCGAATCCTGATTTTTATCAATCATGCTGTTGGTTGCGCGCTTTTGCAGATAAAGCTCCATTTGTATTTTATTGAAAAACAGATCCCTCAGAATATGAAAGCAGGTAAAAACACCCGCCTCTTTGGTGGAGTCCTTTTGTTGATGTTGGTCAATACCTTTTGGGTTCAGGAACTGTTTACCGACCATTTGTATTATCAGACGTATTCGGGACAGTTATCCACTGAAGTGATCGCCAAAATGTTGCACATCAAATACCGCTTCGCCTGGTTGAGCTATGTTTTTGTTTTTGTTTTGCTGGTAGGCAAACTCTTTCTTACGACTTGCTGTTTCTGGATCGGATCTTTTTTTGCCGGAGCCAAAAACAAATTTCGGACTTTTTGGAGCGGGGTTCTTATTGCCGAATTTGTGTTTGTCTTCTTTTCTTTTTTGAAAACGGGTCTGCTCTATATCCATAATTTTGAAACGTTGACCGAAATAGGTCAGTTCCAGCCCCTAACCCTGCTAAGCCTTTTCGATCCATCGTCGATTCCCGGCTATTTTCATTATCCTTTGTCCCTGCTGAGTGTCCCGGAGGTATGCTATTGGTTGGTACTGGCCCTGCAATTACGACCGGTTTTATCGTATTCATTTTTTGGGAGTTTGTGGTTTGTCGCAAAAACGTATGGAGTCGGTCTCCTGATCTGGGTGAGTGTGGTCGTTTTTTTTACACTAAATATTTTGACCTAACAAACGAATTAATCGTCGTTTTTATGAAGAAGACTTTGTTGTTTGTCCTGATCGTTTTCCTTATTCTGATCCTGGGAGGATTGTGGTATCGATCCTGTTCCAAAATCAACATTCAGAAGAGAAGGGAAATGTCGGTCAGGGAGGTACCGGGTATCGTTTTGAACCCACTAACAGAATCGGCATTTCGTCTGAATGAATACCCTTATGATTCCTTCCTTATAATCCTTCTGTTTAGCCGGGAGTGCGATTTTTGTCTTTACGAACTTGAAGAACTGAAACGGCATCATCCCTTTTTACACGAGGCAAGTATTTATTTGTTCTCATTCGATCCGGTTCCTTCTTTACGCCAGTTCGAAATGGATTTCAGGAGCGTCGACTTTCCCGGTATGTGCCTCTGTCATTGTCCTTATGATAGCCTGGTAAAGCACTTCGGGAAGCTGAGTGTACCCGATTTGTACATCTACGCACAAAATGGAACGTTAATCGAACATTTTTGCGGTGCAACCCGGATGGATGCAATCCTTGGCGTTTTGGA
>Ga0116164_10002139_pt1 | contig 14321 bp, 13 predicted proteins | sample AD_UKC109_MetaG_FD_89888 | JGI IMG/M metagenome (GOLD analysis project Ga0116164, IMG submission 89888) | Active sludge microbial communities of municipal wastewater-treating anaerobic digesters from Hong Kong - AD_UKC109_MetaG | ecosystem: Engineered > Bioreactor > Anaerobic > Digestate... | reverse complement strand
TACTCCCGAACCAGGTTTTCCGAACCATAATGAATCTTGATGAATTTATTGTGGAAAATGTGCGATCAGCCCGCCGATTCCTGAGAAAAGCCGGTTATCAAAAGGATTTCAATGAGGTAACTTTTTACGAAATCGGGAAACATCACAAGGAAGAGGATCTGATAATGATGCTTCATTTGAAAGACCGTCAAAAATCACTTGGTTTATTGTCGGAAGCCGGTGTACCATGTGTTGCCGATCCCGGATCAACAGTTGTGGAACTTTGTCACCAAATGGACATTACGGTTATACCACTGGTTGGCCCTTCATCGATTTTACTTGCATTGATGGCGTCGGGCTTCAATGGTCAGAGTTTTTCTTTTCATGGTTATCTGCCCATCGGGAAAAAAGAATTGAAGAGTCGCATCAAACAACTGGAACTGGCTGTTTTGCAAAAAAATCAAACCCAGCTGTTCATCGAAACACCTTACCGAAATAATCAAATGCTGGAAGCTATTGTTTCTAATTGTTCAGATCATTTAAAACTATGTATTGCAGGTAATTTAACAACCGATGAAGCATTTATCACAACCAGGCCTGTTTCCTGGTGGAAACAACACAAGCCCGATCTGAACAAAAAGCCGGTAGTTTTTCTTCTTTACAAGTAATGGATTAAGAATTCAGCAGTCTCTTATTAATTTTTTTCCCAATCAAAGGTCCCTCATAAATGAATCCGGTGTAAACCTGAACCAGATCAGCCCCGGCATTAATTTTTTCGAGTGCGTCTTCAGGTGTAAAAACACCTCCGGAACCAATAATCGGAAAAGCTTTTCCGGATTTTTCAGCTAGATAGCGAATAATCTCAGTTGAACGATTTCTGACAGGTTGTCCGCTGAGACCTCCATTTCCGATTTTTTCCAAATCTCTGGCATTGGTTTTCAGGTTGTTTCTGGATGTAGAAGTGTTGGTTGCAACGATTCCGCTTATTTTGGTTTCGGCAACGATTTCGATTAACTCGTCCAGTTGATTATTGGTAAGGTCTGGCGATATTTTGAGCAAAATGGGCTTGGGATTTTGCTTCCTATTGTTGCTGAGCTGCAGTTTTCCAAGAATTTCAAGTAGATTTTCTTTATCCTGCAACTCCTGTAGATTGCTGATGTTGGGGCAACTTACGTTAACCACGAAATAATCGACATAATCAAACAGTTTTTCAAAGCAGATCAAATAATCCTGAGCTGCTTGTTCGTTGGGTGTTGCCGTGTTTTTACCAATGTTTCCACCGATGATGATGTCAGTTTTTCGGTTTTTGAGATTTTTGATTGCTTCATCAACGCCGATATTATTAAATCCCATTCTGTTTATCAAAGCTCGGTCTTTTGGCAGGCGAAAAAGCCTTGGCTTAGGATTACCGGGCTGGGGGAGTGGTGTAAGGGTACCAATTTCAACAAATCCAAACCCGAAATTGGCCAACTCATTAAATAATAAAGCCTGTTTGTCAAATCCAGCAGCAATACCAACAGGATTTCTGAACTTGAGTCCAAAAATTTCACGTTCCAGATTTGGATTGATCACGAGAGAGATTTTTCTGGTCATCCATTTTTTGCCGGGAATCCTAAAGAAAAACTTTAATCCTGAAACAACAAGATTGTGAATAAATTCCGGTGGGAGAATAAAAAGTAAAGGTCTGATTATTTGCTTATACATCAGGATATTTCTGGTGAATCAGCTTTCGTTTCTTCGTCAATGGACTTCTCCGGTTTGGTATTGGCAGGTTCATCGGCCTGATTAACTTCTTCTGTGAAATCGAGCATTTCTTTTTCGGCCAGGAGGTTATACCAGCCAAGTATTTTTTTTATGTCAGAAGTGTACACCCGATCAGGATCGTAATTTGGGAGTATTTCCTTCATAAAATTTTTAAGCTGGTCGCCCGACAAACCGGAATTGATAGCGGGTTTGTTACCGTATTTTTCTCCAATTCTTTTGAAAACGTCGAGTAGTGTTACATCTTCATCCACGGTAAAAACGCTGATTTCAGCAAGCGAATTCATTTTTTCGTGTGCAAAAACCGGAAATCGTTTACCTTCTGTGAGTGATTCAACAATCAAGCCTCCTTTTGTTTGTCCGATATTGAGAAATAATCCGGGTTTTCCGGAAATGGCTAAAATTTTGGTTAAATCCATCATATGAAACTTTTTTGCAAAAATAATAAAAGTGTGTTTTTGCGAATTGTTCAAAACAAAAAAGAAGCTGTCTCAATAGTTTTAATTTTCTATTTTCTTTACTATTTACTACGGAATCCTGGCAGAAGAATAAAGAAAATCAGATTTCCTGAATTATCCCTTGATATTGAGAGGGATGAGGTTACCCTACTTTTCAAAATTCAGGGAATTGTGCAAACTATTGAGGCAGCTTTCCTTTAAAGGTTTTTAGTTGCTGAACTATTTTTTTGGAATATTTTTCAGGGTTTCAATCAGAAAATCCCAGAATTTCTTCACTGATTCAATATGAACTTTTTCGTCCGGTGAATGGGGGTAACGGATAGTTGGGCCGAAGGATATCATATCCCAGTGAGGATAAACACCTCCAAGCAAGCCGCATTCCAGTCCGGCATGGATGGCTTTTATTGCGGGAATTTTTCCAAATTTTTGGGAATAAATATTTTTCATTTCCTGAAGAATAGGTGACTGGGGATTTGGTTTCCAACCCGGATAGTCACCGTCGAGTTCGACATTTGCTCCAATCATTTCAAAAACACTTTTCGTAGTTTCAGCAAGGTCTTGTTTTGCGGTATCCACAGAACTGCGAAGGAGGTTTTTAACCGTTGCCACTCCATTTTTAACTGTTACAATAGCCATATTGGTAGAGGTTTCAACAAGCCCTTCCATATCATTGCTCATTCTGATAACACCGTTGGGGCAGGCATAAACAGCATTGATGAAATCTTTTTGTGCTTTAGGATTCATTGTTTTTTCTGGTAGGCTGACCTCTTCAATAACAGCTTTCAGGTCAGGATCTGAGGTTTTATATTCATCTTTTACAATTTTCTCAAATTCATTAACCCAGTTTTTCAAACCACTAAGCTTTGATTTTTCCACTGCAAATATTGCCCAGGCTTCACGCGGTATAGCATTGCGAAGGCTGCCTGCTTCGATTTCGGCAATTTTGATTTCAAAATCGTTGGCAGCTTTTTTCAAAAATCTGAATAAGAGTTTGTTTGCATTTGCACGATACAAAGGAATATCAATACCTGAGTGGCCTCCTTTCATTCCTGACAGCATAATTCTTAGTCCTGTATGATTTTCAGGAGTGCTCAGCTCGTTGTAGTGATAAGTGATGTTTGCATTTACACCACCGGCGCAACCGATGTAGAGTTCTCCTTCATCTTCAGAATCCATGTTGAGGAGAATTTCGCCGTTCAGCAGTCCTGGTTTTAGATTGAATGCGCCGGTCATTCCGGTTTCTTCATCAATAGTAAAAAGTGCCTCAATCGGACCGTGTTGAATGTCTTTTGATTCAAGGATTGCCATTGCAGCTGCCACGCCCATACCGTTGTCGGCACCGAGAGTTGTTCCGTTGGCAGTAACCCATTCACCATCAATATAAGCTTCGATAGGATCGGTCTCAAAATTGAACTTTTTATCGCTGTTTGCCTGGGGTACCATATCGAGATGTGCCTGAAGGATAACGCCTTTACGATCTTCCATGCCTTTGGTTGCAGGTTTGCGAATAATGACATTTCCTACTTCATCAACCATCGTTTCCAGATGTAATTTTTCACCAAATTCTTTCATAAACTGGATAATTTTCCCTTCTTTTTTCGATGGTCGCGGAATTTTGTTTAACTGTTGAAAATTTTTCCAAACGGCTTCGGGTTTCAAAACACTTAGATTTGTGTTCATTTCTTCTCCTTATTTTAAATATTAAAAATCAGTAAATTGTTTATTATCTGCAAAAATAGTAATTTTGACAAGTTTTTTCTGATTCGGGAAAGCATTTTTATTTTTTATTATTAACAGCGGTAAACCCTTTTCATTAAAAATGTCTAATCTATAAATTTTATAATTTTACACTTTGTAAATAACTGAATTATTGTTGGTTTAATAATACTTATCACATGAAAACTACTGTGTTACTTAGCAGGATTATCTTCATCCTATTTATACTGACATGGTTTATTTCAGGTCAGTCTCAGGAGTTGAAGAAAGAAAAACCCATCATCCTTAAACATTGGATGAGTCCTGAAGAGGCAAAATTAAAGCATCTTATCGGCAAAGATGCAACATCTACTGATCCGCCTCCCGGACCTGTGACTAATTTTGCTGAATACGAAAAAATGCAGGCTGTCTTAATTCGCTATGAGTTTGGTATTTCTTATCAGCTTATTGCGGCAATGTCCCAGGAATGTGGCGTTACAACAATTGTTGTCAGTCAGACTGAACAAAATACGGTAACCAATCAATATCAAAATCATGGAGTAAACCTGGCGAATTGTTCATTTATTATTGCTCCAACCAATAGCTATTGGACACGCGATTATGGTCCCTGGTTTGTTTTTGATGGTAATGATGAAATTGGAATCGTGGATTTTGAATACAACCGTCCAAGGCCGCAGGATAATGCTATCCCTCAGAAAGTTGCGGAGCATCTGGGAATCAATTATTTCAAAACTGATTTGCTTCATACAGGAGGAAATTACATGACTGACGGATTTGGCGTTTCAGCATCCACAACCATAGTATGGACGGAAAACACCAATTATACTCACGATCAGATTGCCCAGATTATGCAGGATTATTACGGTATTCACACTTATCATGTAGTGCCTGACCCTAATAACACCTATATTGACCACATTGATTGCTGGGGCAAATTTCTTGCTCCGGATAAAATTTTAATCAGGTCTGTACCTGCAACACATCCGCAATACGATGAACTTGAGCAGACAGCAGCCTATTTTGCCTCCCTGACCTCTTCTTATGGAACACCTATGCAGGTTTTCAGGGTTTACACACCGAACAATCAACCCTATACTAACTCGCTCATTTTAAACAAAAGGGTTTTTGTTCCGATTATGAACTCTTCATGGGATGATGATGCCATAGCAGTTTATCAGGAAGCCATGCCTGGCTATGAAATACTTGGTTTTACGGGTAGCTGGGAATCTACCGATGCATTGCACTGTCGTACGAAAGGAATTGCCGATTTGCAAAAAGTTTACATCCGTCATTTACCTTTGCTTGCCGAGCAGCCTGTTCAACCTTCTTACGATATTGAAGCTACGGTAAAGGCTTTTAGTGGTGAACCATTATACCCGGATTCTGTTCTGGCTTTTTACCGGGTTAACGGAGGTGACTGGCAGACAGTTTCATTAACCAATACTTCAGGACAGGAGTATTCAGGAATTCTTCCGACTGCACCTCAGGGCAGTCAGATTGATTATTATCTGTATGCAGCTGATCAGAGCGGGCAGCGAATTACCCAGCCTTTGATTGGTGCAGCAGATCCATTCACTTTTTTTGTTGGATCACAGGCATTTCCCCAGATTTCTGTTTCTCCTGAAGAGATTTCCGCCACAGCTATGCAAGGACAATCCACCTATGAAAATCTTTTAATTTGCAATTACGGAGATTTGGAGTTATATTTTACTATAACACCAAATTCTTCTGTTTATGAACTGGTTCAGATGACTGTTACTGACAGTCCATCAGCCAGTGCATACAATTATAATACATACACTGAAAATGGATGGACAGATCTTCCTGTAATTAATAACGGAACTTTGGCTGGCGTTGAAATTAATTATACCTGGTCATCGGATAACTGGCCTGAAGAGGGTAGTTTTATGATCGAGTCACCTTCCGGAACAACGGCTGTTATCGCATCAGGTAACCCGACCGGGGTTTATTCCGTTGAAATGGATGTGTTTGCCGGTGAAGAAGTTAACGGTAACTGGAAGCTTTGGATCGAGGATTCATTTGGAGATGGGGGTCACAGCGCTTCCGGTATTTCTGTCAGCTTTAGTATAGAAATGAACGTACCTGAATGGCTTTCAGTTGGAGTGTCTTCAGGTGTTGTCCCTCCGGGCGAATGTATGGATATTTTGATACCTATGTCTGCAAGTGAGTTAGAACCCGGTATGCATGAAGGTTCACTTCTCATTGCTTCAAATGATCCCAACCAGCCGGAAATTACCGTTCCTGTCCATTTTGATGTTACTCCGGCCCAGGATGTGACAGTTACTCCTGATACTTTATGGTTTCTAACCATTGAAGATATGAACATTGGGAAATTGTTTACCATTCATAATCCTTCCGAATACAGTATCTGGATAAACGAAATCACCGAAAATGGAAGTAACTTTGCCTGGATGATCGATCCTCCGGTTCCGGCAATGCCTTACGAATTGCTTCCCGGTGAAGACCTTGATTTAAATGTTGTAATTATTATTCCGCCGTGGCAAAAACAATTTAATTTGTTGTTTGATGATCTTCAGGTAGTTACTGAATATGGAACACACAATGTTGTGGTTGCATGGGATTCAGATCTGATTGCCATTAATGCTTTACTCGAACCCGACACCCTCTTTTTCACCGATCCTGAAACATACTGGTTACCGCAGACTGCATCCTTTACCAACACATCTAACCTTTCATTTTTTGTTTATGAAATCCAGCTCGAAGGTTTTGGAGACTTTGGATGGTGGGTAAGCAACCTGTCCGAAGACTTGCCTTGTTCGATCAATCCGGGCGAGTCCTTAACCTTTGATGTGCAGATAAACATTCCGGTCAAAACCCAGTCCGTAAATATTCTTTTTGACTCTGTTCCAATTTCATATGATGGAGGTGTGGATTATCTGACCGTTGCTTTAGATGTAGATTTAGTCACGGTAAATAATATATCCAGGAATGATTTCAGCATTTATCCGAACCCGTTTACTTCATTTGTCAACATTGATTTCTTCCACTCTGCAAATGAATGCTTAAAAATTGAAGTAATTGATATTCAAGGGCGAACGATAGAAGTGCTGCACGAAGGTATGCTTTCTTCCGGAAGGCATCAAATAAAATGGAATTGCCTGGATGGGAAAGGTCAGATAATACCTGATGGTGTCTGGTTTATCAGCATATCAGGAGGTACATCATCCGAGATTTATAAAGTTTTAAAAATTAGCAGATAAATTTTTTGATTCTGGTATCCAGACTGCAGAAAAGAATCTGCTGTTTTGTATGTTGAAAAGAATCAGTACTTTCGCCTGAAAGTGCAGTGTAATGGACATACACCAGATTCTTGTAAAATATTGGGGATACAGTTCCTTCCGCCCAATGCAGGAGGAAATTATTCGCTCTGTCCTGGCAGGCAATGATACGCTTGCGCTATTGCCAACCGGAGGTGGAAAATCCATTTGCTATCAGGTACCGGCAATGGTTAATGAAGGTATTTGTATCGTGGTGTCACCTCTCATTGCTCTGATGAAAGATCAGGTTGACCGGTTGAAGCGACTGGGAATAAAGGCATTTGCTATTTATTCGGGGATGCATTACAACGAAATTGAGCTTGCGTTGAACAATGTTACCCTTGGCGATGGGAAGTTTCTTTATATTTCGCCTGAACGGCTTGCTACGCAGAGTTTCAGGGAATCGATGCGATACATGAATGTGAACCTTCTTGCGGTGGACGAAGCGCACTGTATTTCACAGTGGGGTTATGATTTTAGACCCCCTTATCTTCAAATTGCAGAAATCCGTTCGATGCTGAATAATGTACCTGTACTCGCAGTGACTGCTACAGCTACACCTGACGTTATTGAAGATATTCAGCAGCAGCTTCATTTTACGCGGCCAAATGTTATCCGACAGAGTTTTGAACGGAAAAACCTGGCTTACGTGGTTTTAAAAGAAGAGAACAAACAGGGAAAGCTTGTGGAAATGTTGAGGAAAATAAAAGGAAGCGCCATTGTTTATGCCGGCACTCGACGCCGAACCTATGAATTAGCAAGACATCTGACAAAAAACGGAATTCCGGCAGATTACTATCATGCAGGAATGGAAACTTCCGAACGGGAATCCAGACAAAAAGCGTGGATGTCAGGGAATCCGCGTGTGATAGTAGCTACCAATGCTTTCGGAATGGGAATCGATAAAGCTGATGTCAGACTGGTTGCACATGTTGATTTACCCGACAGCATTGAGTCCTATTTCCAGGAAGCAGGGCGTGCCGGCAGGGATGGTAAAAAAGCATGGGCAGTAATACTATTTCAGGATTCAGACCTGCTTGATGCACAAAGTCAGTTTGAATTATCTTTTCCTGATATGGAAACGATCAGAAACGTGTATCATGCACTGGGTAATTATTTCAGACTGGCAGTGGGCAGTGGTAAAAACATGAGTTATGATTTTGATATTGCCAATTTTTGTAATCAGTATAACTTCAATACAGTGGCTGCATACAACGCACTGAGATTTCTTGAAAAGGAAGGATTTATCATTTTGAGTGAAGGGGTTCATAACCCGCCGAAAATACATGTAAAACTCAAAGGCGAAAAACTTTACAAGTTTCGTGTTGAAAATCCTGACCTGGATGTTTTTCTTAATATCATCCTTCGTTCTTACACCGGTCTTTTTTCTCAATTTGTAAAATTTAATCTTGCAGAATTGGGACGAAGGGCAAATCTGCCTGTCGAAAGTGTAGTGCTTAAGCTTGATAAGCTGAATAAGCTGGGCGTGTTAGTGTTCATTCCCCCTCAAAACAAACCACAGATTATTTTTACTGAAGAAAGAATTGATGCAAAAAATCTCCTTATTTCAAAAGAAAATTATGCGCTGAGAAAAAAAGTAGCCAGCGAGCGAATGTCCACACTCCATAATTATTTAACATCACGTAACCGCTGCAGAAGTATCTACCTGCTATCATATTTTGGACAAAGGGATGTGAAACGATGTGGTCAGTGTGATGTTTGTATTGAACGCAACAGGGTTGATCTGAATGAGGCTGAGTTCAATGCAGTGCTCGGAATCATCAAACCCCGGCTTCAAAATGCTCCATTGGAACTGGAAACTTTGATTACTTCTGCAGAATCAGTCAACAAAGAAAAACTTCTGCGCGTGATTGAGTGGTTGCTTGACAATGGTAAGATTTACTATACTGAGGATAAAAAACTCTCCTGGAAGAAGTGACATTCATAATGTTTACTTTTGTGCTCTCTTGGCATAAACAAATTAATCATCCATTCTTTTTTTTATGATTAACAACATGAAAGTGGTAGTGGTTTTGCCGGCATACAATGCTGCACTTACACTTGAAACCACTTACAGGGAAATCCCTTTCGACATTGTTGATGATGTGGTTTTTGTTGACGACAGCAGCAGGGATAATAGTGTGACAATCGCCAGAAATCTCGGAATAAAACATATTCTGGTGCATAACGAAAACAAAGGATATGGTGCTAATCAGAAATCCTGCTATCAAAAAGCACTTGAGTTAAAAGCGGATATAATTATTATGCTTCATCCCGATTATCAATACACGCCAAAACTGATTCATTCCATGGCCTGGCTAATAGCAAATGATGTTTACAAAGTGGTATTTGGCTCAAGAATTTTAGGTCGTGGAGCACTAAATGGCGGAATGCCATTTTATAAATATCTGGCAAATCGTACCCTTACGTTGATTCAAAACATTGCATTAAGACAAAAATTATCGGAATATCATACCGGTTACCGCGCTTATGCTGCCGAAGTTTTGAGAAAAATCAACTTTTTGGCCAATTCTGATGATTTTGTTTTTGATAATCAGATTATTTCACAAATATTTATGGCAGGATACGAAATTGCAGAAATTACCTGTCCAACCAAATATTTCAAAGAAGCTTCTTCCATCAATTTCCGCCGCAGTGTGAGGTATGGTCTGGGAGTTCTTAAAACAACAATAATCCATCAACTCCACCGGTTTAGGTTGATTCATTCAAAATTGTATGACTAATGCAAAGCAGGGTAATTCTCGATAAAAATTTTTATCTGCAGCCTGATGTAGTCAAAATTGCGCGTCATCTTCTTGGGAAAGTACTTGTAACTTATTTTGATGGAAACAGAACTTCCGGGATTATTGTTGAAACAGAAGCTTATGCAGGTATTAACGACAGAGCCTCTCACGCATACGGAGGAAAGGTAACAAAGCGAAACGAGGTAATGTATCGGGAAGGAGGATTGGCCTATGTTTACTTGTGTTATGGTATTCACTCCTTATTCAATGTTGTAACCAATGTCAAAGGGATTCCACATGCAGTTCTGGTAAGAGGTATCTGGCCATTTGAGGGTTTACAGACGCAAAGCAGCAGGATAAATGGTAAACCTATTAATGCTGAGGCAGGTATTGGACCAGGGAAAGTGAGTAAACTTCTTGGGCTTCATTATTCACATTCAGGGATTTCTCTAACTGAAGACCCTTTAACGAATCGTAGAGCCGTCATCTGGATTGAGGATTGGGGGAGGATTGCTGCCGGAAATATTATTGTCACCAAGCGGATTGGTGTGGCTTATGCCGGTGTGGATGCTTTGCTTCCTTATCGTTTTGTGCTGGATATAAAAAAAGCTCCGGAGACTCCGGAGCTTTTCTTTGAATGTTGTGATGTTTAAACACTGCCAGCCAGATCAGCACCTGGTTTGAATTTTACTACTTTTTTGGCAGCAATTTTCAGTTCTTTACCTGTTTGTGGATTTCTTCCGGTTCTTGCAGCACGTGTTGCAACACCGAAAGATCCAAATCCAACAAGGGTAACTTTGTCACCAGATTTCAAAGCATGGGTTGTAGCTTTAAGAAAAGCGTCCAGTGCTTTCTTGGTGTCAACTTTTGTCATTCCGGCTTCAGCAGCCATTGCATCAATAAGTTCAGCTTTGTTCATGGTCAATCAAATTTTGATTAATAAAATAATTATCGTGGCAAATATACGCTAAATCTGAATAATATCAAGACTTACAGCAATAAAAATGGTTAAAAAGTGGAAAAAAATAGCATTTTGTTCATAAATAAAGTTAAAAAAGAATAAATTTATGATTAAGGAATTAATTTGCCCATCATTTGTCATTGCATTTTCCATTCTTTCCCAAGTTTAAATCCATTTAAAAATGCCTGAACTGACAGGCTTTTTTTTCCGGCCATCTGCAATTCTTCAATCATAATAATTCCTGATCGAGTATGCACAACGAGCTCATTTTTGTTGTTGGTTGATATCGTCCCCGGAAGTTCATGGTGAACAACAGGTTGGTATTTAGCTCGTAAAATTTTAATATTGAACTCTTTACCATCGGGGCTTACCAGAGTGGTAAACGCTCCTGGAGAGGGACTCAGCCCTCTGATAAGATTATGAATGTTTTCAGCAGTGTTCTCCCAATTTATTCTGCAATCGTCTTTAAAGATTTTTGGCGCTGGTTTCAAAGGTTTTGCCAATGTAATCAGTTGATCCTGAGCTAATGTGGTTAGTGTATCTGACTCAATGGCCCTGATGGTTTTTATAACCAGTCTTGCGCCTTCCTCCATCATTCGTTTTTGTAAATGTCCAAAGTTTTCATCGTCGAACACTGGTAATCTTTCCTGGAAAATGATGTTGCCGGTATCAATTTCGTGTTGAAGGAAAAAAGTAGTTAATCCTGTTTCCTTTTCTCCATTGATAATTGCGTGATTTATAGGGGCTGCTCCGCGATATTGAGGCAAAAGAGATGCATGCAGATTGAATGTTCCAAATTCAGGATATGACCAAACAGCTTCTGGCAACATTCTGAAAGCTACAACTACGCCTAAATTTGGGTGCAGAGATTTAAATTCCTCAAGAAAATCCGGGTCTTTTAAATTTTCTGGTTGCAATAATTTCAGTCCTCTGTTTTCTGCAAAAATCTTTACCTCAGTTTTTTTCAAATGTTTTCCTCTGCCGGCTAATTTGTCAGGTGCTGTAATCACCCCAACAACGTTAAAATCATTATTGACAAGTGCTTCCAAAGATGCAACAGCAAATTCAGGTGAGCCCATGAAAACAATTCTGAGTTTTTTTTTCGATGATTTGGTATTATTCATCATTTCAATTGCTAATGATTAGATGAACAAAGATATTTTATCCCGGGCAATAGCCAATTGTCTGTGGTAATTTTCAAAAAAAAACCTGCTCGTTGTGAGCAGGCAGAATTTGTTATTTGAGCAATGGAAATTTATTTTTTCAATAAGCCCTCTGCTCTTGCAATGTATTTTTCAAGTTCACGTGCTTCCTGACTTTGAGGAAACGTTGTACGGATTTTATTGTAAATATCAATAGCTTTTTGGTATTCTTCCATCAATTCGTAAGTCCAGCCTGCTTTCATCATAAAAACCGGGGAACTCAGTTCATTATTACTGATATCAGCAGCTTTGAGATAATAACTTATTGCCTTGTTGTTATTTCCAAGTTCAACATAAGCATCACCAATTGCTCCTAGTGCCATAGGGCGAAGAATATCATCCTTGCTTTTGTATTTTTTCAAATGGTCAATTGCATTCTCATAATCACCTTTTTTCATGTAAATAGCGCCGGCATAATAATTGGCAAGGCTGGCCGATTTGGTAAATTTATAATCGGACGCAATATCCAGAAATCCCGAATTAATCCCGTCTCCATTTAATGCAAGATCAAGAGAATCCTGAGCAAAATATTTTTCAGCCATAAACATGTCAGCCTGGGCACTCTTTTCTTTTGGTTGAACATAAAAACGCTGAAATCCAAAATACCCGAGCACTAATGCAACAATTACCAAAAGGATAATGGTAATGGGTTTTTGATTTTCCTCAATAAAGCGTTCTGATTTTCCTAACGCTTCTTCAACTGCCTGAATGTTTTCTTCAGCTTTGGTGGATTTTTTAGCCATAATAGTCCTTAGAAATTTAAAGGTGCAAAAGTATATTTTTTTTCAATCGAATGACGATTGCCCCTATTTTTTTAATTTTGGCACATTCTCCGGGGTATTTTACCGGTTTGCTGTTTTATAATGTTTTCTCAAATCGTTCAACGAAACAAATTTAAGTTCAATTCAACAATATAGGGATGAAAAAGTATCTGATTGTTTTTTATCTGGCTCTATTTTTAGTTTCAGGCAGTGAAGCCAGAGCCGGCTGGATCATCCGCATGCAGTCCACCACTTCGGATGGAGATGTCAGTTACCAAACTCTGATGATTGAAGATGGTAAAATTCGATCTGAAAGCGAAGGCAATATTTATATTTTCGATTTGAAGGCAAACCGCCTGATCATGATTGATAATGCCAGCCAATTGTTTTTGGAAGAAAAATTGTCAGGATTAAGATCAACCTATCACAAGGCTACAGTAAGTTTCATTCAACAGTTTATTCACCAGCTCAATACCCAGGAACAGAAGATGTACGGGCAATTGTTTGCTGAAATGGAAAAAATGTATGAACCAATTGATCCCGTTTCATTGGAGAAAATAAACATCAGCATTAAAAATACGGGTGAGAAGGATGAAATTGCAGGATATCCGGCAGAAAAATACATTGTATCGGTTGATGATGTTGAAGTTGAACAGATATGGCTTGCACCAACCCTGGATGTAAGTAGTGAAATTGATTTGGTGAAAATATCCGGAATTTTCGGTGACCTGAGGCCGGTTGTTGGTGAAGAGATACTTTACGAATACACCAGTGCCTATATCAGTTTACTTAAAAAAGGATTTGAAATGCGATCCATTGATGTTCACGGCGATAAAAATGAGGTGCAGCATGTTGAACGTCATCAGATTGATAATGAATTGTTTTCCGTTCCTCACGGATATAAAAAAATTACTTTGGAAGAATTGATGATGAGACAAATGGGTAACATGGATACGGATGAAAAGTGAGACAGATGAAATAGATGCCTTTTTTAATTCTTAATTTTATACTAAAAGACAAAATTTAAAAATTATGATACCTGATTTCCAGACAATTATGCTACCATTGATGAATATTTTATCTGATGGTAAAGAGCATTCAACAAATGAAACAAATGAGAAATTGGCAGATTTTTTTAAACTTACTGAGAAAGAAATAAATGAATATTTACCAAGTGGTTCCCAAAAGATATTTACAAACCGGGTTGCGTGGGCAAAATCATATCTAAAAATGGCTGGACTAATAGAGAGCATAAAACGGGGATCATTCCAAATTACCGATGCAGGGAAAAACTTTTTAAATAGTAATCCATCTCAAATTAATTTGAAAGTATTAAAAACCATACCAACCTTTCAAGAAAGAATTTTAAGAATAAAAGATGATAGGGAAGATAATACCATTGATACTATTCAAATAGATTCAACACCTGAGGAAATATTG
>Ga0116164_10002136_pt1 | contig 14325 bp, 14 predicted proteins | sample AD_UKC109_MetaG_FD_89888 | JGI IMG/M metagenome (GOLD analysis project Ga0116164, IMG submission 89888) | Active sludge microbial communities of municipal wastewater-treating anaerobic digesters from Hong Kong - AD_UKC109_MetaG | ecosystem: Engineered > Bioreactor > Anaerobic > Digestate... | reverse complement strand
TCTCTTTCTTCAAGTGTAAGATCACGACCAAGAAGACTAGCAAATGCAGCCATTGGTCAATAAATAGTACAGAGATTTCTCCCATACTTAGAAGCCATCTCAAGTTGATTGTACTGACGAACCTTATCTATCTTACGAACATTACTTATATAATCATTAATACTATCTCACTCTGCTCAATCCATATCAAGTACAAAATCAGTAATATATGGTCTATCAAGATCATAGCGATGAGATGTCATAGATTCATCAATTTCTTGTAAGTGTACTTTTGACATAAAATAAAATTAAAAATCAAACTCTAATTGTATTATACGATCTCTTACAGTATCAAGTATATCAAGTATTTCTTTTGGCAGCGGATAACCAGTATCAACATATCTATATTTCTCTTCTAAAAAATCATCATTATCAAAAAAATTAAAATAAGTTTCCATACTATTTTTTGAGTTTTTTAATTTTGTTTATCTCTTCTATTTTTAATTGTATATCAATATTCTCAATATCTTCTTGATCAACAGAAAGAACAATATCAATGGCTTCTTGCGATAGATCAGTACCAACCGTATCAACGATCTCTTGTCGAGCATCAGACTTAGCACGTAAAATTGCTATCTCAGCATCAGCTACTGTAAGAGAATCATTATGTACCCTACGTACAGCTACCCATTCTGGACGAACATATTTGTATTCTTTACCATCAATTTTTGAATGAGATAGTACAGTAATTTCATTTTGAATAGCAACAAGCTCTTCGAGAGTTGTAGCATTCTTTGCAGCAGTAATCTGTTCTGATACATCTTGTTCTGTAAGTATACCAAGATCAAGAAGTGGAGATAATAGAGTGGACATAGTTATTAAGGTTTATAATAATAATAATCAGTTACTCATACGCCTGCACTTCATGAAATTGGAGTAATAGTTGTTCAATCCCAAATGATTGCATTCGCTCATCATGACACAGCTGTTGAAGCTCAAATAAAAATCTCAGAACTATTTATTGGTATCACACTTCTAGGAACAGCAAATGTTGTCATGAAATTTGTCCATGTTGATGATCATAAATCATACCAGAAATGTCATCATCATGATGTAACAAATCATAACATATCAGTTGTAGGCTCATAATATCATACAGTACTTTCAGCACTTCCAGTAGAAAATACCGTACTTACTGTATTAGTAGTAAGATCAATACTTCTAATATTAGCATTCCATACAAAATATGCTAAATTTCACTTCACTGCAAAACCATCACTCATTGGAGCTGTAAATGCTCAAGAAGTTCAAAGAGTTGTATTTGTCATTGTTGTAGTATCTAATACATTTAATGTATAAGTTCCTGCAACATTACTCCACCAATAAATTTTATTTCCAGTTTTTTTCCAAATACTATAACATGAAGTGGGCGTATATGTAGATGTTAAAGTTCAAGTAGTGAAATCAATCTTTCTAATAGCTCATGTAGTACTGACTCTCAAATATATATATTGATTATCAATACCCAATAATGATCACCAATATCAAGTATTAGCTCATATACCAGTTGATGTAAAACTCGCAGATACATTTCATGAAATAGCATCTACAACTTGTATAGTTGTAGTTGGGTTAAGTCAGTTTGTGATAACATACTTTGTACCATCAGGAGTTAGACGAACATACGGTATTGCAGAAAATACTGCATCAATAGGGCTATTACTTAATACATCTAATACAAATCATGATTGTTGTTGTTTAACAAGCATAAGGTTACTACCAATAGTTTTTGATCAATATATAATACCATACTGAACTGGATTATTTTCATACCCAGCTCATAAATCAAAAGCTGGATAATATATAGAAGATACTTGCGAACCAGATGGTGCATTAGTAGCAGCTCATAATGTTTTTGTAGTATGATTATATGGTCTGTAGTTGAGATTATTTATAATACTACCACTAGGAATACAAACTACAGCCTGTACTGGTCATATAACAAGAGCAGTAGAAGACTGTGGTCATTGACGAGCATATACTGAATATGTATGTCATGTTGATAGTGTTAATGGTCAAACAACTGTATATGTTGTATTAGGAGCAAGAACATTTGCTACAAGTGTAGCACCCTCATAAATATCATAAGAATCAGCTCATGCAGCCGCTGTCCAACCTAAAAGAATATCTCAACAAGTATAAGCAGTTGAACCGTCAGCAGCACCTGCAGGATTTCCAGATGGTGCTTGTGCATACCCACCACTCTGAAATGGAGCAGCAGGAGCTGTAGGGGCAGGTATGCCACCTCAACAAGTATCACAATTTGGTTCAGAACTTTCTAATGTCCATGAACTACCATTATAACTCCACCATAGTATAGTATCATCATACTCTTCTCGAACAGTATCTCAAGATATTGGAGAAGATGGTGGAGTAGCTGGAGCGGTAGGACTAACAGGAGCATTACCAGTTTCAATAGTAATTGTAAGATTTCCATCTCAAGGAATAGAAATATATTCATTCTTCCCAGATGTCTGATTCCAAGCCAACACCTTACCGTTATCGGTAGGTGTTGGTTGTGGAAATTCTCTTATTTGTACCTGCTTAGTTTGCATTGTTTAATAATTAGTAACTATAAATAACTTTAATTGTATCAGTAGTATCAACTGCATAAGGAACATTAATAGTAACTGTTGTACCACTTGCAGACACAACGTATTCATTAACATTCTCACCATTGATATATACGTCAGCAACAGTTCCTACTGCGATAGAGTTTGTTAGAGTAACAGAGAAATTTGTAGAAGCTGTAGCAGTAGTAGTAAAAGCCTCATATATTTCCGTTGTAAATTTTGTTTCTAACTCATCAATAGCATCCTGAACAGTAGTAGCAGTAAGACCACTCGTAGCATTATTATAAGTATTAGCACCATCAGCATTGAACAAAATACCATTTGCTGTAGCAGTAAGACCACCATTCGCTGGATCAAGAATAACATCTGCTGTAATAGTTTGATTATCAGTTCCTGATTGTGTGAAATTAATAGTATTACTATCATTTGCTACAACAGGAGGATGAATTTGTACAGTAACATCAGGAGTACCAGTATCATTGTCTGTAAGAGTAAGAAGACCAGTACTAGAATTATATGTAGCACCATTTACAAAAATATCAGTAGCAAGACCAGAGAGATCAATATTTACAGGAGTACCATCTTCACCAGTATATGTGAATATATGCGTGCTAGAATTATAACTTGCAGTAGTTACGGTTTCATTAACTGCAACTACCGTACCATCTTCATTTGTATAATCTGCTACTTTATGACCTGATACAGTATTTGTAATAGTAGTAGTAGTTTCAGCAGCTTGTACATCCAAGAAGACACCATTTGCATCCACAGTAATATCATTACCTACTGTAGATGAAGGAACTATATCAGCAGTAAGAACACCTGATGTAATTGTTAGATCAACACTAGCTGTATCAGCAACTGAAGATACAGCTCATGTAGTAGGTGTTACATACTCGTTCTTCCCACTAGTAGAGTTATATTGTAATACCTTACCATTATCGGAAGGAGTTGGAGCATTAAACTCGAAAATTTGCTTTTGCTTCGTAAGTGACATAAAATAAAGATTAAAAAATAATGTTTACGAATTATAAAATATAGAAACTGTATCAATAGTCTGTAATGAGAAAAATGGATTTATCCATGTTATAGTAGATCAACTATGTGAAAAACTCTCATCCTTTATATATATCTCTCAATTTACTCTCAAAAAAATTACATCGAAATATTGTGGGAGAATAAAAGATGTTTGTCAATCAGACGTAACAGTCATATCATATCTCAATACCTTAGATGGTCTATCCTCTAATGATTCAAGTACCCATGATGTACCATTATAAGACCACCAAAGAATTTTATCATCATAGGTTTCACGATGAGCATCTCATGCTTCAGGAGATGTAGGAGGTGTAGCAGGAGCAGTAGGACTAACAGGAGCATTTCATGTTTCAGTAGAGTAAGTGAGATTACCATCAACAGTAAAGGAAGCAGGAGTACCTACAACAAACTCACCATTTTCATTCACCTGTATATTCTTGAATGTAGTACCAACAATATGATCAGGTGTAAAACTGTTCATATTTATTGTAGTAATACCTGATCTATCAGTAGATGAAGAAGTTATTTCTAGATCAGCACGGATTTTCTGAGTCATAAGTAAAATTTATTAAATAGCTTCAAGACCAAGAATGGCATCTCATCCATGAGCAATAGCCCTAATACGATCAATAACAATTCGATTCGACTGGTTATCAAAAGTACGAGAGCCATTAGGGAAGAGAGTAATACCAACAAACTCCTCAGCAAATTCTGGATCAACTCCTGCAATAACGTTATTTCCTCTATATCAAGGACATACTGTTACAGGAACTGTACCATAGTTTACAAGCATAATAGATTGCGCTCATCGAGAGTATCGAGTAATAAGACCGTTCTCAAGAGCTTCTGGTCAATAAATCTCTGCCTCACCAGAGAACTCAATCTTCTGGCAATTTGTACGAATTGAATGATCAGTAGTATAGGACATAAAAAAATAATATTAAAGAAATATATAGTGTCAAAATTAAAATTCTACATGAATAATATTATCGTCAGAAACACGATATTGAACGAGAACTTGATCGAGATAAAACCCATTTGTAGATATGTTCCGTATCTGCCATTTCCAAGAGTTTGCTTTATCATTAGAGAAAGCAAATCGTTTGAAGTGAGGTACAAGCTCTTCAGCGCAAACATTATTATATCAAAGAGTATTATTACCGAGAGCATTTTTAGTACAAAGTTTACATCAGTCTTTTGATAACGGATTTTTTGATGGAGACTTATTAAAAATCTTCCAAGTATATCTCTTACAAAACGAATCATTATCTGTCTGACAAGAAACCTTTAATTCAATCTCTTGATCTAAATTCTCAAAGTAGGTAAATATATTAGCAAGTTGTTTCTGTAGAAATACATTTCATAAATCAGTATCACGAGATGATATAAATTGGTCAATAGGATTTCTTCAATCAGTTACTTTCCCTGTAGTAAATCTATACATATCACCAGTGACATTATCAGTAAAGTACATTATACCATTAGAATAGAAAAACTCTCAAGGACGAATACCTGTATAAACAGACCAAAAGTTATAGAGAGTATCATATACGCAAGTATATCAGGTCTCATTAAATGTTTCTCAATAGATATAATACTTTCTTCCATCAAACCCTGATGATACGTTATGCCTAAAAGTTTTTAAGTAATTTGAAACTGGTATACCAATATCATTCTTTACCGTAATTCATCAAGCATAATTCTCTCAAAGAGAAAGTATTTGTCAGCTTGTAGACAAAAACCAAAAATCATTTAATACTGGAGACATACTTCACTCTACAATCCCAAATGAATTACCAAAATCAATAGTACGATTCACTCATGTAAGTGGATCTGCTTGAATAAATACAGAGAAATTATCTCATCATGCAACAACTCTATTCTTCCAAATATAGAGAGAAGTAACTGGTGATGACTGCTGTAAATCAATTACATCATTGATATTGAACCAAAGTGGTTGTGCAACATCAGAAACATATACTATATCATTGATAGCAGTATAACTTTGATTTCCATAAGTAAGAATACATCATGGTCATCAATTAGGCATCGTGGTAAACTTATCAAGATGCTGTTGTACATATCATTCAAAGTCAGAAATAAACTGTGTACCATCCCAATATTTATCAGGATCAACTCAGTTTGTTATCTGTAAATATCTTCCTTTAGTTTCGTAAATATTATAGGTAGTACCTGCTTCAATAGGAGTGGCATTTCAAAGTGATACTATAAGAAATTCATTTGTAGTAGTATCATAGTTATTGATATATCAAAACTTTCACTTATACGTACCGCTCGTAATAAAAATATAACTTCAAACATAAGAAGCGAATGCAAGAGGAGCTGGTACTTTTTCTACATCAGTAGCTGTAGTTGCAGTAGAAGAAGATATTTGAAAGTCTTTTGGAAGTGTAACGGTATTGAAGCAAGCAGGATAATCTCATGAGTTTCAAAGACCAATAGGAGTCATATCATAATTCTCTTCAAATGGAATCCATTCTCAATCTTCTGATATATACACAGAATCGGTATCTTTTAGATAAGCGAAAAGTCAGTCAATAGGAGCGCTATTACTATTCCAAAGATCAGCTTCATTATTAAAACATCAAATATATTTTTTAGGTAGAGTATTAATACTTCATCACGAGTATTGATATAATGTCTCATTAACAATAAAGTATTCATTCTCAACTCACGGAACATACGATTCTTCTCGTTCTTTAGATGAACAAAAATATCATACATAGTTTCATCGTGGTTCATAATCAAATGTATATACTTCTCATCATTTGGATATATATCATGATCTATTCCCGTCATTATCAGTATACCAAAAGAATCATCAGTTATCACCTGTATCACTTGGAACATTAGAAACTTTCTCAACTCAAGCACGAGGTCGTATCATAAGACGATCTCTATCTATAAAACCTAAATCAGAGAAACGATTTTCTACATCACAATTAAAAATCTCATCAAAATTATTATTGAGTTTATCTTGTACGATATGGAATACATCAATATCTTTTGAATTAGCAGGCATGATGTTTTAGAAATAATGACGATAATGAGTTTGATTTATTTCAGAAGTATCAGAGAAAATGGACTTTAATCTTTTAAGTTCATCCTTATACATAGATAATCTTTCAGCTCAAGAATCAGTTTCTTTAATATCAATGAATCAATAGTATAATGAAAGATGAACAAGTGCATCCTCAAGAGTATCAGGAACATCAACAAAGTTATCCATTTGCAAATGTCATTCAACAGAATAGTCTATCTTTTTAGGAAGACCTCGATAAGTAATACGATATTCAGAAGTATCATTACTATCAGGAAGAATAATATATTCATTTGATATGTAGATAATATCTGACTGACACGCTCATTTACAATCTTTATAAAGTTCTTTCCAACAAGCATTATATTTTAAAAGTTTTCCATCACGATAGATACATCGTGTAGAATAATTTGTAGGTATCGGATAACGATTTGTTTTACCATCTGCCTTAAAAACATAATCAAAAACAAGAAACGGAAATAAGGCATCAGTAGAGAGATGCCTTATAGCAGAGTTAATATAATCAATTATGTCGCTTTCAGAATGCGCGTTACTTGAGTACATTCACCCAAGTCACTTCTTAATACGCTTCTGTAAAATTGGTACTGCTACGCTCATAAAATAATAGTATTAAAGCGTTACAAGAATGCAATTTATTTTTTCCAATTTCCATCTCACTCATTAAGACAGAAAGGACACTTTCTATTCTTAGCGCATTCTTTACAATATTGGTGTCAACAGAGAGGACAGATCATGCTATTATTTTACGAAACCTGCATTAATAGCTTCATCGAGAACTTCTTTTTCATCTTCTCCATTTGCTTCATAATTAAATGATTCAGTAAGAACTTGCTTCATCTGTTCGTAAGTAAAGAGTTCAAATGCAGTTTTTGGAATAGAGATAGTATTAACTACCTTTGTCTCAATAATGACATTCGCATTCTTATTCATATTCATTGGCTTATCTCTAAGAATAATATAATCCTTATATCATTTTGCATTACTCCTTTCCAAAAGGTCATCAAGAAATTCTTGCTCAGCTTTATGAGAAGTAGCATATCTCCCTGCAAAAAATCGTACCATACGATATGATGTATGAGCAATAGTACTGACACCAGTTACCTGATTAATAGTAGACTGTACACCTCCAATTTCTGGAACAGAGAAAGTAGGATCTTCTGCAATTCTGAGACTTCCATCCTTCTGTTTAATATACGAGTAATAGGTTTTATCCATAAAGAAAATTAAAAAATGTATAAAAAGTTTATCAAAATAAAATTCTTTGTCAAATTAAAAACCCCCACAGAAATGTGGGGGAATAAAATTACTCTGTAATTTATTACACAGCAAGCTTAATAAGACCATGAGCCTGAGCGTTCTTGTTTTGAAGACAAATCCAAGTAACGATGTCCCATTGCTGACAAGCATAATCAGATTTACTTGTAACAAGATTAACCTGAGTTGTACCTTTGACAGGAGCGCCTGTAGGTTCAACACCGCTTGAGTAGATAACCCCAAGAGATGGCATATCAAGGATAAGCGCATACTTAGAGAGAGGACTACCAACTTCCATAAATGGATGATATTTGAACATAACAGTTCGTCCACCTGCAAGTTTGAGTTCTGAGTAAGAGAAATCAAATCCATCAGGAGTCTTGAAACAACAAGGGTTAGTAAGAGACTGAGCTTGTACAAGACCATCCATAACGGTTGCAGCTTCTTCACCCAAGAATACATAACGATTCAGACATCCTGCACCTTTTCGGAACATAGGAGTAATAGCTTGAGAGAAAGCTGCAAGCGTAGGAGCTGCAGAAATATCAGCTACATTACCTCAACGAAGCGCAAGTTGATGAAGACCTTCTGTATAACCGATACCTTGAGTAGCATCATAGTTCTTCTGACCATAGAGAAGAGTCTTCTCGATCTTACGCATATGATCAAGATATTGCATCTTGAGGAAGTTAATATCGAGACCATTCCATTTCTCAACGCTCAATTTCTTGATTTGATTATTCAAGAAGTTTTGACAATCAGTAGATTTGAAAGTCGTAACAATCTTCTGGAAGAAGTTGTTTTGATCGGTGATAGCAGGAGAAATACTATCCTCACCTGTACATCCACAAGCAGCAGCTACAGAAAGGATATAAAGTTTCTCATCAACAGCAATATCTTCAGCTGCGACAGTACCAGTTGCTCGTTCAACAAGAACTGTAACACCATCAACATCTTTAGAAATTACACGAATCTGCTCATTACTTTCAGTAATAAGAACTTGACCTGCTACAATGTACTTAGAAGTAACAAGAGTAAGAGTTGTGTCAGCAGCAGTAGCAGCAGCAGCAACAGTTACAGTACTTGGAAAGTCATCGATTTCTTTGAACTTATATTCAACACCTCCATCCCAAAATGCTTCACGCTTACCGAATGGTGTAAGGCTATAAGAACCATTGATAGTCTCACGCGCACCCGCAGTAATAGTAGTAAAGATAGGACAACCTTGAAGACCAACATGAACAATATCAATGTCTTCACGGATTCCAGAACTAACGAGACCATTATAGAATTCTCCATTAGTGTTAGTACAACATGAACCAGCTGTACCCAAAATTTCATCACACGCCATAATAAAAAAAAGATAAAAAGTAAAGTTGTGATTAAACATTACTTTTTATCGTAATGTTTAACCTGCTCTTCGTAACATTTCAGCAAATGATTCTTTTTTAACTCATGTTCAAGCAGAACCAACTGTTTCAGTTACTGGGAGAGTTTTTGTTTGTTTCTCGACAAACTTTTTGAGAGCATCAGAAATATTAATTGTTTTTCCAGAGAGAGCCGCCTCGATAACTTTCTTAATAAACGGATCAGAATCAATCGCTGTTTCAAGTGCTGAAACTCTTTCCTTCAAAGTAATATTCTCAGCTTCAAAATTTACTTCAGGTGTTTTCCCTTCTTGATTATCATCAGGAGTATCAGTCTTTTCTTCTTCATTAAGAATTGAAAAAAGCTGATCAAGGAAATCATCATCAGTAGACTGTGATACATCTTGTTTATCTTGAGTATCAGTGTTATCATCTAATTTATCTTGTCAAGACTTTTCTTCAGTAAGTGTTCCTGTATCAACAGTTGTATCAGGAGTTGTTGTATCAGGAGTTGTTGTATCAGGAGTTGTTGTATCAGACATAAAAATAAAGTAAGGAAATAAATATTATTCTGTAATATCTTCAGGAAGTTTCTTAGCTTGTTCTACTTTAGCAAAGTACCATTTCAAATCTTGTAAAAGTTCAAGCATTCATTTAATGTTATCAAACTCATCTTTCTTACTCATAGAAAGTCTTCCATAAGTAGAGTACACTTTATTTGATAGAAACTTACTAATAGCAGGAGCAGCGCTAATAAGAGACTGTTTATCTCATTCAGAAAATTCTTGAAGAGCAACTTGAAAAATAATCTGATTATTAATAACAGGTTTCTCTTTATGGGATGTTTTTCTAAAGAAATCTAAAAAAGACATATAAGAATTGTATACATTTATAATCTAAGTCAAATCTTATTGACCTCGTCACTGATTTCAAAGATCAAGCTGATTTGTCATTCATGCTGTTAAATCCTCTGCATTCTCTTGAATCTGAGATATATCAGCGATTCACTGATTATCTCATCATTGTGATACTAATGCAGATATAGTACTCTCTGATGCGGTTGGTTTTGTAATAATAGCTTCTTGTGGCATGAATATATTTGGATTCATATTCGCTGATCGGAATATGTTTCTCATAAATTCTTTGATCTGTTCAGGTTGCATATATCAAGAGAATCGAGCAAACATATCAAGCTGCTTCTTAAGTTCCATTTCCTTATTCATAGCAAAGAGTCATGATGAATCCAATGTAACATAACAGCTTCAAACCAAGTCCTTGTTACTAAATGACATCATTTTTGTTTTTCAGTCAATATCCTTTATATGTCAGAGCTTATCACCTTGCCAGAATCGTCTTGCAAGACCAAGCCATTGTTCTCCAACATGACCAGTAATAGATGAAAATCTTTTTAGGAACTGATTAAGTCGTCGATTTGTACTCTCAACAAGCGCACCTGCCTCTGCAGCAGTCCTAACTTTCGATGCGAATCCCTGATTGATTTCTGAAACTCATGAGAGTTTATGAGAGTAGTAATCAGATAAATTCATCGTACCATGATCGGTAATCTGAGGAATTTGAAGATACTGAACTGATCGCTCGAAATCCATATTATCAATAGTCCATTGCGCTCAAGGGAATACTTTTAAATCTTGATCAACAGAGAAAGCGTTTCTATTTTTTAAAAGAACTGGATGTGCTGTTGCTCGTGCTGAATCTATAAGATTATTATAGAAGGAGTTCTGTGTCTGCTCAAGACCTGCAAGAATTGTTGGAATACTTTCTGAAAATACTCATCGAGTTGGGTATGCAGTACCGATAGTATAGGGGATAAACCCAAAAATATTATCTCCAACATAGACAGGATAATTATTTGCAATAAGAATCATATGATCTTCATAGCATCCGAATTGAAATTCAACACGGTTCTCGCTATTATTTTCTTCGAAAATAGTAGATGATACTGCCGTTCATGCTTTATTTCCTGAGTTATAAATAGAATCTGTCCTCTCAAAATTCTCATTATGTTGTTTCATTATCTCTGATCGCACATTCGCATAGTCAGCAAAGTCAGCATTATTTGGGTTATTTAAGATAAAAGCAATATCATTCGCTTTCATCTTGATCATATTATCCTCGTCCATAATAAGACCCATGAATATCTCAAGGAATTTCCTTTGTGAAATAACATTTCTCTCGAAAACATATTCAGGTGTATTGGAATTATATGGGTCTGGGAATATATGATAGAGATCTACTGATGTAGAATAAGGGGTATTTGATGATTTATATTCAACCTCAACATCAGTAGGAATCCCATCAACCATAGTGATATACTTCACTTTCTTATCAAGTTTATTGTAATTCGTTTTGAAAACGTAGTTTCATAAAGTAACTCATTCAAGAAGAGCTGTACCTATCTCGTCTGAGAATCGAGTAACATCTGCAATATAGTTGAGGGCATCGCGTGAAAAATCAAGAGATGTTTTACCGTCCCTGATAATATCATGAGCTTTATCATCAAGAGCTGTCGCGAAAAACTGAAGAGGAGTATCGGAGAGAAATGAAAGATAGGTGTCGACTGTTGATCGAATAAGACCAAGAGAGTAGTTCGCTTGCCAGTTTTGAATATACCGCGCACGATCGGAAACATTCATGTAATAGGATTTCAATCAGAAATTCCATGTATGAATCCATGTACTGTAGATATAATCCTTTGCGGTTTTATAATCAATTAATGCTTGAGAAAAGAGATTAAATGCTTTATCTGGAATAGAATAGGATTTTAAATCTCCGTTCTTTGTCTTATAGGTAAATTGATTTTCCATGCTACCAATAGTTAGAAATACGAGGTGTTTGATAATTATTGTAAATTCTCCTGTCTTCTGTGAGAGGATTAGGAGCAATAACATTTGGAGTCAGTAACGCCCTGCTAATCAAATTCTCTTTATAAATGTAGTAAAGTCAAATCATTACTGCATTGGTAATATCGTCATATCATGATGTCTCGAATCCTACCTGTCAAAGTTTTGTTTTTGTTTCTGTGAGTCATTCTAGTTCTTTAAGGAAATCTTCATTTCAATATTTATAGACTTCGCATATCTCATTATCGAAAAAGTCCTGCATGTTCGTAATCATCCGTGACTTACCAACTTTGAATGCTCTTGTTCATCAGTACGGATAGGAAGTATCCTCAGTATCTCCGTCTCATGAGGCGTAAGTAATCGCCATATCAATCTTTGTCCGCTGTTGAAAAAGTGTTACTGCGCCATCTCAGAGTCATGAAGCATCTATAACGTGCTTATATGGATAGTCTTTTTTAATATTTAAGAGATAAGTAAACTGATTTTCCCATTTATCTTTCATATGATCAGGAATAAATCACGATCGAAAGAGATATATCTTTCCATTATGAACCATTATGCAAGCGTAAGCGGAGCGGTCTTTCCCTTTTCTTGCTGGGTCATTCGCGAATACGAAGTGAGCATTAGGCGTATAGCGAAAGAAATCATGCGATGTAATTACTTTAGGACGGAATACTGAATCAACAACATCAACAAACTTACAGAAATATTCTCGCTGTGTTGATGGAAGATGCTTTCGTGACATAATAATCTCACGCATAACAGGATCAATGAATGGATTTCTCGTAATATCAATCTCATAGTATGAGTAATTTGGCATCTTCTGTTTTGCTTTCTGTACTTCTCGGAAGAACCAGTTCTTTGGTCATGGAGTTGAAATCATACAAATAGTTCCTCATGTAACCGTAACAGTTGGAAGAATAACATTATCAAATATCTCATCATCAATAAGATAGCACTCGTCCATAATAACTTCATGAAGTGTGTTTCATCGAACTCGGTCTCATCATTCAGATAGAGAGCGAAAGATAATTCGTGAGTTCGTCATGTTGTTTGTGATGATACTCTTCTGCCTATCTATCTTAAATATGTTATCTGAGTACTTGGAATTTATTTCGTCAATAAAACGATAGATATATTTTTTAATATGCTCCGTTGTTTCAGATAAGTAAGCAAAGACTCATGTGTCTCTGTTCGTTCCTTTCATTGTTGAGAGGAGCGCGCGTATCGCCATCGTGTAGGATTTTCCTATCTGCCTCGAACCAACGACAATAATAATTCTTGATGAATCGTATAATAATGATTCCTGCCAATCTATATGATGCCATTCGCCATGTAGATACACGTCGAATGTAGCTCAGATAGCTTTGAGAAATTCTTCTGTATCTATTTCTACAATATCTTCCTTTGGAATATGAGAACCATCTTCTTTCTTATATTCTTTTTTGAGAATATCTGATATAAGAAAACCATACCCTCGATAGAAAAATAGAGTATGGTATTGTTGTTCAACAAGATTAGTAAGAGATCGAGAGTATTCAAAAATCTTTGAGTATTCTTCTACGATAGACTGTTGAGATTTGATTTGCTTTTCAATATCTGGAGTAGCTCTTAGTTCTAATAAGAGTGAATCGTCAGGAGGTACTGCATAAAAATATTCATTTTTACCCAGTTTAAGAGAGGAATAGGATGTATTATCATTATCCTTATCTGCTCACTCTCCGATTTTCACCCCTCAAACTTCTTTTTCTCAAGAGAAAATTCTATATTGATAAAGATTATTGACTGTCTTGAAGTCCTTATGATAGCTCGCTATCATAATTGAGCGCGCAAAATAATAAATGTTGTCACATAGAACGGTTGTTCTTTCGAGCAAGTTCTTTTATTATTTCGTGTTCTTCGTCTGTGAAGCGGATTCAGATTGTTTTTGTGATGTTTTTTTCTTTGCTCATGTTTTAGTTTTAGGTGTTGAAGACGTTGGTAATTGCTCTGTAACTACTGGATCTGTAACTGGATCTGTAACTGGATCTGTAACTGGATCTGTAACTGGATCTGTAACTGGATCTGTAACTGGATCTGTAACTGGATCTGTAACTGGATCTGTAACTGGA
>Ga0116164_10002134_pt1 | contig 14340 bp, 17 predicted proteins | sample AD_UKC109_MetaG_FD_89888 | JGI IMG/M metagenome (GOLD analysis project Ga0116164, IMG submission 89888) | Active sludge microbial communities of municipal wastewater-treating anaerobic digesters from Hong Kong - AD_UKC109_MetaG | ecosystem: Engineered > Bioreactor > Anaerobic > Digestate... | reverse complement strand
TGCTGCTGATGTTCGTCCTGGTCTCAATCCCCCTGGTACTCTCCTTTCGCCTGGACTTGACCGGAGCACTATTTGTCGTGATCAACCTGCTGCTTTTGACCGCCTACTCCGCCAGCCGCATCCGGCTCAAGGAACGATACATCCTGGATGCCATAAGCCACGGCCTGATGTTCGGGGCGCTCCCCTTCCTCTCCGGGTTTCTCCTCTGTGGAGGAGACCCTTCAAGAGGGATAATCTTGATATCTCTGGTCTTCTTTATACTCGGTTGCGAAGCCCTGATAGCCCATCAGATAGTGGATTACGCGGAAGATCTGGGGTCGACGACCACCACTGTGACGAGGATCGGAGAGAAGAACGGCCTCCTGATGCTGGGGGGCCTTTCGGTCCTCTCCCTGGCGTTCGCCTTCGCCGCAGCCCGCCTCTATCAGGTCTCCCTGGGGGTGGCGGCAGCTTCGGCCCTTTATCTGATGGCCTATCCGACCTATTCGGTCAGAGGTATGTTGAATGATATCAGTCATCGTTCCAGCGCTGAACGAGGAGGGGCAGATAGAGGCGACTCTGAAGTCTCTCGCAAACCAATCCCTGGAAAACGAGAGCTACGAGATCATATTAGTCGATGGGGGCTCCGGTGACAGGACCGTCGAGATCGCAAAAGAGTACGCCGACAAGGTGATAGTTCAGACCCATCCGGGGATCGGCGGGGCACGGCGAGACGGAGCCGAGGTCGCCTCCGGCCAGATCATAGCCTTCACCGATGCCGATACCGCATTTCCAAAGGGATGGCTTGAGGTCATCAGCAAAAACCTCGAACGGCACGAAGCGAGCACGGGGCCCGTGATATTCCAGGACGGAGACCTCAGGACCGAGATTCTGAGGGCGGTTCGAAGCTCCTACAAGCTCCTCCAGGCCTTCAACTTCTGCTACATGATCGGGTCCAACATGGCCATGAGAAAAGAGACGTACAGGCGTACGGGCGGCCATCGGGATATATCCCTCCTGGACGACTACGATCTTTCAGTGAAGCTCTTCAAGATCGGGGCTGACGCCGTCTACGACCCGGATCAGGTGGTCTACACCTCATCCCGACGGGCCCACAAGCTCCTCACCTACGGCGTGACGGTCGCCTACGGCCACTACAACTATTCCGTCACGAAAGACTACGAAAAGCTTCTGAACTACCCGAAGGTGGACGATATGACGGTCAAGGACGTCCTGAACGGGATTCGCTGGGGGAGAAACGTCGTATCGGCGGTGGAGACGGTCCAGTCCACCCTGAAAAGAGAGCTGTAGGCACATTCAAACTCGCCGCATTGCAGCGGGGTACCGACATCTTTATTTGATAGATCTGCGTATGCCCCGCCCAGCGGGCCGGTAGATCAGGGGTAGATCGCTACCTTGGCATGGTAGAGGCCTCGGGTTCAAATCCCGACCGGTCCATAGAGCTTTTCAGACGTTTAACTGGTTAAGATTGCTCATAATTTGCCCTCAACTCTGAATACATTCTTTTCAGCCAAATATCAGCGTTTTCGAAGTTGATTCGATCAAATATCCACATTTATCCGTTAAAAGTTAGAATTGAGCCTTATTTTTCCGTATTTTATAAGTCTGTTCCAGGTCGAAAGGTTCAGATACCATAGAAGTGTTGGCAGGAGGATATGATAGGGGCGATCGAGACCCTGATCTTGGCCTTCACCATCGGGCTGACAGGAGCCTTGGCTCCAGGACCTACCTTGGTGGCCACCATAAACTCGTCCCTACAGGGAGGGTGGACGATGGGACCGAAGGTGGCCGCGGGCCACGCCCTCACCGAAGTTGTGATATTCCTCCTCATTGTCGAGGGGCTGGCCGCGGCGGCAGAGGAGCATACCGGCATCGTCGCCCTCGTCGGCGGGACGGCCCTGATCTTATTTGGCCTTCTCACTCTTAAGGGGAGCAAGACCGCCACCATGGAGATATCTGATGGGGACGCAACCTCAAACCCGTTTTTGGCGGGAGCCCTCACCAGCGTTGCTAACCCTTACTTCTGGATCTGGTGGCTATCCGTCGGGTCGGCCCTGGTTCTGGCAGAGCTTCGGGAGAGCCTCGCCTTCGCTATGATATTCATGATCGGACACTGGGGTGCGGACTTCGGCTGGTACACCCTCGTCTCCACAAGCCTGGACCGGGGAAGGACCCTCCTCTCCGAGGCGAACTACAGGAGGACCCTCGCCCTCTGCGGCGCATTTCTTGTCTTATTCGGGGCGAGCTACCTGGCCGGGACCTGGTCTGGCTAGCTAGCCGCGCTTTTAACCACCGGCAAGTTTCGGCAAAATCGCCAGAATCTTATACGATGCGAGAGGGTGAGAGGGGAGGAGATCTCGCTTGAACTGGAAAGAAGACGTCCTGTACCTAAGGTCCATCCGGCCATACATCCTCCTCTCCGTCTACCTATTTTTGGCGACGGCGGTCCTCGGGTTTTTGGCCTCAGTTCGAAACCCGGAGCTTGCGGCAACTTACGTAGGAGACGTGGCAGATAAGCTACAGTGGATCCTGGACCTATCCCCGCCCAAGATGATGCTGGCGATATTCCTGAACAACCTCTTCACATCGGTGATGGCCTTGCTTTTGGGTGTGGGATTTGGGATCGTTCCATTCATAGTGGTGGTCATGAACGGGCTTGTGGTAGGGCTCGTCATCCATCAGGCGATGCTGGCTGGGGGGACGGCCTTCGTGATAGTCGCGCTCCTCCCCCACGGCATAGTCGAGCTGCCCACGGTTCTGGTCTGCATCGGGGTCGGGTTTCGGCTCGGCCACCTGATGATCAGCACGCTTCTCGGTGAAGGCGGCGACCTGGAGGGGGAGCTGAGGCTAGCGATACGCCTCCTGCGGTGGGTTGTCCTCCTCCTATTCATAGCGGCCGTCATCGAGACCTTCATAACTCCAGTTCTCGTACAACCTTTCGTCGAGCCCATTTTAGATTCTCAATCATCTTCGGTGATCTGATGACCGAGTCCAAACTACCGAACAAAGATAATTTCAGCGAGTGGTATCACGAGCTTTTGAAGGCAGGGGAGATCATCGACGTGCGGTATCCCGTCAAGGGAATGTGCGTCTGGTACCCCACGGGCTTCGCCCTAAAAAGGAACGTCTACGACCTGATGAGAGAGCTCCTCGACCCAGACCATCAGGAGACCCAGTTTCCCCTTCTGATCCCCGAGACGGAGTTCATGAAGGAGGCAGAGCACATCAAGGGATTCGAGGACGAGGTGTACTGGGTGACCCACGGCGGGACAAGCCCCCTCGACATCAAGCTCGCCCTCCGGCCGACGAGCGAGACGGCGATCTATCCGATCTTCAAGCTGTGGGTGAGAAGCCACGCTGACCTCCCCCTCAAGATCTACCAGATCGTCAACACTTTCCGGTACGAGACAAAGCACACAAGGCCCCTCATAAGGCTCCGGGAGATCACGTCTTTCAAGGAGGCCCACACCGTCCATGCCACCTGGGAGGAGGCGGCAGAGCAGGTGGAGGCGGCCCTCACAATCTATGCCGAGTTTTACCGGCGGCTCGCCATCCCCTTCCTCTTTGCAAAGCGGCCCTCCTGGGACAAGTTCCCCGGTTCCGATTACTCCATTGCCCTCGATACGGTGATGCCGGACGGGAGGACGCTTCAGATCGGGACGGCTCACCTTCTCGGGACGAACTTCGCCACCACCTACGGGATAACCTTCGAGAACGAGGCTGGCGAGCAGGAGTTCGTGAACCAGACCTGTTACGGCGTCTCCGAGAGGTGTATCGCCGCTCTGATATCGGTTCACGGCGACAACAACGGGCTCGTCCTGCCCTGGTCGGTGGCCCCGGTCCAGGTGGTCATAGTCCCGATTCTATTCAAGGATAAGGAGGCGACGTTGGAGGTCTGTCGGGACCTGAAAGCGAAGCTCACGGCCGCCGGGATGAGGGTTGTGATCGACGAGAGCGACGAGAGACCGGGGGCTAAGTTCTACAAGTGGGAGCTGAAGGGGGTTCCCATTCGAATCGAGATCGGGCCTAGGGACATCAAGAACGGGGTCGCTGTCCTGGCTAGAAGGGACGGCAAAAAGCTGACGGTGACCCTGGACGACCTAGAGCAGACGATCCAGACGGAAGCCGCCGACCTCCACGAGGTGATGATGGCGAAGGCCCAGGCATTCCTCGATAGCAAAGTGAAGGACTGCAAGACGGTTGAGGAGGCGAGGGTTCAGACCGAGGCCGGGGTCGCTCGGGTCGGGTGGTGCGGCTCGGAGGAGTGCGGCCACAGGATCGAGGACGAGGTTGGCGCGGCCGTTCTCGGCGAGCCGTGGCGGTCTGAAGAGACTTACGAGGGGAGCTGCATCGTCTGCGGCGCCAAGACCGAGAAGTGCGCCCTTCTAGCGAGGCAGTACTGAGAGATCGCAAGCAGAAGAGAAGATCATGAAGGTTCTGATCGCCGAGTACGCCGTCGCCACGGGCCTTCCGGGAACCTACGCGGTCGAGGGGAGGGCGATGCTCTCCATCCTCGCCCGAAGCTTCGAGCGGCTCGGCCACGAGGTCATCTACCCGACGGCGGGGCCCGCCATCGGCGCTGGGCGCGGAATCGTCCTCAGCGGCAGGACAGACGATGATTTCGAGGAGTTTCTCGCCGGGACTGACGCCGACGCGGGCCTTGTGATCGCTCCCGACGAGCTTCTGCCCGGCTTTCTGAAGACTCTTGAAGAAAGCGGCATCACAAACCTCGGCTGCTCCCCGGCGGCCGCAAGGCTCTCGGCCGACAAGCTCGCCTGCACCCGCCATCTCGAAGAGGCTGGCGTTCCCGTCGTCGAGATCGCCGATTCGAATGATGACGGCCCCTTAGTCCTGAAGCCTCGGTTCGGCTGCGGCTCTGAGAGGATGGAGCTTGTCGATATGCTTCCAGAAAAACTGGATGATCGGATAGCCACGAAGTTCCACGAGGGCGAATCCCTCAGCGTGAGCCTCATCGCATCCGGAGACCAGGTTCTCCCCCTGACGGTGAACAAGCAGCTCGTCAGCGTCGAGGCGGGCTTCGAGTACGAGGGCGGGATCGTCCCCTACCGCTCGGACCGGGAGGAGGAGATCCTGAAAGTGGCGAAGATGGCGGCTCAGGCCCTGAGTCTTTCGGGCTACGCCGGGATCGATCTCGTCGTCGGCGACCTCCCCCGGGTCGTGGACGTGAACCCTCGGCCCACCACCTCCATCGTCGGGATCGCTAAAGTGATGCGCGAGGAGCTGGCGGACCTGATCTTGAGGGCGAGGTTCAGCAGTCTGCCGGAGAGGGTGGCTGTGGAGGGGGAGTGCGTGTTCAAGAAGGGAGAGCTGGAACTGTCTCTTACGAGCACGGAGATCTAGGCCAAAAGCGGATCGGTCTATCTTTTGCCGTCGTCGCCCCGCGCGAGCTTCCAGAAATCCTCTTCAGAAATGCCCAGCTGCTTGAGGATCTCATAAAATAGCCATCCGCCAATTTCGCTGTTGCCGTGGATGGGAATGGTTGTCGCCCGTCCATCCGGATGCTTCCAACGGGCGTGGCTGCCTTTTTGTCGGATCTTTTGAAATCCGAGCTTTGCGGCTGCCTTTTCCAGGTCCTTAGCTTTGGCAGGCATGGATTGCCCCCAGGTCTACGTCCTGGGGCAATTGTCTTCCTTCTTCTCTGTATTCCTCTTTGATCATCTCGAAGACGTTGACGATCTCGGCCTGCGCCTCTTCGGGTGTTCGCCCCCATGCATGGCACCCTGGGATGGCGGGTACGTAGGCTACAAAGGTGCCGTTATCGTCCGGACGAAGGACGATTGTATAGTCGTGAAGGCGCTTCATCGGATGTTATTTTCGCTTTTCAGAATATAAATCTTCTCTGCAAAAGGATGCCTGCTGCCATCTATCGAACCGGGGCGGGATCGTCCCCAGCCACTCGGACCGGGAGGAGGAGGAGATCCTGAAGGCCGCGAAGATGGCGGCCTTGGCTCTCGACCTTCGGGGCTACGCCGGGATCGACCTCGTCGTCGGCGACCTCCCGCGGGTCGTGGACGTGAACCCCCGGCCCACCACCTCCATCGTCGGGATCGCGAAAGTGATGCGCGAGGAGCTGGCGGACCTGATTTTGAGGGCTAGGTTTGCGACGCTGCCAGAGAGGGTGACGGAGGAGGGGAAGTGTGAGTTCAGGAAAGACCAATTGGAAATTTGTAGCGATTAAGTTCCGCTATAAAGTTCACAGCATTAATTTCATAATGGACTGAAAATTTAATCGACTAAAGCATTACGATTTTGCGCTCGTTTTGGCTTTCAATCATTATGCAATTATTTCTTATTTAACTTGTGATTGTTAGTTGGTGTTTTGGGTTTACTTGATACAGATTTCTTGTTGGACATCAGCACCCCCTTTGTCATCATCGATATTTGCATTTTTTTGAATCTATGATCAAAGAGATAGATCAACATAACTAAATATACGCCGCTCAGATATAGTATATACTCTAAATTATGCCCACTTATCCATATAAATATCGTTGTAACAAAACCAAAACAAAGTACATAAGAGATTAACCTATCAGTAGAATCAAATGAATCAGAGATTTCATTTTCTGCATGCCTTCTTCGTAGTACAAAAAAATCCAGTAATAATATTATTACTCCGATCCCAAACGCAATCAAAAGATCTTCCCAGTGAGCTAGTACGAACCCGATTATGAGACTCGCCATAAATGCACATTTAAACATCTCATAGAAAAAACCTGTGCACTGAAAAATTATACAGCAAAAATCCTAAAAAGCACCCTGAAAGATGCAGATCCTTTGACGGCGGACGAATTCGTCGATCGTATGAGATAACAAGCCAGTCATTTTTTCAGCATTCACGCCGCCCCACTTCGCCGCCACGCCGGTCAGAGCATCACCTCCACCCGGCCCGAAACCCTCGCCGCGCATCTCCCAGCCGGTCGGTCCCAGGGCGCCCTCGACCCGCAGGCGGCGTGCTCGGCCACGAAATGACCTCGCCGATAATGGCGAAACCCCTCGGCTTCACCATATAACCAAATACTTAAAATCTCGACGCAAATTAGTCGAGAGATGAAGGCAAAGTTCAACGTCCTCGTCGAGAGGGACGAAGACGGGTATTACGTCGCCACCGTCCCATCCCTCCCCGGATGCCATACCTAGGCGAAGAGCCTGGACGATCTCATCGAACGGGCGAAAGAGGCTATCGAGCTCCGCCTTGAGGTGGAGAAAGAAATCGTTCCTGGGGAGTTTGTGGGGGTCCAGATTGTCGAAGCTGAGACAGGTTAAGGCGGAGAAGGTCGTAAAGGCCCTGACCAAACTTGGCTTTGAGATCGCAAGACAGAAGGGAAACCACCAGGTGATGAAACATCGAAAGGTTAATGATGCATCGAGGCGCTTCACAAATTAGCCCTTCCAAGGTGGTTTGTTTTTTTGATTGAGCATGTGCTAATTGGTACAGCAGTCCTATTGCTGCTCAGCGTCATAGCCAGCAAGGCATCAGCTCAGCTCGGAATTCCATCGCTGCTGCTCTTCCTCTTCATCGGCATGCTGGCTGGATCTGAAGGGCTGGGCGGCATTTACTTCGACGACGCCCAGGTTGCACAATTCGTAGGCGTTGTGGCTCTTACCTTCATATTATTCGCAGGCGGTCTTGATACAAACTGGATTCAAATCAAGCCAGTACTAGGGCGTGGCGTTATCCTCGCAACTGCAGGGGTAATGCTGACAGCCATCCTTGTAGGCGGCTTTTCTATTCTGATATTAGGCTTGGATTACCTGGACGCTTTGCTCCTGGGAGCGATCGTCTCCTCGACCGATGCTGCAGCAGTCTTCTCTTTGCTTCGATCCAAGAAAACAAACCTGAAAGGAGAGCTAAAACCACTTCTGGAGTTTGAATCGGGTAGCAATGATCCTATGGCCATCTTCCTTACCGTCAGCCTGACCAGTCTGATTATGACTCCCAGTCAATCCACAATAGAGATGATTCCAATGTTCGCCCAGCAGATGGCCTTAGGAGCGACAATGGGATACCTTTCAGGAAAAGGAATGATGTATATTGTCAATCGTATCAACCTCGAATCGAACGGACTTTATCCTGTTCTTACTATCGCCATGGTATTGCTGATATATGGATCGACTGTTATCCTGGGAGGGAACGGCTTTCTGGCTGTATACATTGCCGGCATTACCTTCGGCAATAGCAACTTCCTCAATAAGAGAAGTACAATCAGTTTTCATGAAGGCTTGGCCTGGCTTATGCAGATCACCATGTTCATAGTCCTCGGCCTGCTTGTATTTCCCTCACATTTAATCCCAATCGCTTGGATCGGGCTGGTCATCTCTGCCTTCTTAATGTTCATCGCTAGGCCTGTGGCCATCTTTCTGCTGCTGAGCGTATCAAAAATGTCATATAGAGAGAAGGCGATGATCTCCTGGGTTGGGCTTAAAGGTGCTGTTCCAATTGTTCTGGCGACGATACCGCTGTTAGCAGGTCTATCCGATGCGGAAACAATATTCAATATAGTATTCTTTATAGTTATGACCTCCGTTCTGCTTCAAGGTTCCTCGATCACATTTGTAGCGAAGCTCTTGGGCGTTGAATCACCAGTTGGACCAGAGCTTGTACAAGATGATATTTGAAAAAATTGAATCCGCCGTCCTCGAGACCCACGCCGCGCGTCTCCCGGCCGATCGAGCCCAGGGCGCCCTCGACCCGCAGGCGGCTGGCTCAGATCCCCTCCTCGTCCTTCAGCCCCACGATCTTCTCGACGTCGACGAGCTTCCAGACGATCGACCTCTCCTCCTCGACGATCGAATCGAGAGGGTCTGTGGGTGAGTGGCCGAGGGCAGAGAGGACGTTTCTTGAGAGGTTCTTTCTTCGGATCAGGTCGACGAACCGCTCCCGGACTGACCTCCTCACCTCGGGATCGCTGACCTCGACGAGACGGCCCCGCAAGGTGACGAAACGATAGCTTGAGAGGTCGGAAGCGTACCGTTCCACCTCCACTGAGACGTGGGGGTCCTGCCGGAAGAACTCGATCTTTTTGCCGTACTTCGTCGAGAGGAAGTACATGAACCGACCGTCGAAGACGTAGACGAAGGGGGCCACGTAGGGGTACCTGTCCCCCTTGAAGGCGATCCTGCATAGGTGCTCCTCAGCAATCAGCCGGTCGTACTCCCTTTTCTCCATGCTCGGGATCTTCACAACTTCCGGGTCCATCTCATCTCCTCAGAACGAGTTCTTGATAAGGTTTGGATGGTACTCTATTTAAAAGATTCAGAAAAAATGAGATAGGAGCAAGAGAGGGAAAGAGAAAACTCGAAGCCTCAGCCCTGGCAGATAGGAATTCCGGGGCAAGAGGAGCGGCGTTATCGGCCCGAAATCTTCTCTTTTATGAGCCTTCTCAGAGCCTCCTCCGCCTCGGGGCTCTCCTCGGGCTTGTGATACATGGTGCATCTTGAGGGCATCGGTATCAACCCCTCGTCCAGAAGGATGTAACGAAGCTCCTCCAACTCCATCTCGCCCTCGGCGTACTTTTTCAATATCGAGGCCGCATCATTCCGCTCCCCCTCTTTCAGGCTCTCAAACCTCTCCACCAGCCGCTCGATCTCTTCCATCATGGTAAACTCCCAGACAAGAGAGCTGCCAGATGAGATATAGACCTTGCCGATGTGGGCAAAACCGAGGCGATAAATACGATCGATGCGAATGAATCGCCGAAAACCTACCTGCCCACCAACTGAGGAGATCTCCATGACAAAATCGTCAAAATCATCCGTCGGGATCGACGACATCGCAGTCCACGTTCCAAAGCTCTTCATATCCACACTCACCGAGTTCGCACGAGCGAGGGGGATCGAGCCAGCGAAGCTCGCCCGGGGGATCGGCGTCGAGAAGATGGCCGTCCCCGACGCCCACGAGGATGCTGCCACCATGGCCGCATCTTCAGTCCTCGAGCTGATGCGGCGAAACAACCTATTGCCCGAGGACGTCGGAAAGATCTACATCGGGACCGAGTCCGGCGTCGACGAGGCGAAGGCGATCGGAACCTACGTGGTCGGGATGCTGGAACGGATCTATGGCACCGGTTCCTTCCAGGAGTGCTCCACCGTCGAGTTCAAGTCAGCCTGCATCGCCGCGACCCACGCCCTGGAGAACATCGCATGCTGGCTGATGGCAGAGGCAGCGGAGGATGCAGACGACGAGGAAAACGATGGTGGACCCGGCCTGAGCCGAAGCAGGGTGGGGATCGTGGTGGCGACGGACATAGCCCGGTACGAGCTGAACTCGCCGGGCGAGTACACCCAGGGCGCAGGCTCCGTCGCCCTCCTGGTAAAAAAATACCCCAGGCTTCTGGCCCTCGACCCCGTCATGGGGGTCTTCACCAGGGACGAGAACGACTTCTTCAGGCCCATCGGGACGAGGTGCGCTGTGGTGAACGGCAAGTACTCTAACCTATGCTACCTGACGGCGATGGACGGCGCCTTCGACACCTACAAAAAAAGAGTCATCGATCGCGAGATGATCCACCTTGAGGACGGCGGATGCATAACCGACCACCTCGACCACATCATATTTCACATCCCCTACCCCCGGATGGCGGAGTACGCTGCGGCCTCGATATTCCGGCGGGAATGGAGGGACCTGCCCCGGTGGCGGGAGATCGAGGAGGAGATCGGGCCCGAGCCGAGGGCCGAAGAGCATGAAGGCCAGAAGGAGCGCCTCTCCGCCGAGAGTGATTACAAGAGGAGGTTCTCAAAGTCGGCGAAGTTTCATGAAGCCTACGAAAAGAAGGTCAAACCCTCGACCCTCATATCGTCGATGGTGGGAAACATCTACACCGGTTCGATATACCTGGGTCTGGCGAGCCTTCTGGAGCAGGGCCTCCTCGTCCCTGGAAAGCGGATCGGCCTCGGCTCCTACGGGAGCGGCTGCTCTGCCGCCTTCTTCTCCGGGACGGTCAAGCCCGGTGTGGAGTCGATCTCCAAGGGAGAGATCCTCAGAAAGCTCGGTGAAAGGGTCGAGATCGGACTTGAAGACTACCAGCTCCTCCACGATGGGAAAAGGGCCGAGAGCGTGATCCCCCCGTCGGGAGAGTTCGCCCTGGTCGAGATCGACGGGGACGGATATCGACACTACGATCTTGTGGGCTGAAGGGCGAGGCAGCCATCTGAAGAATGGTGGCATATTCCAAATATTTCATATAGGTCCATCGACCATCGGGGTTAAGGAGGAATAGAACGTGCGAGAATCGCTCGTCTCTTCGGGCCGACGAGATTTGGTCCTTGCGGCCCTGATAGTGGTGGCCGGATTTTTGATCTTCGGATGGACCGTCTTTTCAGCGATATCAGGAATAGGCGACGATTTCACCCAGATGACGGCGCCTGGGACGAAGGACTTCGACCTTTCAGAGATCGGCGAGTACACCATTTTTTACGAGAACCTGAGCGTCGCCGATGGCCGGTTATACTCGACGGGAGATGCGGTCCCCTCTGGGCTTGAGATCGAGGTGATGGACATCTCTTCTGGCGAAAAGGTTGATCTCAGCTCGCCAAAAGGAAGCACCAGCTACAGCTTCGGAAGCCGCTCGGGCAGATCGATCGCCGCCTTTGTCATCGATCACCCAGGAACCTACAGAGTGACGGCTTGGTATTCCCAAAAAACAGTGGGGCCCGAGGTTGTCCTGGCCGTCGGTCACGGGTTCTTCGGAAGGGTTTTATCAGCTGTTCTGGTCTCCTCCGCTGCCCTCTTCGGATCGGTCATAATCGCAGCCATCGTCCTGATCTCGGCCGCCAGGAGAAGGCAAAAAGATGAGGAGCGGCTCCGGGAGGAGGATCGGATGCTGCGAGGACGATCGGCTTGATGACCGCCTTCGGGACAGAAGTTGGCAGGCTTTATCATCTGCCAGAGAGAACGGCAGGCGATGAAGCCCGAAAATAAAGATCTGATCCGAAAGTTCCTGGAGAGCGCCGATACCATGGGCGATGACATCCTGGAGGATAGCAAAGAGTTCTTCGGGTGCGTTCCGCCGATCCTCAGGATCATGAGGGAGAGGCCCGAGTTCTTCGTATTCTCAAGCCTCAAGGACTTCTACGCCATGCGGCCGGAGAGCCTAGACGCCAGGACCGCAGAGCTGGTCACCATCGCCGCTGCCGCCGGGGCCGGGGCTGATAAATGCCTCAAAGTCCACATCAACGCTGCCAGGAGAGCTGGAGCCACCCGAGACGAGATCCTGGACGTGATCTTCATCGCCGCCGCCATCGGCCAGACGAGGGTCCTCGCGCCATCCCTCAGAACCTTCCACGAGATCTTCGAGGGGCGAAGTGTCGAGGAGCCCTTCGATGATTGAAAAGGCTCAATAGTCCCGCGAACAGATCCGTTTAAAAAAGGAGGTGTGAAATGTTGCCGGCCCAAGAACCGCCAGCCATCGTCCTGGTGGCCTATGGAAGCCTCGAAGCTGAGGCGAGGAAGACCTACGGGAAGATCAGAACAGTCTACAAGCGAGAGTTTTCGGGGTCTGAGGTCGTGATCGCCTTCACCTCCGAGTTCATCAGGCGAAAGCTGGCAGAGGGCGAAGGAGTCGACGTTCACAGCCCCTTGGCGGCTCTGGCGAAGCTTCACGACGAAGGCTACACCAACGTCGTCGTCCAGTCGCTTCACGTCGCCCCAGGTTCTGAGTTTCACGAGGCCGCATCCCTCGTCTCGGCCCTCGGGTCAGTCCGGGGAAAGTTCGGATTTCGAAATTTGAAGATGGGGATGCCGCTTCTCGCAAGCGACCGCGATTTCGATCTGGTATCGGAAGCTCTCGCCCCGGAGTTCGATCGAGTCACCGTCGACGGCGAGGCCGTAAACAGCCCCCGAAACCCGGAGGAGACGGCCGTCGTTCTGATGGGCCATGGGACCGACCACCCAGCAGACTCCGCCTACTCCCGGATGGCGTTGGTCCTGCAACGGGATCACAAAAACGTCTTTTTTGGGACGATCGGCGGATTTCCAGGGCTCGAAGATGCTCTGGCCGATGTCAAAGGAGCGGGGGTCGCAAAAGTGAGGCTGATGCCATTTCTGTTGGTGGCCGGAGGCCACGCCACAAAAGACCTGGCTGGGGACGACCCCAAATCCTGGAAGAGCGTCTTTGAGCGGGCCGAGTTTGAGGTCGATTTAAACCTGCAGGGAATGGGAGATAACCCCGGCGTGGTAAAGGTCTTCGCAGACCACACCAGAAAGGGCATCGAGAGGTTCCGGACGGACGTCTGAAACCCCGTCCACCAGCGTTTTCACTCTTAGGACTCCTTCCATCCTTCCAGGCCCTCCCTATAGAGGAAGGCGACGATCAAGAGGCCCACTATGGGGTCGGCCTGCCAGAGACCGAATAGGTAGTTCGCCCCGAGCCCCACCAGCAAAGCCACGGAGAGGAGGGCGCAGGCGAGGGTCTCCTTCGAGTCTGCGATGAGGGCCCGGCTTTTGATCGCCACCCCCAGGTCGTACTTCTTGCGGGCGATGATCGGCATTATCGTCATCGAGAGGAGGGCGATAGCGATCCCCGGGACCGATGGGTCAGGCACCTCTTTCCTTGCGAGCTTGCCCACCGACTCGATGAGGATGTACGATCCGAGAAGAAAGAAAGTCACGGCGACGAACCGCTCGGCCCTCCTCTCGATCTTTTCCTCTTCCTCCTCCGAGCCCTCTCGATGCTTTTTGAGCCGCCATATCAGAATGAGGCCCGAGAGGGACTCGACGATGCTGTCCATCCCAAAGCCGATGAGGGCGATGCTCCCGGCCATGCTTCCGAAGACGATGGAGGCCGCAGCCTCGGCGATGTTGTAGGCTAAGGTGAAGTACTCAAGCCGGAGAGCTTTCTGGTAAAGTTTATCCATGTAATTTGGACTTCCATATTTTGGTAGATATTATTTCTGGATACGTCTTCTATCCGATATCTTCGATTTCTAAAATCCACATTACTTTAGTGTAAGATTTTATAGTAGATGGATGAAGATAAGTTTGGTGAGGCGTAAATATGACACCAAGAGGAATGAGCGTTCAGGAAGCTTACCGCTTATACAGAGATGGAAGTTTATTAGTCAACAGGAAATACCAAAGGAAGCTTGTATGGACCGAAGATGAAAAGGTCAAATTAATAGATACAATTTTACGCGGATACCCAATTCCGTTAATACTTCTTGCTGAACGGCCCCATCTTTATGAATCAAAAAAATATGAAGAGAATTTCGAATAACCCTATCATGAGAATGCTTATATACTATTAATACAATAATTTATCTATGGATTCTTTAATCACATTTGCCTTACGAAAGAAGTACGAATCAATTGGGAAGCTTGGA
>Ga0116164_10002127_pt1 | contig 14375 bp, 11 predicted proteins | sample AD_UKC109_MetaG_FD_89888 | JGI IMG/M metagenome (GOLD analysis project Ga0116164, IMG submission 89888) | Active sludge microbial communities of municipal wastewater-treating anaerobic digesters from Hong Kong - AD_UKC109_MetaG | ecosystem: Engineered > Bioreactor > Anaerobic > Digestate... | reverse complement strand
GGGCGATTATCGCGCCAGCCACGATCTGGAAGATATCGTAGCGGTAGTCGATGGCCGGGAATCGCTCGGCGACGAACTGGCCGCAGAGCCGATCGATTTGCGGGATGCGGTGTCGGCCGGGCTTTGCGGCTTGCTGGATCAAGCGGCCTTCCGCGAGGCCTTGCCGTTGCATTTACTTCCGGACGATGCCAGCCAGGCGCGGCTTCCATTGCTGATGCATAGGTTGGAACGAATGGCCGGATTGAAATAGAGCGGAGCGCAGGCGGAAACCCAAAGAGGTTTTGACAGGATGTACAGGAGGGACAGGATTTGGGGCGGAGGGGTTTTCACCACAGAGGGCACAGAGCCTGTCATGCCGAAGGCATGGAGCACAGCGAGAGGCCGAAGAGACACGATCAGAGGAAAGGGCGGGGCGTCATGTACTCCGCGCTGTCGGGGGTTTTCCCCCTGAGAATCGCAAAAGTTTGGGGCGGGGGAAAGTTAGCCCGGATTATTCATCAACATGGACGAAAACACCGTTACATAATGCAGCGTAATTCGATATGAACATCCGCAGTAAGAAAGTCAGTTTTCATCCCTGTTGACCAAGGGCGCGACGATTCCATCCCATCTGCATGGTTGCGCGGGGGTTCGCAGTATGCCTATACGGCTTCACCCCGCGCGTCGCGCATCTGGGCCGGACTTGTCGCGTGAATCATCCAGGCTACGGGGTACATTGAGAGAACCATGGAAGAAAATGAGCCACACAAATAACGCCAACGAGCTGGGGGCGGGGGAGATCAATCCGAGCGGTTCAAGGGATCGCGAACCGTGGCGGGGCGCGGGCCACCGGGGTGAAGCACGACGTGAACAAACCCACGGGCAGATCCGCCCCCCAAGGCCGAAAGCGTAAGAAATATCAATTTATAGGACCGACCCCTTCCGTCAGGGTATGGGAAATCAGATATGATCGTAGTGGAATTCGTCAGCCGCATTACCCGGCTGCGACTTGAGTTTTTTCCGACTGGTTGCCCCGGCAATAGAGTAATAACTAAATGGTGCCCCATAGAATTTCTTCTTACGGCGCTTTGGGTCATCCTCCTCGGATTTTGGGGGCATGAGTTGCATCGTATGAAACTGCTTGGCCAGAAATTTGATTTTACGTTCTCTGTCGCGGTCGAGATCCTTCAATTGCCGGATTGCTTCCGAAGCCGGAGCGGTAGCCAGCAGGTCAAAGGCGGATGCCCAGCATGGCTGTCGGATGTTTGTTCCCTCTTTCATCAGGTTTTCTCTGCCAACGGCAGCTGTGATCATGCGAAGCCGGATTTTTTTAAGGTATCGTTCTCCGGGGAGCTGCTTGACGTCTTCTTGGGTCGATTGTTCAGGTGTTGGCGGCGATTTGGATTTCTTGCTCTCCTCTGGAACGGAAGTCGTAATCATCCTTGTTGTCTTGGCGACCAGCCGATGCAGCTTCTCTTTGTGTTTTTTAAGTGTCTTGGCCCGCAAGGAAAGGGTTCCATCCCTTCGAATTTTATACCCGAGAAACTGGATGCACTCGACTGATTCAGGGTGGGCTTCAATATTTGCCGACCAAAGATATGGCGCCTTGGACTTGGCGTCGCCGTTTTCAAGGGCCTGGCGGGAGCACGGAACTGGCGGATGGGGCACAAGCTTCAATTGCTCTAGGGCATGCAGATAACGATCCAAGGCGGCTTGGCATTTCCCCTTTTCAGGATGAATGAGGATCATGTCGTCGCAATAGCGGGCGTAAAAAAGATCAGGATCGTTAGTGGATAAGACAGCTCGATCCACGGAATCCATGACAATATTTGCAATGACTGGGGATAGCGCGCCACCTTGGGGAATGCCGATGCGGGCAGAGGACAACGAATCTCCATAAAACTGATCCAGACCTGATGGAAGTTGGGTGGATGCAGGTTTACTTGGGTGCTTTAGATTATACTTTTCTACCGCGGGTATGGCCGTTGTCGTGAAGTCAAATGAAGATAGAAACTTGTCCAATATCAATAGAGCCCTGGGTTCAACTGACTGGTTGACTTGTTGGGTTCGATGGAGAACAGCAGCAGTCTGTTCGCGAATAACATCGTGCGAAAGACAATCAAAGAACTGCTGGATGTCGCACTCGGCGACATATAATTCGGCGCCTGAAAAGCGCTCGGAATAGGCAAGAATGGATTCGACCGCAGGACGAAGCCCATGCGGGCCCGGGGGACGAAATGCGTGTGAATGGCTGCTCCATAGCCCATCCAGCTGAATGGCAAGATATTTGGCGGCCATGGAAAGGAGGATCCGGTCCGCGATATCCGGGTACTGCGTTATGATACGTATCTTTCCATATTCAGGACGGGGATCGACGCATGGGGCAGGAATCCATTGGCTTGGATCTGTCCAGATTTCTTGAACCTTCTCAATCTGGGCTATCAGCCTTTGTCCCCATTCCACTTTATCCAGACGATCTTGGGCGTGGAATGATTGAACGGTAGAATACAGGGCTTGCTCCCAAACCTTGAAGGCGGGCCGATTCTTTCGCTTGGCTTTCCGAGGACGTATCCATTGCCGCCTAGGGGGCATCATGTCATCAACGGCCTCATGATGCGTTATGCAAGGGCCGGGAACAGGGCTGAACTGGTGCCAAAAATGTAGATCATGCCTTTTTGCTCCAGATTGAATGCGAAGAGTAACTAATTTGCTAAGCACAGAGCTAAAAGTAGCCTGCTGTTCATATGTGTTACCTTTATTCACGTCTTAAAAGGAGGTGGGGGCGTCAGTAGTTATTATAACTGAGACACGGGCTTAAGCCCGGACGGCCAACCTCGAAGGTTGCCCCAAGGGTTGCTACTCGAATGTCAGATCCAAAGACCCCATCCGCCCGACGCCCTCCACCATAAAATGAGATTAATTCAACACTGCCTTTCATGTTAAAGAGGCAACTTCATCCTTCAGGGACGAGGAGAAATGGGCCTTTAAGGGCTCCCAAAGGTTTGTACGGGAATTAATGGCCAATCGGACTTCCAGAACAGACCCGGGTGTTGCGTTCTGGACATCGGGAAAACGATTGGCAGGCAAGACCAATTGTCGCTTATCGATTTTGATCCGGAGACCGTTGCCTATATCCGTTGCGCCGATAACCACAGCTTGATGAGGCGGCAAAGCATCCCAGGGATTTCCATCGGGCCGCAACCGGACATCAACAATATGCGGTCGGCCTGTTTCGGTCTGGATGCGGACCTCAACGGGGGCCCCGGTCTTTAGGGGTATCGCAGCTGGGTATTGCTCAAGACGTGTACGCAACAGTTGTTTTTGGCCATTCAGAACAAGAGCGATTTCGAGTACTCCTTTTTTTCGGGTGCCCTTGGAAAAAATCACGGCAGGAATCCAAGGCATGTCTTCGAAGATCGAATTCTTGATGGGGGCGGCCAGTTGGGAGAGGTCGCTGAGAATTGTTTCGGAGTTGACGAAATCCATGCGTGCTTCCCGGATTCGCGGTAAAAGGTCAGCAACAGGAAGGGCAGACGCCATGCTCTGGGCCGCGACCAACCATTTCTTGTAGGCGCGGGAAAGATACTTGGGCTCCGAGACTGGGCAAAGAAGAGCGGCGGATAAGCAGGCCAGTTTTGACGACGGATCATCCGTAATGGCGTCGGCCAGTAAATCCCAATGCTTGAACCAATTGGGATCCTGCCGGACCATTTGGGCTGCCAGTTGCCGGCACTTGGTCTGATCATCCTGAACCAAGGCCAGTCGATAAAGCCCCTGCAGGAGCTTCAACTCGGGTGAAATTGCCGCGCCCTTTTCCAAGAAGGGCGTCATCCAATCGCAATCCTTCGCCTTGCCGATGCGCAGCCGATCGGACAAGAAACGGGAGACGCGCAGAACCAATGCCGGATATTTCTTCCCCTTGAATTGATGGAACTGGTAATCATCAGGCAGAAAGACATCCGGACCATGTTCTTGGAGAAAAGCAGAACAGGCCGCTGGAGCTGTTTTGTGGTTGGCCAGCAACCGGCGAATGAAACTTGAATGGAGCTTGGACGGGAAGGGCAAATTCAGGGCGTCATATTTATGGATAAATTGCTCCACGGTCGCGTCGTTCAACTCCTGAGATTCTTCAAGGGCCTTAAATTCAGCCAGCAACTCCCATCCTTCCAACTCACCGGGAGGGGACTTGACCCATTTGCTGTGGTGTTCAAGTCGATCCAGAAGAAGTTGCCGTTTAGAATGCGACGCCGGAAGAAGTTCGATTGTTTGCTGCATCTCGAACAACAGCGGATCAGCCGCCTTTCTCTGCTCGGCAGGCAGGGATTGAAGTTCTGTCAGAGCCGCATCCAGTGTCCAGGCCAAATCTACGGCAAATTTTACGGCGCCCGGATTTTTGGCGACACGCATGCGAGCCGCATCCAGCACGGGAAGAAAGGCCGCATAATCCTTGAAATAGCGGAGCTGCAGATGAGCCAAGCGCGTGGATAGCCAATAAGCGGTGGCTGGTAATTTTAATCGTGCGAACGCGGTCGTAAGGGCCTGAAAGACCTGAAGGAAGTAATCATCATTTCCATGGTCAACAGGGAAATTAACCGACGAGATGCGCCGGCAAAGCTCCTTAAGGGCAATGAGAAGGTCGTTATACGCCTGTCCGTTGGGGTCGTCATTGCCCAACACAAGCAATCGCCGGCGAGCAACACGGATCGTTCGCTCGGCAAGCTCGTAAATGGTTGCAAGCCTTGTTGAATCCCTCGGACCCTTTGGGGGTGTTGTATCGACTGAAAAATCAGGGACGAGTTTTGCGAGTTCTCGTAGATGCTTCAGAATATCATTGTCTGATCTGGCGGTCGGTATGGGATTGAAAGCACTCATGTTATTACGGGGCAAATGATGGAAGGTTTCTATCTGCAGCTTGTAATGTGTTTCCTCCATTCGGGGGCTTATCCCAAGCGCTTACCGTTTGGAAATGTGAATTCCTGTTTGTTATATAGAAGTTATCGACTTGCCGATGTGAGTCTAAAAGATAAACATCGGTCATTTCGTCTGCGCCACAACCTTCGAATTGAAACCCCCCTTCTATTCCTAATGTAAACTGGTCTGTGTGAATATATCTGGCATGCAATCGAGCTGATGCTTCACTAATGACAAAGGCACGAATATGAAGGGCATCCCATCGGGCAGTATCCAATAACCCTCTTAATCCATTGATGTGTACGGTGAAGTCAGCGTAGGGGTCTCGATTGCCTCTGATGAATGCGATATTCGTGAGACGAGGACAGGCCTTAATCCAATTCGCAAATCGGGCTACTTCGTCACCGGGCCTTAGTTTCAGATACGGGTCTATGAATGCCGCCCTTGCTGAACGTGAGAGAAGGGGTCCGACTTTAACATCAAGAGAATATTTTTTATTTCCGGGCCTACAGCCGGCACGATCGCTTGTCTTGGTTTGTGGAATGCGGTTAAGGCAGTTGCAGAAGGGGCAGGGGGTTGTCAGGTGCGAAAATGAAACAGTTGTGTCCTGACCGGCAATTACCAAGTGTTTTTGTAATCGAGCAAGAACAGGTAGTGAATCAAATACCTTTTGCAGTCTGGAATCGTCTGTAACATGCGTGCCCCTAGGTAGTGCTGTGTAAAAATATCCTCTTGAGGGGTTGAAATGTTTTTCGAGAGTATCGAGAAATTGTGTTAGAGTATCCAGGGTAACCCGATTGACATCACCACAAGGGCAATTACCGTTACAAGCAAGTTTAAGATAACAAAAATTCATCAACTGAGTCCTAATTCAGCATAGCGTTCTTCAAAAAATCCGCTAGGCCAACCCACAATCCTGAAGGTACCATCGCGTTCTATGGCCATTGAATCTGCATTGCCGTTGTCGATAAGATATGCCCTGACCTTTTCGTTATACTCTTTGAAATCAATCGTCTTTTCGCGTATTCGGCGTAGAATTCGCAGCAACATGTGTTCGCTATGGGTTTCTACGAGAAGATGATTTTTGTTTTCTTGAGATGAAGCGATCATAACGTCTGCAATCTCGCATTGTCCGGCGGGGTGCATCTCTTCTTCAGGCTGTTGCAGGAAAATGTTAGATTCTTGTCGGGCCGTGCAGAGGTACAACACCGGCAGAACGGTGCTGATGCCGGAACCAACGGATTGCAGGGGCAGGCGAAGCCGTGAGCCCTCGTCTTTGCTAATGTCGGTAATGAAGAGCCGTTCGTCCAGCTGATAGCGGGGGTCTACCGCCAAGAGAGCTTTATTGAGGGCATCCAGGGACTTGGTGGCCCTGATGTCGTTCCACATCTCATGGAGCAAGGCGCTTCCGGGTGCGGGCGCTTTGGCTTGAAAATCCTTTGGGACATTTTTAGCCTTGATATTATTGTCCCCACGCAATTCTCGATGCGTTGGGGCATGGAAAAAACGGGACAGTTCTTCGGTGATAAATGGAGCATATCTTGGTGGAAAGGAGGGGACGGGCTGATCGGGCTGGCACTTCAGCGTTTGGTTGGGGGTTGTGCTGTCTGCTTCATAGATACGAAGTTCAAAGGGAATCGGCGGAAGCTCAGCTTGTACGAAGGGGAGATCAATGCTTATCTCATCCACATCCATCCATGCCAATTCAACCCGCAACCGCTTGTCCTGTTTCTGAAATTCTGTACAGATGCGAATGGGGCGAGCGATGTCGTGATTGTGGACCAGCTGACGATAAGTCACTTCATCCCAGGCCCGGTCACTGATCGAAAACGGTGGGGCTTCAATTTTAAGGAGCTTTCTTAAAACGTCGTCTACTAGGCCAATGGCATGAAGCACCGTGCTCTTGCCGGTGCTGTTTGTGCCAAAGAGGAGGGTGATCGGTGCGATTTCAATCGCCGTTTCCTCTCCAAACGCCTTGAAGTTCTCGATTGTTACCCTGGTGAGCATATGGCATTCCCCTTTATCTGGTGCTTAATTTGACATGTGGCGCGGGTTAGGGCAACTAGTGAAAACGAATGATACATGACCGTGAAGTTCAGTGTGGTCGGGGGTAGTCTGTTATTGCCCGGATTTCCTTTGCAACCCAATCAATGATTTTCAGGGTGTCGTCCCGGATCTCAACCATCCGTTTGCGCCAGCACAGGGCCAAGGGGCGGCGAAACGCCTTCATTTCAGGAATATCCAATTCCCAGTAAGCTTTGGCATCCAACTCCTTGCCGATAATACGGGGGAGTATGCCTGCGCAGGCGCCTTGTTGGACCATGGCGAAAATTTCGGCAATGGTTGAGTGCCGGAATTGAATGCCATGAGCCGTGGCGCGCTTTTTTACCAGTTCTTCCACGGCGTCGTTGTAGTCGCCAGGCACATCCATGGCCGCGAGGGGCAGATTGTCCAACACGGCAGCAAGACTGGGGGCGTGAGGCGATTCTGGAAGGATATGACGAGGAACGAATAGTCGGTATTCAATCAGGCCCGCATCCATCTTCTCCAAATGGGCGGGAATGGCATCCTTGCGTACGATTCCCAGATCCAATAGGCCTTCTGAAACCTGCGTGATGACTTCCCGTGTCCGCATGCAGGAACAGCGGACAGAAAGACCGTGTTGCTTATGGAGTTTGGCAATGATGTCGGGCAGCACCCACTGAGCGAGTACATTGCCTGTGCCGATGGAAAGAGGGTGGCGGGTCTTGCCCGATTTGTCGAGGATTTGCCCCAAAGAAGAGAAGAAATCCAGCGAAATGGCGCTGATTTTCTGTCCCAGGGGGGTCAACTCCAGGGTCCGACCCTTTTTCTGTACTAGTTCGGCGTCGAAATACTTGCCCAGGTCTTTGAGTTGGCGGCTGTAGAGGCTTTGGCGAACGGGGTCGCCATGGGCTGCCTTAGTGATCCCGCCTGCCTGCGCGACCTGAATCAGGGTTTGAAGCCGTTCAAGGGAAAGCCCTTTCTTGCTGAAGATCATCTCATACATGACTGCGGAGTAATGTAGGGGACAAATCCGGGCGTTGCAAGCATAACGATTGGTGATAGCATGGGCGCATGATGAGTGATCAAAGCCGGGGACAAACCGATAGGGCGGCATTGACGGAAGACCAACAGACGGCGTTAGCCGCAATGCAGGATTTTATTACCCGCGGGGAGATAAAATGCTTTTTGCTGGAGGGATATGCCGGGACGGGCAAGACGTTTCTAATCCGTCGGCTGGCAAAGTGGCTGGACAGTATGAAGATGAGCTTCATTCTGGCCGCACCGACGGGGCGGGCGGCGAAGGTTTTGTCTGAGAAGACGGGGTATGTGGCGGGAACGATTCATCGGGCAATCTACAACATGGACAAGTTGGTGGAAATCCCCAATGCCAAGGTGGAAGACCGCTTCAAGTTCTATTATGCGCTGAAACTCGTTGCCGAAGATGACCGTCCGCGAGTTGTCATCGTGGATGAGTCATCCATGGTTTCGGATCGGGAAGGCGACGATAAATTCTTTCGCTTCGGGTCGGGGAAGTTATTGGCCGACTTGATGGAATTTGCCGGTGAGTTGCAGCCGGACTCGAAGTGCCAGATCGTCTTTGTGGGCGATCCAGCACAATTGCCTCCTGTTGGAATGAGCTTTTCCCCGGCCCTAGACCCGAAATACTTGATCGAGAATTTTGAGGCAGCATCGGAACGGGCTATTTTAAGGCAGGTGGTTAGGCAGGAGTCGGGTAGCGCCATACTGACGGCGGCTACGCAAATCCGGGAGGACATCGAACAGAATCGGCTTAACCGTCTGGATATCATGCCGGACGGCAAAGAAATGGTTGAGATCGGATTGGAAGGGGTTTTGGAACTCTGGTCCAGGGAATGCCCACCTGGCCGCGAACCGAGCGTTTCGCCGCCGCTAGTATGCGTGACGTGGAAGAACGAAACGGCATTGGCCTACAATGCCAGTGTGCGGGCCAAGTTGTACGGGAAAGGGGACGGGCTGCATCCAGTGCAGCCCCGTGACTATCTCATGGTGGTGGTCAACAACCGAAAGACGGGGCTGTGGAACGGCGAGTTGGCGCTTGTTAAGTCGGTGGATGGGGATTTGGAATCTCATCAAGTCGCGCTACGAACGCACGAAGGCGCTAAGCAGGTCATGCTGGCATTCCGCAAGGTAACACTGGTCGTGCCCAGTATGAAAGGCGGCGGTACAGAGATTGCCTGCATGCTTCTCGAAAATATCCTATATGGGAAAGAACGTGATATTTCCGAAGATGAAATGATTGCACAGTGGGTGTTATTCAAGAATCGGCACAAAGGATTAACACCTGGCACAGAACAGTTCCGGCTGGCACTGAACGACGATCCATACTTCAATGCGCTCCGGGTGAAGTTCGGTTATGCGGTGACCTGCAACAAGGCGCAGGGCGGAGAATGGCCTTCGGCGGTGGTGATTTTCGAGCGTGGCCGGCCAAGTATGGAATGTCTGCGCTGGACGTATACCGCCGTAACACGGGCCCAAAAGACGCTGTATGGGGTTGGGTTTCCGCATTTCGGTATGATAGATTGGCCCGCCTCAGAAAACTGTGGAGATGAGGGGGGCGGACCCGGTTCCGATGATGCTGAGATCAACGGGGCGAACGGGGGAGAGGCGTCTTGGGATTTGTCCGAGGCGGAGATGCGTAGTTTCCGAGAAGCTGGATTTCCCCTCGAAATGGATTGGATGGCTTCCAGCCACTTTGCCGCGATCGCAGAATGGCAAGGCGCGGGGATCAAAATAGAGCGCATCGAATTGGCCTTGGGCAATTACTTTATCAGGTACCATTTAGCCAAGGGCGGTCATAAGGCAACCCTACAGGTGTATTTCAATGGAAGGCGCAAATTGACGCCGAGGCCGGCTGTCCCCGTTGGGTTTCCATCCTCCGATGAATTTGCCAAGGAATGCGACTGGCATTTTATGCAAGCATCTCAATCGGCAAATAGCGGGGTGGATGAGGCCAATCAAGGGGCAAAGGAACTTAGGGAACTGCTCGAACTGCATGTGGGGACGGCAGTTGAGCGGCTGGGTGGCGTAGTTGAGGGTGTTCACCATCTTCCATACCGAGAACGCTATCGGTGCCGTTCGCCGGGGAAAGGGCTTGCCGTGATTGATTTCTGCTACAATGCCAAAATGCAGTTCAGGAAGAGACCGGAAGTGTTGCCGGAAACAAGCGACCGGGCATTTGCCCTTGAGATCATTCAGGAACTTGCGAGATGAGCAGCAAGGAGGTTTTTGCGCTGCGGAAGGCAGGTCGTATCGATGAAGCGGTGGTAATGGGCCGGAATAACTATGCGGCCAATCCCGCCGATCCGTGGAATGTTAAGGCTTTCGTATGGGCATTGCATAGCGCCATCAAACAGGCCCCGGATGGCGGGCAGAAGGATGCTTTGGCACGTGAATTCCTTGAACTTCCCATGATTGAAGGCGACGAGTATTTGCATAATGCCCGGGCCGGAATTCAACGGATAGCGGCTCCTTACGCCGCTAAGTTGCAACACGCCCGCGAGACGTCGAGGGCCGGTAACTGGGAGCAGGCGCTCGGACTCTTGCAGGCGATAGCGGACTCCCATCCGGGGCAGCAAGATGTTGAAGTGGCTATTGCCTGGGAGCTGTGCAAAGGGATTCAACATGGGCTTAAAGAAGACCGCCCGGATGGCCCAAGAATTTGGCGCTTTGTGGAGGATTACGGACGGTTGACGAAGGTGCCAAAACCTTCCGATGTCCATTCCCGGATGCTCCAGTGGGGATCCGCGTTGGCCCGAAAGGGGCTTGCTCCGAGATTTTGCGAATTCCTAAAATGGTGGAATCCCGATCAAAACCTGCGCGAGGAGGATTATCAGGGACGGCAGAAAGAAGATGGGGGGCACTACGATAGCACGGTGGAGAACGTAATTGCCGGGGTGGCCAAGTCCATCGGACAGTGCGTCAATGCCGAGGCGCGTCAGATGGCAGTCGGTTTTGTAGTCCGGCATATCGGGCGGTATCCCGATCAGGAGTGGTTCCCATATTACCATGCGACATGTCTGTTGGCGGTAGGGCGAACTGATGAGGCCAAGGCCCTGATGATGCCCGTGGTGCGGGCCAAGATGACGGAATTCTGGGCCTGGGAGAAACTTGGGCATTGTTTCCCTGATGATAGCGATGAACGGTTGCAATGTCTTTGCCGGGCAGTCAATTGTCCGGTCAAGGGGCCTGAATTCCTGCTTGGGGTCTATGTAGATTTAGGTTTCCTTTTTATGGCGCGTGGACATCAGGGGGAGGGGCGGTATTTACTGGAGAAAGCGAAATCTGTTCGTTTCCAACATAATTGGAAAATTCCGGCGGAACTGGCCACGGCTTTGGCGTCAAGCGATGGCGTGCCGGCGGTCGATGCAGAAATATTGCTAAAGGAACTGGCGGTGCAGGCCGATGAGGTGTTGCTGGCCGACTTGCCCTGGCACCGGGGAGTGGTTTCCGCGTTGAACAAAGAATTCAAACGTGAGGATGGTACGGCGAAGCAATTTCATTTCATTGCAGTTGAGCTGGATGGGCAGACAAGATGCCTGGATTGTCGCGTGCCGGCAAACAAGGCATTTCGTGTGCTTGAAAAGATGTTTATTGGGGCTCCAATCTGGGTGAGAGTTGACCGGTCGGGCGAACGGCCTCGGGTTTTGTCGATCAAACCCCGTGAAGACGGTAGCCCTTGGGACGTCTATCCAGAGATGATCGGCATTGTTGAAAGGGTGAATACTGAAAAAGGTGTTGCTGTAGTCTTGCTGGATAACGGCCGGGAAGCATTGGCCTATAAGAGCGATATTCCGGAGGCCAATAATTGGGCCACAGGCGACTTCGTGGCCTGCCGAAGCTCTGAGCATAACGGGAAAGTGCGCGTGTTGGTTGCGAGAAGTGTATCCGAGGCAAAAACCAGTCCTTATTGGAAAGGATTTTCAGGAGAATATAAGCCGCGCACCAATGGGCCTGGTGGTCATGTAAACGGGGTGTTTATCCATGAGCGCCTTAGATCGGGGCAAGAATACATACACTTGGTTTCGGGGATTGCCGTTCAGCGGCGTGGCGATGATGGTCGAGGTTGGTGGGAGGCGATTTGTTTAAAGGGGTAAATGGTCAATCAGGGAGAAGAGCATGGCGTCGTTTAATAAAGTGGTTTTGGTTGGTAATCTATGCAGAGACGCGGAAGTGCGCACGGTCGGGGCTACATCCATTGCGCAGCTTCGCCTCGCAATCAATGAGTCATTCACATCCAAGACCGGCGAAAAGGTCGAAAAAACCGTTTATGTCGATGTCGAGGCATGGGACAAACTGGCCGATAATTGCGCCAAGATGATTGGGAAGGGATCATCTGTCTTGGTCGAGGGGCGATTGCAGATGGACGAATGGAATGACAAGGAGACAGGGAAGAAAAGGAACAAGATCAAGATCCGGGCAGACCGGGTCGTCTTCCTGACATTCAAGGATGGAGCAAGGGGGGAAGAATCCGGCGGACAGGCGGACGCGGGAAGTGTGCCAGGAATCATGCCGCTGGCAGCGGCTCGGGATACTCCGTTCGATGAGGATCCTCCATTCTAAGGGACGGGATCATGATTTCTCTCTCCACACGGATCATTATCGCCGGTAAAACGGCTGTTTCCGTGGGTGAAAAATTCTTTGGCCAGTAATGACGGGGGGGGCGTGATGGTTGTGTGTTGATAGGGCTGTAATGGTCTGGGTATGAGGGGGATGGGGCAGGGGTGTTGGGCGGAAATATTTGACCGGGGATCGGGGTGGGCATGGTAAAATGGAGTCCTTAAAGCAAAGGCAGACGATAACGATTTCGGTGTGCATGTAATCAGGGGAGAGGAAGGCGATGACGGCGGGGAAATGGTTTGAATTGAAGAGGGAGCGCGATCCCGACAGGCTGCCCTACAACTGGCCGGAGGCCACGCGCCGGATGTGGAAAGAGCAGGTCAAGAAACGGGCCGGGCTGGGGCTGCGCAAGACCATGGAGAAGCTGAAGGGGGTTCGGCAAATCGATCCGACTCCCGCGATCTTCATCGTGTTCCCCGGCGACTACGCCATGTCGGGGCATCTGGCCTCGATCCGGAAGGTCCGGGAAAATCTCCAAATGATCAATTTCGAGTGCTGGAGGACGGGCGTGCCCATGGCGACCCCGGGGCGGTACTTCAATACCGACATGGTGATCGTCTGGACCAAATTCGTACTGCGGAAACTGGCGGAGCAGTCGCCGTTGTTCGCGCCGATCTGGGCGGACTTGCGGGACCTGCCTGCCGATGCGTGCGGGATTTATCTGGCGGATGCCCCCCGTCCGGCCTGGCTGGCATCCATCCGGGCGGACGAGGAGCGTCTTTTTGCCGCGTTCCGCGACACGCGCAACCTCGACATGATCGGGCTGGACCTGCGGAGGCCCGACGAAGAAATCGTCAAACAGCTGGATCGGGCCATGGATCTCCTGATGGCGGAAAAATTCGAGGAAGCGGATGCGCTGCTGAAGGATTTGCTGGCGCGCCGGCCCGACGTCTGGCGGGGCTACTGGGATCTTGCGCGGAGCGCCCTATGGCAGGGGGACCATCGGCGGGCATTGGCCGTGATCCGGCTCGCCCAGCGGCGGTATCCTGATGCCCTGAATTTCGACCGCATGGCGGCGGAGTGCGCGATCCGGCTGCAAGATTGGGCGCTGGCCGAACGGCACCTGAAACGCCTCTGGGGGCTGAATCCTTGGGACCCGAACCTCTTGGTTCGCTACGCCGGCGTAGCGTTCGGCCAGAACGATTATGTTTTGGCGGCGAAGTTGTACGAGGACTGCATGGAATGCGGTCCCTTGAGCGTTTCGGCCAGAATCGATTATGGGGCCGCCTTGAGCAAAATCGGCCGCAGCCGGGAGGCCGTGGAACTGTTCAAGATGCTGGAGAAAGAAGACCCGGCCAATCCGGTCGTGCTCAACAACATTGGTTTCATTCTGGCCAGCGAAGGGCAACCGACCGAGGCACTCGAATACTGCCTGCGCGCTCTGGAAATGGAGCCCAAACGGGAGAGCTTTTGGGACAGCATGGGATTTGTTCAGATGAAATCCGGCGATTATCGGGAGGCGGCGCGTTCGTTCCTGACAGCGGTGGAGTTGAATCCGACCTTCCCGGACGCCTGGCGCCATTTGCTTCACGTCTACCACAAGGAAGGACGGACGGATCGCCTTGCAGGGGTCAAGTCGTACGTCGCTCGCATTCTGCCGGACCAGTTGGCTCGGTTCGAACGGGAACAGGGCGCGGAAATCGCGGATTAGTGCGGAGATGAGCAAAAAGGCATGTAAATTCAAGACGGGCAATCCTGGCTTTGGCTGCAAGGACGGCAAACTGTACCGGTTCGAGAAGAAAAGTGTCTTGGTCTTGGCCCCATGGCCCGAACCCCAGGCATGGTTCAAGAGCCATCGCAAGGGG
>Ga0116164_10002123_pt1 | contig 14406 bp, 14 predicted proteins | sample AD_UKC109_MetaG_FD_89888 | JGI IMG/M metagenome (GOLD analysis project Ga0116164, IMG submission 89888) | Active sludge microbial communities of municipal wastewater-treating anaerobic digesters from Hong Kong - AD_UKC109_MetaG | ecosystem: Engineered > Bioreactor > Anaerobic > Digestate... | reverse complement strand
GCGGCGAACATAGCGATATCCCAGGTGGGAAAGAAACTGAAGAGATCCAACTTGGAATATGTGAAGATAGAGATAGGGGCGTCGCAGTGCCCCAATTGCCAAGGCCTTTTCAACAGCGCCTTCGTAGTGAGCAAAATGGCCCTTGTGGGCGTATACCTCACAATGAAGGTCTTCAATGCGGAGAACAGCAAGCATGCCGAGAACATTGCAAAGTCTGCCATTGGAAGGGCGCTCAAGGATGTGCCCCTCAAGACCTTCGAGGTGACAGGCCTGAAAGGATAGGGATAATGATGAAGATCGCAGGAATGGAGATGAAGAACCCTCTGATGGTGTGCTCAGGCGTGCTGGGCATATCCTCGTCAATTTTCAATAGACTGGAGGATGCAGGCATCGGGGCGGTGGTCTCCAAGTCCATATCCCTTGAACCCAATGATGGTTATGAGAATCCCACGATGGTCAGCCTACCCTACGGCGCAATGAACGCCATGGGGCTTCCGAATCCGGGTGTCGAAGGCTTCCTGAAGGAGATAAAGGGGCTCAAACTGGGCATTCCCCTGATCATCTCCATATATGGCAAGGACGCGGGCGAGTTCGCAAAGGTAGCGTCCAAGCTGGACGGGAGATGCGACGCCTTGGAGCTCAATCTGTCCTGCCCGCACGCAGGGGGGCTGCTCTCGATAGGACAGGACCCGGATCTTGTGGAAGATGTCGTGAGACGGGTAAAGGACAGCTGTGGCCTTCCCGTGATCGCCAAGCTTACGCCCAATGTGGCAGACATAAGGCCTATAGGGGTTGCCGCAGAGAATGGAGGTGCAGACGCCCTCACGGCCATCAACACCGTGCGCGGCCTTGCCCTAAACATAAGGCAGGAATACCCCATACTCTCGAATGTCTACGGCGGCCTCTCGGGGCCATGTATCAAGCCTATAGGTCTGAGGTGCGTATGGGACCTCAAGGGCGCTGTCGGCATCCCTATAATAGGTGTGGGCGGGATATCCTCCTGGGAGGACGTTGTCGAATACATGTATGCCGGAGCATCGGCAGTGCAGATAGGCACCGTGCTAGGCGGGGAAGGTATAGATGCCATATCGAGGATCGGAGACGATCTGGAGCGATTCTCCAAGGACAGCGATATAATCTACGAGGACATGGTCGGAAGGGTCAGGGCAAGATTTGATTGATTCTGTCTTTGTAGTCTCTAGCCCTGGCAACAGGGTCTTTTGAAAATATTATGTCTCGTGACACGTTGACAATGCTTCTTCTTCCAAATATGTCAAGTATCGCCAAGCTGCCTTCCTGGGCCCCTATGCCGGGCACCAGCACCAGGGAATTCCTCAACGTTCCCGCAAGTATGTCAAGGTCCTTGCTCGGCACCGTGGCTCCGACGACCGCGCCAGTGATCCCTTCCTGCTCTATGACCTTCGCGATGAGTTCGTAGGCGATACTGTTCCCGACCATGGACTTCATGAAGGTCTTCGCCTCGGGATTGGACATGAGACACAGGAGAAAGAGTCCAAGGTCCTTTTTCTTGCAGGATGCCCATAGCTCTGTCATGTTTCCAGGGAAAGGTGACCCGGTTATCGCATCAAAACCAGACCTCTTTATCCAGTAGCAACTCGCGTCGTTGGTGGAGCCTATGTCAGAGAGCTTGATGTCCAATAGAGAGAGACAGTCCTGGTCATGTATGGCCTTGTTCAGGGTCTTGAATCCTTCGAGTCCCAATGGAAGGATATACTGCAGATTAGGTTTGAAACAGGCGGCATGCTCGCCGGTACGCTCTATGATGTCCAAGGAGAATTCCAATATGTCAGTCGGAGGGTCCTTGTTGGGAGATACCACCATCTTGTCCCTCATGTCGCCATAGGCAGGGTCGATGCCTATGCAGAGGTTGGATGACTTCGTCTCCCTTATCCTATTGAAAGAGTCGGTGAACTGCATTGGTCCTTTTGTAGGGCTTTTTCGTATATAATGGTTTTTATAGGTTGATGCATGACTGCCCGTAGCTTATGCCGCCATCACCGGGTGGCACCTTCCTGTGCTCCAGAAATCTCATTCCCATTCCTTCGATCCCCCTGCGCAGGGCGTTTGAGAGTATCTGATTGATGGCGACCCCTCCGGAGAAACCTACGGGCGCGTGGATGTCACGATGTTCAGAGACAAGGTCGATGAATGCCCTGGCTATGGCCATGTGGGCGCTCATTGCTATGTCGGCCTTGCATTTGCTGTCCATAAGGCCGTATAGGCGGGTGATGAACTCCGAGGTCTTGGCAACGCCGTCCTCTATCTCAATCCTTAATCCAAGGTCATCCCCCCCTAGGGCGAGCGACTCCAGCTTCATCGGAAATTCCCCCTCGTAGGTGCGTTTTGTGGCGAGTTCCATCATTGCGGTGACGACATCGAGAAGTCGGCCGGTGGAGCATGACAGTGGCGATGCCTTAAGGGAATGCCTGCGTATCGAGAGCATCTCGTCCATACCACCCTTGAAGTGTGCCTCGTATCTTCCCAGCTCATCCTCCCCGAGCAGCGGGAGAAGTATCCTCAAGGGGCGTTTGGCGGACAGGTCTCCGCCCGGCATCCTAAGATACTCGAGATGCCCCATCCTCCTGTTGTGGGATGGGTCCCTGTCTGAGTACAGCAGCTCGCCCCCCCATATGTTCCCATCATCACCATATCCCGTGCCGTCTGCGGCTATGCATATGACATCATCCACTCCGTGTTCCGCCGCTATCGCATAGGAGTGGGAAAAGTGATGCTGCACCTCGATAAGGTCGATGCCCATCTCCTGGGACCATTCCCGCGCGATGAGCCTTGTATTGTACTGGGGATGCTTGTCGCAAAGGATGTACTCCACATCTGGATAATCGATGTTGGATATCTTCATAAGGAACTTCAGGGCGTCCAGGGCATACTCCATCACGTCCCAATTGGAGGTGTCGCCGATATGCTGGGAGAGCACGCACCTCTCGGACTTGGAGACGGCCACGACGTTGTTCATCTCCGCCCCGAACGCCAGCATGGTCCTCTCATTCGGGCATTCAAGCGGAAGCGGGACAAATCCCCTCGACCTTCTGATGAACTTGTTGTCGCGTATGACCGAATCGTCACATCTGTTGACTATCTCCAGGTTATTTGTCAAGAAGTGATCAATCGAGGGAAGCAGTTTTGTGGCGTCTGGAAGATTGGTGATCATCGGATTTCCGGGGTAGTTGGCCGACGTCATGACAAGGAACGGTGTGCGCAGTTTTGAAAACATTATGTGATGAAGGGGTGCATAAGGCAACATCACCCCTATCGTGGCCAGTCCCGGGGCCACTTCATCAGGGAGGGAACCGTCCTCCCTTTTTTTGAGAACAACGATAGGCGAGGAAGGTGATTCGAGAAGGGACTTCTCCTCATCGCTCATGTGCAGATGCTTCGATATGGTCTCGGCATCCCTGGCCATGACGGCGAATGGTTGCTGTGGCCTGTCCAATCTATCCCTCATGTCCTCAACGGCATTGGCATCCATGGCGTTGCATGCCAGATGGAATCCGCCGTAACCCTTTATGGCCAATGGCACCCCCCCATCAAGAAGCTCGCATGCCTTGGCGATCGGGTCTGGCTCGGCTGTTATCCCATCCCTCCCTGAAAGGAAGTATACAGGTCCATTTCTGGGGCACGCTATCGGTTCCGCGTGGTATCTCCTGTCGGAAGGGTCCTTGTACTCCCTCTCGCAATCCCCGCACATGTCGAAGACGTGCATGCTGGTCTTTATCCTGTCGTATGGTACGGATGTGACTATAGTGAATCTGGGTCCGCAATCCGTGCAGTTGATGAAAGGATAATTGTATCTCCTATCCTTGGGGTCAAAAAGCTCGCCCAAGCAATTCCGGCACAAGGCTATGTCCGGAGGAATGCCGGAAAGCAACTTGAAGTCCGTCTCCTCAGACGTGAGTATCCTGAATCCCTCATGGGCGCCGATGTCCAGCGCTTCCTCCTCGATCCTGTCTATAAAGGCATTGTTTGGCAGCTTTTCGAACAAGAGTCCCTTGAATCTTTTCAGGGAAGCATCATCTCCCGCGATGCCTATCTCAACGTAACCACCCTTGTTCCTCACAAATCCCCTGACATTCGATTCCTTCGCGATCCTCCATACAAAGGGCCTGAATCCAACGCCCTGGACTATGCCATATACCTTGAGTAGCAACGAAAGACCCCCTGTTCAGAAAAGATGATTTATTTTGATCCTTATGTCCTGATATCTGAAGGGCAGATAATGCCTGGTGGTCTTTGGAGGGAACATCTCCCCGCTCATGGCCCTCTCTATTACCTCTTTCTTGGTGCGCGACCTTCGATAGAGCAGGACGCCATTCTCGCCATCAAGCTTTTTCAGGAAGTCAAGGGTATCGACATACTCCATGCTGAAGTTCTCCTCCAACTTGTCCAGAAGGTCATCTCCACCGATGACGATCTTCGACATCCCATCCTTGTCAGGCAGTATGCAAAAGAGCGCCTCGGCTGCATCCACCTTTGACATCGCCTCGTCCTTTTCCATGTCAACGACCTTGGCGTGCTCTTTCAGGAAGGCCACTACCTTATTAGGGTCGCCGAGGATTATCGGGTACCATGTGTAGAGCTTTATGTCGTCGCTGTCATAGTCCAGAAGTATGGCAGGCACCTTCTTCGCTCCGAGCCGCCTCAGTCCTTCGACCCTGTGATGCCCGTCAAGGACCACCAGGGAGTTCCTGTCCACCAGTATGGGTCTGTAGAAGATGCCCTTGGCCTTAAGGCTCTTGATGAATTCCTGCAACTCCTCCTCTATGACCTCTTCGTGGCACTTGACATCCTCCAAGGGGATTATGTCGACCTTCATTATCTGCAATGGTTTCTTTACCTTGGACCATCTTTCCACGCCCATTTTTTCAACACCTGCCTAAGCAATCTATTAAGGCAGGTGTTATAAAAAGATGTTGACAATCGACATGTATTAACATATTTTATTTAAATAACGATAAGATGGACACAGGGATGTGCATCTCGCGCCCTCTACAATATTCCGCATTGCGGGAGAGCATTGCCCGTCGGCATACAAAGAAGGCATCGAGACCAGCAAAAAACTTAAGAACTAACATAGGTCATTACACTTGGGCCGAGGTGGCAGAGCCAGGTCAAACGCGTCAGACTCGAGATCTTTAATGTAACTGACGGGAAATCTGATTGTGCCCCGCACAGCTAGGGTTCAAATCCCTACCTCGGCGCCATTTCCTATTCTCAAAAAACTTATATTCGATACTGTCAACTTATCTTCGTGAAAAGAGGAGAAGACGTGGCCATAGAGACCAAGGACCTTACCAAGACGTTCTATAGGAGAAACGGCCTGATAGACAGGATGAAGCACAGGGAGAGAATAGAGGTCAAGGCCGTGGACGGCGTTGATCTCGAGATAAGGGAAAAAGAGCTTTTCGGCCTTCTTGGACCAAACGGTGCAGGCAAGACCAGTTTCATAAAGCTTCTCTCGACCCTGCTGCTGCCTGACAGGGGAACGGCATCTGTGAATGGGTGGGACATCGAGAAGAACTCATTCGAGGTAAGGATGAGCATAGGCCTCACCCTCTCGAGCGAGCGGCAGCTCTACTGGAAGCTCACGGCCCGGGAAAATCTTGAGTATTTTGCATCCCTCTATCTCGTGAGGCCTGACGAGATAAAGCAACGGGTCGATGATATTCTTGAGATGCTGGACATCACCGCCCAAGGCGACATGCTCATAGAGAACTTCTCCTCGGGCAACAGGCAGAAGGTGGCTCTCTCCAGGGCACTTCTCAACGATCCCCCCATCCTGTTCCTCGACGAACCCACGATAGGTCTGGACCCCTCGTTCTCAAAGAACTTCAGGAAGCTCATAAAGAAAAGGATAAACGAGAAAGAGAAAAAGACCATACTCCTCACCACCCATTACATGGAGGAGGCAGACCTGTTATGTGACAGGATAGCATTCATCAACGAGGGCAGGATCGTCGCCCTCGACACGCCTGAGAACCTAAAGAAGTCCATCGATGAGAAGGAGATCATGACCTTTAGATTATCGAGGGCATCGAAAGACATGATCAAGGAAATGAAAGGGCTTGAGCCGATACATGACATGGAAGAGCTGGATCAGGACGATTCGGTCGTCATGAAGATATTTACAGATTCCGCAAGTGCATGCATCCAGGATGTGTTCGATATCCTCACAAGGCACGGGTCCCAGGTAATATCATATGTTGCCTCGAAACCCACATTGGAGGATGTCTTCATTAAGATAACGGGCTGTGGGTTAGATGGATAGCCACATGTCATCGGGCGAGAGACTGAGAAGGGAACTGTATACGCTGAGATTCATACTGGGGAAGGAGATGAAGCTATGGAAAAGATATCCTTCCAGGATCCTTTTCATCATCATAATGCCATTTCTCTCCATATTGACCCTCTACTTCCAGGGCATGGGGCTGGTGGGAAGCACTGTAAGCTCAGAGTTCGAGTCGTTTGCTGGCACCCAGGACTACCTCATGTTCATAATAGTCGGTTCGGTCGTCTTCATCTTCGTCTCAACTGCCATATGGGGCGTGGGAAACTCTATCAGGAGAGAACAGATGATGGGCACACTGGAGTCCATATGGGTGACGCCCACCTCGAAGCTGACAATATTCGTGGGCGTGGCGCTCTTCGACGGCCTTTTCTCGAGCTATGTCGCATTCATGCAGTTGTTGATATCCTCAGTGATACTGCCCGTGAACATGCTTGACCTCAAGATGTTCGTTGTGATAGGCATCGCATTCCTCCTTATATTCTCGCTCTACGGCCTAGGATTCTTCTTCACGGGTTTCGTGCTGATATACAAGGAGCTCGAGGACTTTACGAACATGATCACCTCTGCCATAAAGATGATTTCACCGGTCTCATACCCCCTCTCGGTCCTGCCGACACCCATCGCCTTCCTTGCCATGTTCATACCTCTGACATACGCCCTCCAGGCGATAAGGGAATACCTTGGCCTGGGTGAATACGGACCGTTCTACCAGTACATGGGGCTTCTGCTGCTATTTGACCTATTGTTCATCATTGGTGGATCGCTGTTCTTCAGATACGCCGAAAAGAAAGCGAAGAGGAGTGGGATAATTGCAACCCATTAGAGATCTGACGATAAAGGACCGACTATGGCCCATATTGCAGGTCGCCAAGTACGAGCTAATAGTGTCCAATCTAAGATACCCATTAAGGATCCTGACAAGATTCATAGGGCCCATCCTATGGATTGTACCGTTCCTGTTCTTCGGCAAGGCCGTGCTTGGGGGAACGGATTCCACCACCCTCTACGAGCTCACAGGTATCTCCCACATGCCCACGTTCATACTTGTCGGGACCATAATAACATCGATAAGCTTCAACATGCTATGGCTCATGTCGTTTGCCATCAGACTGGAGTCGTACAGAGGGACCTTCGAGTCCATATACTCGTGCCCCATAAACAAGTTCACATTCTTTCTGGGCAAGTTGGTTGCATCGGTCGTCTGGTCCTCGATGTACATAATCGGCCTTTTGCTCCTGGGGGTGCTGTATCTCGATGTCCAGTTTGTCTGGAGCAGCCTGCCGGAGATGTTGCTGGCCATCGCCTTCCTCTTCCTGTCCATGTACGGGTTCGGGTTGACAGTGTCCGGATTCCTTCTGGTATACAAGGAATCTCATACCATAATTCATTTCTTGGATGGCCTTTTCTCCCTTATCGTCCCCATGGCATATCCGCTCGCTGTGTTGCCATCAGCGCTCCAAAAGGTCTCCCTTTCGTTGCCGATGACCAGGGCCGTCATAGCGTCCAGGAACATCATCATCCTTGGCGAGCCGTTCATCGAGCAGTGGCAGCACATCTCCGTGTTGTGTATCTACATATTCATTGTCATACCGATAGGATACAAGTTCTACCAGAGGATGGAAAAAAGGGCAAAGATGATGGGTGTGCTGCACAAGTACTAATCTATTCATAAACATCTTGATGCGGCCGGTGGATCGGGACGCGATATCTCTCTTTTCCTTGAAGAAGACAGGGTGTCTATCTAAAATAGAATGTCTATAAGTTTAAAAATTATGAACAATAAACTAAAAAATGGAATTAATGACTATAATATGTCTACTTATTTAAAAGCAAAACCTTTTATACATTTACAGTATCTTGAACCTTATGTTCAAGATGATCCCCAGAGGATTCCCTACTGAAATGTGGGTAATATTTGCAGGTGACGTCATCACATCCCTAGGGATGAGCATGGTTTTCATATTCCTCTCGGTCTACTTCAACCTGGTCCTTGGGATATCCATGACGATACTGGGGTTGATATGGATGGTGACGGACGCCTCGTCCTTCCTGTCACAGATAGTGGGCGGGGCCCTGGCAGATCATTTCGGCAGAAAGAGACTGATGGAGCTGAGCCTTTTCCTAAGGGGAGTGATATGGATCTCAATTGGATTCATAAACGACACTGCCACACTGGCAGCGTTCATCGTCATCAGCGGTGTCATCTCCTCAGTGTTCTGGCCCGCATCATCTGCCATGGTAACGGACATAATCCCCTCGGAAAGGAGAGCGGAGGCGTTCGGCCTTTGGAGGATAGGGGGAAATCTTGGATGGGGCATGGGTGCCATGCTCGGCGGGGTATTGGCGGCATATTCCTACAAGCTCGTCTTCATAACGGGCGGGATAAGCAACATCGTCTTTGGGTTCCTCGTGATGATTCTTTTAAGGGAGACCCTCCCTTCGAAGATAGACGTCAATGAGATGGAACAAAAGGCCAAAGGGCTATTCCACAGCATATACGAATACCGCTCTGTGCTCTATGACAAGAGATTCGTCCTCTTCGTCCTCATAGGCGTGCTGATAGAACTGCTCTACAGCCAGTCCAGCACCACCTTGCCGGTATATTCGGTTGGGGAGGGAATCATAACCACAAAGATGCTGGGATACATCTGGGCCTTGAACGGATGGAGCATTGTGGTATTCCAGATGGCCATAACGCGATTCATGGAGAAAAGGAACATGAATCACATGATGGCATTGGGATCGCTCATATACGCGTTATCATTCCTAGTGCTCCTGAAGGCGACGGGATTCCCGATGATGGTGCTCTTCATGTCGGTCTTCACGCTCGCGGAGATGATAATAGCTCCCATACAGATGACCTTCGTGGCAAATCACGCGCCTGAGGACATGAGGGGGCGCTACATGGGATTCTACAGCCTCGCATGGGGACTCGGAGGGTCGACAGGGCCTTTCATCGGAGGAAGGATAATGGACGTATACTCTTCACGGCTCCTATGGATGTTCATCACCATCGTGGGTGTGCTGGCGAGCATAGGATATCTCATATCGGGAAGAATGTTCAAGGAAAGGAACGAAGAAGATATCTGCTGTACCGAGTAGAGGATAAACAACATTGTCTCTCATCCTAAGGAATGGATTGACAATGTCTTCGGCATATAAGGCAGATGCCCATTTGGCAGGATATTGATAAAAAAAGATATAAGAGGATATTTAGGTTTCGCTTGTCCAAACCTTTTATCCTCAAGCCTAATATAAATATCAGTGTCTATGTTCTCAACAGTCCCTTCGGGTCTTTGAAAAGCAAAACCGCTTCCCAGGCCATGAGGGCTGTTATGATCAGGACCACGGAAAGCATCAGTGCTTCCGGGGTGACCTCAAGGAACTCCCCACCTTCGGCATGCCACCCAAGGATGTGGTCCACCAGGACCATTATGGATGTGCCCCAGAGTATCAGGTTCAGAAGTCCTATCCTGTAGGTCTGCCTGGCCTTGTCACTGGTATACCATATCGCAGTGACGATGACCGCGGCGAGAGTGATTACCACAAGCCACATATTGTCTACCTCATCAAATTAATGCAAATCCGAGGACTATGCCCCCGACGCCTTCTTTGAAGGTGCTTTCGCTGACAACGCATTCGCGACCAAGACCATCACGATCCATGTCAATGTTATGATCAATGCCATCGAGCCGCCTATGGTGGCCATCTCATGAAGCATCGGTGCAACATCGGCAGGGTCTGCCATGGCGGTCAGGAATGGTGGCCAAGGAACTACCTCGCCATGCCATATATGCTCTATTGCCAGTACTATAACCCCGCCCCACAACATTGTATTTAGCCACTCTAGTTTCATTTTTTCAGCTTTTTCCTTTCCTACGGTCTTCTGTATTACAGTAGCTACAATCGCCTCGGCTGCAGGTACTAGAAAACATGCCATTTTATATCATTTCGTAACAACTTTGTTATTTTCGTGTTACATAGTTGATTAGTATTATATAAGGATTTCGGCCTTTTTTCTTCATAATAGTAACATGCTTAGAAACATGATACCATTATTTCAATAAATATTGAATAATAACTATCAATACATAGAATAAAATGAATATGATGATAAAATGAACTTCCTACAGACCAAACTGGGCCGCCAACTCCATCACAGACAACACCATCACACACCAAATAATAAATTTATTATACCAGACAATTGAAAAATTAAGAAAGCAAGATATGTTTGGTGCTATTATGAATCCAAGACAGATGGAAAAGATGATGAAACAGATGGGAATGAAACAGAAAGAGATCAAGGCGAAGCGGATAATCGTGGAGACCGATGAAGGCAACCTCGTCTTTGATAGTCCCTCCCTTACAGAGATAATAGTACAGGGCCAGAGCACCTTCCAGTTGACGGGCAGGTACAGGATCGAACAGATTCAGAAGGAGTTGGAGATCCCTGATGGCGATGTGGAACTGGTGTGCCAACAGACCGGTGTGTCAAAAGAGAAGGCCCTGGAAGCGCTGAAGGGATCAAACGGCGACATAGCCGAGGCCATAGTCAGCCTACAGTCCTAAGAACACAGTGATCGATAGCAGCATCATCACAAGATAAAAAAGAAGCATCATGTAGAGATACTTCATCAGGCCCGCCTCTTTTAGGGGGGCCTTCAGCATATAATAAATCAGAAGATGCATCAGGAGAAGCGAAAGAAATATCAAGGTCCCGAGAAGAGGGACCGGAAGGTCGAATGCTATCTTGAAGAGCGTAAGGGCCGCTATCACTATGACAATATAGGAAGCCATATGCGAATATACGAACAGTATCGCTCTTCTAACCTCGTCCAATCTCTTACCCCTTGAGCACGTTCTTCATCCTCTTCAATCTGAAGAAGTCCTCCCTTTCCCTCTCTTCCAGGGAAAGTTCTATCCATTTGTACGTCTTGTCAAGCTTCGGTAGGAGTACGTATTCGAGGGCGTTTACACGCCTCTTGGTGCTCTCGAGCTCCTCGGCCACCAGCCTTACCTGTTCCTCCACTTCGGCAAGCTCGAACGTCGACTTCATGGCGGTCTGGAACTTGTCCACGACCTCATCCACCTTCGAAGGGGAGTTGATGAGGGAGTATCCCCTCTTCATGTAAGGCCTCTTTATCTGACCGCGCAGATTGAACAGCGGGACTATGACGCCCATTATGTTATAGACCCTCGTATCGAACTCCGATATGGGTGGAACTGCCAATGAGAGGTTCTCCAGATCCCTCTTGCCGACCAGCATCTGAGCCTCTATCAGGGAGTCGTAGGCCTCCTTGATCTCGTTGTTCAGCTTCTTCCTGAGATTCTTCCTCTCAGTGACGAGGTCAAAGAACTGCATGACAAGGGAATCCCTCTTTTTCTTTAGAAGTTCATGACCCTTCTTGGCAAGGACGATCCTCCTCTTCAGCTGCAGCAAAGCCATCCTGGTAGGCTTCATCTGTTCAATTGACATGTTCACTCACTCTTTTCAACATAGTACTTGTCGATGTATTTTTGGTCTATACGCTTCAGTTCCTCCACCGGCAACATCGAAAGAAGCTTCCAGCCGAGCTCCAGCGTCTCGTCAATGGACCTGTCCTCATCCTTCTTTTGTTGTACAAAGTTCTTTTCGAACTCCTCGGCGAAGGTGAGGTAGAGCTTGTCCAGGTCGGAGAGGGCGTCCTCGCCGACAACGGCCACAAGGTCCCTCATCTCCTTTCCCTTCGCATACGCGCCGAAGAGCTGGTTCTGGAGACCGTCATGGTCCTCCCTGGTCCTGCCGGCGCCTATACCGTCCTTCATGAGCCTCGACAGTGACGGCGACACGTCTATCGGTGGGTAGATACCCTTCCTCTGGAGGTCTCGCGATACTATTATCTGGCCCTCGGTGATGTAGCCGGAAAGGTCCGGGATGGGATGATTCATGTCATCGTCAGGCATGGTAAGTATGGGCATCTGCGTTATCGAACCTTCGACACCCTCTATCCTGCCAGCCCTCTCATAGATCGAGGCGAGGTCGGTGTACATGTAACCTGGATACCCCCTTCTGCCCGGGACCTCCTCCCTGGCGGCGGATATCTCCCTCAGGGCCTCACAGTAGTTCGTCATGTCGGTGAGGATGACAAGCAGGTGCATCCCCTTCTCAAAAGCGAGATACTCGGCGGCCGTGAGCGCCGCCCTTGGCGTTATTATCCTCTCAATGGCAGGGTCGTCGGCAAGATTCGAGAACATCACCACCTTTTCCAGCGCCCCAGTCCTCTTGAAGTTCTCCGTGAAGAAGTTGGCCTCCTCGTAGGTGATGCCCATTGCCGCGAACACTATTCCGAACTCCTCGCCGGTCAAGACCTTTGTCTGCCTTGTTATCTGTGCGGCGATCTCGTTGTGCGGCATTCCGGAACCGGAAAATATGGGAAGTTTCTGTCCCCTCACAAGCGTGTTCATTCCGTCTATCGCGGAAAGCCCCGTCTGGATGAAGTCCCTTGGATACTGCCTTGCAGTGGGATTTATGGGAAGACCGTTTATGTCCATCTCCTTCTCAGGTATTATCTCCGGACCGCCGTCTATGGGTTCGCCCATCCCGTTGAACACCCTGCCAAGCATGTCAGTGCTGACAGGTATGTGAAGGGTCGAACCTGTGAATCGTATCTTGGTGTCGGAGGTTGCAATGCCGCTTGTGCCTTCAAAGACCTGGACGATCGCTATGTCTCCATCGACCTCCAGGACCTGGCCTCTCTTCCTGCCCCCGTCGGGCATTCTGATCTCAACGACCTCTGAGTAACCGACGCCCTCGACGCCTTCTACCACCATTATAGGCCCCGAGACCTCTTTGATGGAGTTGTATTCCTTTTGAACATCAGACATTGTATCACCCCGTATAATTCTTTATCAGGCCCTCATATTCGGCATCTCTCTCTGCGTATAGGTCCTTGACATACCCATCGATCTCCTCTTCCTTGATGTATTTCATACGGCCTATCTTGGGCACGGCCTTCATCTCCCTGATCTCCCCAACGGTGACGCCCTTGTCGATGAGCTTGTTCCCTGTATCGTAGAAGTCAAGGATGCACTTGAGCATTGTCACCTGTTTCTTCTCAGAACAGAAGGAGTCAACGTCATGGAATGCGTTCTGCTGCAGGAAGTCCTCCCTTATCATCTGGGAGACCAGGAGTATGAGCCTTTCCCTCTCCGGAAGCGCATCGGGACCGATGAGCTGAACGATCTCCTTGAGCTCGTTCTCCTTCTGCAACAGTTCCATAGCCTTGTCCCTCGTGGACCGCCAGTGGTTGCTTACGTTCTCATTCCACCAGGGTTCCACATCGTCAAGGTACAAGGAATATGATGTCAGCCAGTTTATCGAAGGGAAGTGCCTTTGGTCCTTGAGCGTCTTGTCAAGGGCCCAGAATACCTTGACCACCCTGAGCGTGTTCTGGGTGACAGGTTCGCTGAAGTCCCCTCCGGGCGGTGATACCGCCCCTATGATGGACAGTGAGCCGGTCTTGTTGCTATTGGTATGGACGCGTCCGCTCCTCTCATAGAAGCTGGATAGCTTTGATGACAGATATGCAGGGAAACCCGCCTCGCCGGGCATCTCCTCAAGACGCCCTGATATCTCCCTGAGGGCCTCGGCCCATCTCGATGACGAGTCTGCCATCAGGGCAACATTGTAACCCATGTCCCTGAAGTATTCCGCAATGGTGATGCCAGTGTAGATCGATGCCTCCCTTGCCGCGACGGGCATGTTGGAGGTGTTGGCTATGAGCACCGTCCTCTCGGTGATGGGTTTTCCGCTCCTTGGGTCCAGCAGTTCAGGGAACTCCTTGAGCACCTGTGTCATCTCGTTCCCCCTCTCGCCGCATCCGACGTATACGACAATCTCGGCATCGGCCCATTTGGCAAGCTGGTGCTGGGTGACGGTCTTCCCGGTACCGAAACCTCCGGGTATGCCTGCGGTACCGCCCTTTGCTATCGGGAAGAACGTGTCCAAGACCCGCTGTCCTGTGACAAGGGGTATCTCCGGCGGGTGTTTCTTCCTGTAAGGCCTCGGTTCCCTGACAGGCCATGAATGGTACATCTTG
>Ga0116164_10002122_pt1 | contig 14413 bp, 12 predicted proteins | sample AD_UKC109_MetaG_FD_89888 | JGI IMG/M metagenome (GOLD analysis project Ga0116164, IMG submission 89888) | Active sludge microbial communities of municipal wastewater-treating anaerobic digesters from Hong Kong - AD_UKC109_MetaG | ecosystem: Engineered > Bioreactor > Anaerobic > Digestate... | reverse complement strand
GCCCGCCTCGATGCGGATGTTTTTGGGGTCGTATTCCAGGCGTCCGTTCACTGGGTATTTTTTCACAAAGGCCCTGAAATTGTCGATCGATGTTTTCGGATGGTAGGTCATTTTTTGGGGATAGAGGTAGATAAACCGTTTGTAGCGTTTAATTTTCTCCAGATTATGCTCCAGAATCGAAAGAAGGGCTGTGCCAAAATCCTGGCAAACATACGAATGATGTTTCCCGGAATGAATGTTCCAGTCGATAATCAGGAGTTTATCTACCGGTATCTTATGGATGATCCGGCTGACCTCAGGGTGGTCGAAATTCATCACAATATAGTGGCTGTATTTGCCAATGCTGTCGTTGATGATGGTTTCGAGTACTTCGATGTTGTAGTGGTGAAAATGCAGATCGACCGAAATGGTGTCGGGGAGGTTCGACCGGAAGCCATCGTACAGCACTTCTTTATAGGCCTTGAAGGTGTCGAGGAAAAGCAAAACCCGGTTCAATTTTCCCTTGATAAAATACCCCCGGTTGGGTACCGACTCAACCAATCCCCGGTTTTTGAGTTCTGAGTATGCTTTAAACACGGTATCGCGCGAGAGGGAGGCATTGCGGACCAGGTCGTTAACCGAAGGCAGCATGTTGCCCGGGGCCAGTGTGCCTTCGCTGATCGCATTCGATATGGCATCGACCAGCTGAAGATACTTCAGCGTGTTGGCCTGGGAATCGATTTGAAACGAAAACGACATACTGTTCTGGTCTGTTCTGGTCTGCAAATATACATTTGTTTTTGACATGAGCAAAGCTTATGCGGGAAATGAAAATATGTTTTCCGGCATCTTTTTAAAGAAAAGTATCCGATCCGTTTTTTAATCGAAAAGCAGTTTGGCCGTTTGGCTTTGCCCGTTCCAGCGTAACCGGACAAGGTAAAAACCGGCGGGCAGGGGGGCATCGATCACGGTTTCGTGCATTCCTTCGGGAACAGCGTTCAGATTTTTTGTGAGGATCTGTTGCCCGTTTAGTCGGTAAATGCTGACGGAGGCTGTTTGTGTATTATCGGTGCCGAATCTCAGGCTGATGCTTTGGCTTCCGCTTTGGAAAACGCGAAAGCCGGAAGAGGCCAACTGATGGGGAACACCCACGCCAATCGTTGTTTCGAAAGCGCCCAGGTCGGGGGCGATGCCCAGGTAGGGGAAGCCCAGGTCGATGCCGGCGTTGATCAGGTCGCTGCCAGGGGCGAGGTGCATGAATTCAACATCGGGCAGGGAGCCATCACTTTTCCGTGGCCCGGATATCCCGGTGGTGTCGACGCTGAGAAAATCGCTGGCGTCGACGGAAAAGCGTGTATCCCAGCTGTTGCGTTCCTGGTCGACGAAACTGGCCACATTCCGTTTGCCGTTATACAAGACACAGTTTTTGATCTCGGCCGTTTTTCCCGAAGCAAGAGTCAGGGGAATGCTGTAATCGTTTCCTTTGTTTCCATAGCCGGTGCAGTTATAGAAAAACATGCTGCCCTTGTTGTTGTTCTGGTCAAATCCTTTTGCTTTGTTGTAGAAAGCCAGGCAGTTAATTAGGGTGAAATTGTGTTTCAGGTTTTTGTCGTCGCTCCCGCCTACTTTAAAACCGTTTCCGTTGGCTTTTTCGCCCCCGTCGGTTCCGTCTTTGAAATACCCGTTGCCCCAGGTCCAGCAATTCTCGAGCACGGTAGTCACGTCGTTGTTGCCCCGCATGTAGCCGTCCCATCCGTCGTCGACATTGTACCAGGCCCGGCAGCCATAAAAATAGTTGTTGGATCCTACATCCAGTTTGGGGGCAAAACCATCGGCATCGCCATAGTCGGTGGGATCGGCATTGAAATAGGAGTCGCAGTTGATGATTTGGTTGTCGTGGGCGCCCTTGCCCAATTGCAGGCCCGTATCCTTGTTGTCGTGAAAGCTGCAATTTTCGATGGTGTTGTTTCCCCCGGAAATATTCAGGGCATTATCGCCGGCATTTTTCATCTCGAAGCCTTTTATTTTCCAGTAATTTCCCGAAAGAGTCATTCCTCTTTTTCCAAAGGCGGTTCCGGAAAAATCAAGTACCGGGTGTTCGCCGGGATAGGCCAGGAGAAAAAGGGTGTCGGTTTGGGTGCCGCTTTGGGTGAGGGAAAGGGTTGTGCTGTGTGGGTAGGTTCCGCCCCGAACCCAGATTACATCGCCGGCGCCGGCTTTGGCCAAGGCAGTTGTAAGCGATGCCAGGGGGCTCTCGGCCGAGGTTCCGGTGTTGGTGTCGGAACCATTGGTCGCCACAAAGTAGTCAACCGAAAACGAATAATGTGCCGCGAGCAGGAGGCAAAGCACCAAAGAGGATTTTTTCATCGTTTGCTGTTATAAATTTCAAAACCAGTATATACGCTTTTCCGGATTGGTCGGAAAAAGATATTTCCGCTTTCCGGTAAGCAGCTAATGAAACGGGGGGCAAAGTAGAATTTTTTTCAGGGAAATGAAAGGATTTTTGTGTGCATAGACCGGAATTAATCGGGTTGTCCGTTTCATCGCATTGGTTTTTCGTGAATTCCTGCTTCCCGTTTAGCTTGCGTAACGGGGTAGCGAGGTTTTTATCCGTGGCGTTCCGCGATGCCTGCATCGGCGTCATCCGCGTTCCCATGTTTTATGGCACGCGGATAAAGCGGATCTTCGAACGCGGATTTTCGCTGATTTTTCCTCTCGTCACTGACGAGAAACTGTAAACCCCTCGTTACGCAAGCTAAACGAGGGGTTGCGAGGTTTCCAAAACCTGTCAGGTTTAAAAACCGCATTCGTTTAAGAACCCCATCTTATTGCAGACAGGGGTTTCACCCGCGGGTGAAATCCCCCATTCGTATTTGTTCGAATCGGTTTAGGAACCTTTATCCCTGACAGGGTTTCGAACCCGTATCGCCGGGTGCCGGAAGAGCTTTCTGGAAATGTTTAGGAACCTTTATCCCCGACAGGGTTCAGAACCCTGTCGGGGGTAAAAGACATACTGCGTCTTTGCGGGTGTAATTTTTCTCCGCGTCTCCGCGCCTTTGCGGTTAAAAAAACCTCTTTGCGTCTTTGCGCCTCTGCGGTTAAAAATTTCTCTGCGCCTTCAATTATTCCACCACCACCTTGCCGCTTTGCACCCCGCCTTTTTCGCTTACAAAGCGGTACAGGTACAGCCCCGTTCCCGGGGCGCACAGGGTGGTTTCGGGCGCGGTGAGGGGACATTTAAGGATGCGTTTTCCAATGGGAGTGTACAAGGAAAAGGTGCCGGGTTGTGTATCGGGGGCATGTATTTGAACAACAATCCACTCGCTGCCGGGGGAAAAAACCCGCACAAGCTCGTCGCTGTTTTGGATCGATTCCGCCGAGTTGATAAAACAACCCGAATAAGTAGTGTTATGATAGATCAGTTCGCCCTGTTCTTCGAAGCAGATCAACTTGTCAACTCCCCCCGCCAGCATAAAAGGGCAACTTTCGTCAGGAGTAGAATTCCAGGCGCCAACACCTTCAATCCAAATTGTTGCAATACTGGGTTCCTCAGGTGTACTCAGGAAAATATATTTTAAGTTGCGATTTCCAAATGGTTTTATTGAGATGGAATCGACCCGCAATTCAAGATATCCGTCGCGATAATAGTCATCATTTATCTGAAGGTTAAAGTCATAACATAGAAATTCATATCCCCCTGTAAAACGCGTATAAACTTTTCCATCCGTTTCTTCCCGCATAAAACTCCGGATGCGCCAGCCTTGTTTTTCCCGGTTGTCGGAAGAGCACAATTTTGCATAGATCCGGTTGTCGATCAGGGTGTCTCCTTTAAACTGTAAGTACTTCGATTTTGGGGGCATCCAGTTCGACCCGTCAAAGCCAAAACTGGCCACGCTCCAAACCTTGCTCGTATCGATGAAATTTTGGGCGAAAACAAGGATGCAACAGGTATTCAGGATGATCGTAAGAAATAGGTGTTTCATAAATCCCGTTTTTAATCGATTAATCCTTTGTTGAATAATAACGTACCCCCGGTTTCAACCGAAAACGATTTTCCATCGGGGAGGTTAAAGTTATTGCATTATTTCGTAACAAATCCTGACAGGGTTCAAAACCCTGTCAGGATTAGCAAGCATATGCGATATTTTTACAACTATCATTTTGCTTTCGAGGCATACTATTCCAGCAACACCTTAACCGTTTGCACGTTCCCGTTATTCAATGTAACCTGCACAAGATACGCACCTCCTGGAAGGCCGTCAGTATGAAACGTGGCCGAGGTTGAGTTTACTTTTGTGAGCGCAGTAATAGTTGTACCGTTAATATTAAGCAGTTGAACCTGTTTTATTTTTTTAACGGCCTCAACGGTAATTTGCTTTTCCGATTGGTTAACAAACACTCTTGCCAGCTTTTTAATCCCCGATTCTTCAATGCCTGTAAGGTAAGTTTGCCCCAAAAGCAGTGGATAATTTGGGATATTGCAGAAAGCATATTTATCGATATAGAATGAAAATGTAGTACTATAAACTTGATAACCCATTATCCAACCATAGTAATAGTTATTGTTAATTGTAAATCTTACACCAACTATTTTTCCGCTATCATAATCTGACCACATTAAGTCTTTAGTGTGCCATCGTATTGAATCACATGTTAATGTATCCTTACAGTATTCTGAATGTATAAAAGCATATTCGCAATGTTCATTAATTGATAGAATCCTACAGTGGTGACCAAATGAAGGTTGTGCAATGTATAGTGCAATATCAGGAATTTGGTCCTGGTTGATATCAAGCTTTAACGAATCTGGTACAGAAACGAATTGTGAATCAGGGACAAAATCATAAACTAAGATTTCATTCTCATGTGTGATTTTTTGAGTAAATGATTGATTAATAAACATTACTCCAAAAAGTAATAGTAAACAAATATTTATTGGTTTCATAATGTTTTTCTTTTTTATTGAGGACATGCGTGTGTAATCAATTCAAGGCTGCTGCCAAGCGGAAGATCAAAATTACCATTAATGGTGATGCCATTCGTTGCCCTGAACACTGTGTTCGAATTGGAAGGCATATCAATATCGTAGCCATAGCCGCCAATGGTAATGGTTCGGTAGACTTTGTAGTCAAAAGCTGCTAACTGTGTGTTATCCTGGATAGGCTTATCAGTACCACATAAACATTTAAGTTTATATACTTTCACATAGTCGATGACCATTTCATTTGGGAAACCGTCTGTTATTAACACTTCTTCATCAAAAACCCAATTATCAACTGCATTATTAAGGACTAAATTCATACTCCCGGAAGGTACAGTGCTACCTTTGAAGCTCCCGATTAACTGGTTATCAAAATACCATTTAACCAATCCGGGAGACCACTCTACTCCGTAAATATGCCAGTTAGTTAAGTCTGGTTCATTGACAGGTACGTAATGATAATAACGACCGTAGGTGTAATCGTCAACATTTTCAGGTTTAGTGCCATTATAATAATATATTTGTCCTTCGTGGTAACGGGGTGATCCTATAGGTCCAGGATTTTGTTCATGCATAGTAATACCTCTTGAATATTCAAAAATATCAATTTCCCTATAGTTATAGGGATAAGTATCATCACCGCCCCAAAGCCAGAAAGCAGGAAATGCTCCCCTGTTTACAGGTATTTTGCACCGAGCTTCGAAATAGCCGTAAGTTATTTGTTGCTTATAGGTCTGTCCGACACAAACTGCGCCTGAATAGAAATACAAAACATTATGAGCAGGATTTTTACTTATACCCTCGGGAACTGTATATTCACTGGTGTCGATTAGCCCGCCCGCATATTCTGCTTCCAGCCGCAATGTGCCATCGGCATAAAAATTTGCATATTCTCTCTGATATACCTGATGCTCATTCACTCCATGTGTTACTAGTCCCGAAAGGTGTGCTTTCCACTTGTTATCGTTGGGGTAATCCATCCAGTGGTCATCACTCCAGGGTGAACGGGTTGGATTAAAATAATCGTAAAAGTGCAGAGAAGTGTTCCAGTTCGGGTCTACCGAGGGTTGGGCTGCCAACTGGAGGGCAAAAAACAAACCCGTAAAAAAAATTAGTATTTTTTGTTTCATAACATTTCCTCCCGGCTATTTCGTTAATATCATCTTCTTCGTATCTACCTCTTTGCCGTCGGCTATGAGGGCATAGAGGTACATTCCTGCTTTAAGGGAATAACCTTCAATAGTTACCGAGGTATTGCCCCTTTCAGTTATATTAAACGATTTGATCTGTTCGCCCTGCATGTTGTACAGGTACAACTTTGCTTTTGAGGCTGTTGTGGGCAGGTACACATCGATACGTGTCGTAGTGCTGAAAGGATTGGGTACGTTTTGTCCGAGGCTGGCTTCTTTTGTTTCATCGGTAATGGTTTCTGTGCCCAGAGAGGCCGATTTCATGCTGCCCCCGTTTTTCAGTTCGTCCATTTCTGCGGTCAATTCTTTAAGGGCTTCCACAATTACGGGGATGATGGCGTCGTAGTTGATGTAATACAGGTCGGCTTCTTCTTCATAATAAACCGCTTCGGGGATAACCCCGATCACTTCCTGCGCAACAAATCCCAGTTGGTCTTTCTTCCGCTCGGTTTTTGCCTGTTTTTCCCGATCGCTTCCGTTCTGATCGGAGTCATCCGGGATGTAGTCATACTTTTTGCCGGTGAGCCGGAGTATTTTCTCCAGGGGCTGGTCGATTTCCCTGAAGTTTTCTTTCAGCCGAAGGTCGGATGTCAGAAGGGTGTTGGTGGCATAATGGTATTGCCCGCAGACTTTATAAAATTGTTGTCCCGGGACTCCACAGTAGGCCGCATTATTCTCATCGGGGTAGATGCTGGAAGAATTTCCGTAATGAATAATGTTTAAATCACTTACCAATTTTACATTGCCGTTTGCGTCAACACTGACTTGTGCTTTGATACATAAAGGGGGAAGCGCCAGGAATAGCAGGAAGATCAGGCATTTCAGTTTGTTTGTTTGTTTGTTTGTTTGTTTGTTTGTTTGTTTGTTTGTTGCGCATTTCGCGCGGGAAAGATGAATTTTTCATTTTGTTAAAGATTTTAAGTTATTACTTGGATAGTGGGCGTTTGCCCTTTTTTAGGACATATTTTCTCTTCAGCCTTTATCTGAAAGGCAGGGAGGGCTTGTTTTATGAAATTTGTACCGTTCATTGTTGAGGGTTTCAGGTGAATGATTTTCCGAAAGTTATCAATCAGGAAAAGGAAAAACAAATCAATTGTGTGAACGGTAGAAAAATCTTCGTGAGCAGTCATTTTTTTTGAGTGAAGTGTTTTCATGGGAACGTTCGGATCGGTTTTTAAAAATAGAATCATTCGAAACAAGCCAATTACAATAAAATTTCACGGGACATTTTAACCGTTTATTCCCGCAACGTGGAAAAGGTTACCATTGGAAAATATGTTCTATAGCAGGTTTGCCCGCTTTGGGTTGGTAATCCTTTAACCTGACAGGTTTCCAAAACCTGTCAGGTTTATGGACCATATTCGTTCAACAATTTTTCATTTTTTGTTACCAAAGAGGGATTTCACCCGTTGGTGAAATCCCTCTTTGGTCTTCGTTCGGAAAAGTTTTGGAACCTTTACCCCGACAGCACCGATCCATCATCGGGGTCCGAACCCTGCCGGGGGTATAAGTCTCTTTGCGTCTCTGCGTCTTTGCGGTTCAAAATTCTCAGCGTCTCTGCGTCTTTGCGGTTCAAAATTCTCTGCGTCTACCGAATTTCCACCTGCACTTCGGTGATACAATTTTCGGGATTGTCGAAATCGCAGTTCTGATAGATTTCCCGGCTCGTTCCCGTGGGGAAGATCGATTTACGGGTCATTTCGCCCATCAGGCGCTGGTAGGTGTTTCCGAGGTTCGACCAGGCGCCTTTGTGGATCTCCGAAATGCATGAGAATTCGGGAAGCACTTCGAAGCGGAATTTCCCGGGATCGCCTTTCTTTTCTTTCACCGGGAGGCAGATGTCGAGGCGGAAGCGGGTGTCGGGCTGGCCATCGGAACCCACGTACTGCCAGATTTGCGCTCCGGTAATTTCCAGTCCCAGTTCTTCGGCCACCATCATCAGTTCATTGGGCACATTCCCGATGTCCTGGGTTAATGTTGCCAGCGAAGCGGTAAGAGAGGCCATAAGCACGTTTTGTTTTTCTACATTCTTTTTTTCCATTGCATGTGCATTTTGTGTGGTTAATACTCCGGTTAATAAGATACTTGTGTACATCAATCGCATAATTTTTTTCATGATGAAGGGTTTTAAAGTGAATCTTCACCACAAAGAAAAATCGGGCGGGTGACAACCTTATGTCAGCAGGCTATAAAAAAGATGAAAAAAAATTTGGATCCGGGTTGCTGATTTTATACGATACTGACTCCCTGTTCTTTCAGTAGGGATACCGACATATCCCTCAGTTTGTATTTCTGTATTTTCCCGCTGGCCGTCATGGGAAAGTCGTTAACAAAGAAGATGTATTTCGGGATTTTGAAGCGGGCAATTTTCCCCCGGCAGAATTCCCGCACATCTTCATCGCTAAGATTTGTGTGATCGCGGAGAATAATGAATGCGCCCACGGCTTCACCGTATTTCGGGCTGGGAACCCCCACTACCTGCACGTCGCGGATGGCGGGCATCTGGTAGAGAAATTCCTCAATTTCGCGGGGGTAAATGTTTTCCCCTCCCCGTATGATCATATCCTTCAACCGCCCCGTGATTTTGAAGTTTCCATCGGGTAATTTCACGCCCAGGTCGCCCGAATGGAGCCACCCGTCGGCATCGATAACCGAAGCGGTAGCCTCGGGTTTATTGTAGTAGCCTTTCATGACGTTATAGCCGCGGCAGCACATTTCGCCGTGAACGCCCACGGGAAGTTCCCGTCCGGTTTCCGGGTCGGCCACTTTTACCTCGATGCCCGGGAGCTCGCGCCCCACGGTTCCTACTTTTACTTCGAGCGAATCGTCGGTCCGGGTTTGGGTCATCACGGGCGATCCTTCGGTGAGTCCATACGCAATGGTAACCTCCGACATGTGCATTTTTTCGATTACCTCGCGCATGGTTTCGATGGGGCAGGGTGAACCGGCCATGATGCCCGTACGCAACGAACGTAAATCGAACATTCCAAACATGGGGTGGTGCAGCTCGGCAATGAACATGGTAGGGACGCCGTACAGGGCTGTACACTTTTCCTTTTCAACCGAAGCCAGAACCAGTAAGGGATCGAAGGTCTCGATCATCACCACGGTAGCCCCGTGGGTGAGGATGGCCATCATGCCCAGGACCAAGCCAAAACAGTGAAAGAGGGGAGGGGGAAGACAAACCCGCTCCCGGGCTGTGAACTTCTGGCATTCCCCAATCCAGAAACCGTTGTTCAATATGTTGACATGAGTGAGCATGACCCCTTTCGGAAAGCCGGTTGTGCCCGAAGTGTATTGCATGTTCACCACATCGTGTGGGAGAACCCGGCTTTTGGCTACTTCGAGGATCCGGTCGTCGATGTGTTCCCCCAGCAGAAACAGTTCGGGCGTGTTGTACATGCCCTTGTGCTTTTCCTGGCCGATGAAAACAACCTGTTTCAGGAAGGGGAATTTTTTGCTTTTCAGGAATCCGCGCTGTTGTTCTTTTAATTCAGGCACGAGTTCATACAACATCGACAGGTAATCGCTGTCGCGCCAACTGTCGATCAGGCAGAGGGTGGTGAGGTCCGAGTCGGCCATCAGGTATTCCAACTCGTGAAGTTTGTAGCTGGTATTGACCGTAACCAGAACGGCCCCGATTTTGGCTGTGGCAAAGGTGAAGGTAAGCCAGTCGGGGACATTGCTTGCCCAAATTCCCACATGGTCGCCCTTTTTTATGCCGAGGTAGAGCAGACCTTTTGCCAACCGGTCGACCCGCTGGTTGAATTCCCTGTATGAGAAGCGGAGACCCCGGTCGGCATAAACCACGAAATCTATATCGGGCGTTTCGGCAGCCCATTTCTCGACATAGCTGCCCAGTGTTTTTTCAATCAGTTCCATCGGTCGTGGCTTAAGGTAAGTCAGAAGGGTGTGTACACAACGGCCAGAATTTTAGCCGGTTTTTGCTCGTATGCATGAACGTTGTGTTCGACAATCGAGTCGTAATAAATGCTGTCGCCGACTTGTAAGACATAGGTTTCTTTTCCATAGTTTATTTCAACGCTTCCCTCAAGTACATAGATAAACTCTTCTCCTTCGTGCACCGAAAGCAGGTTTTCGCTTTTTTCGCTGGCCTGGATGCTGACGATGAAAGGTTCCATGTGCCGGCCTGCCTTGTCGCTGGCCAGGGAGAAAAAGTCCATGTGGGAGCGTGCTTTTGTATTCCGGTTCGAAAAACTGGCCCCTTTCAGCTCATCTCCTTTGCGGGTAAGCACAGGACCCAATTGTTCGTGATCGTCGAGAAAGGTTCCCAGCCGTACGCTCAGGGCGCGGGCTATTTTGATCAGGGGTGCCAGCGATGGCACAATTGTGTTGTTCTCGATCTGAAGAATCAACGATGGATCGAGATTGCTCCGCGTTGCCAGTTCTTCGCTTGAAAGGTTCTTTTGCTGGCGGATTTGGGAAATTTTTTCGCCAAGGTTTTTTTTGCCGGGCATGGTTTGTATGATTAAGGTTTGCCGGCAAAAATATCAAAGCTTTTTGAAAAAAGGAAAGACCTTCGAAATCCTGCACGGATATTTTATTCAAAGAAACTGTCCAATCATTTTTTTTATTGTTCGGTTTCCTCTATTTTAGGAACCTCATTTTTTTAATACAGAAATGCTAACTGCTTACATTACTTTATCATGAAAACAAAAGTGACAAATTTTATTTCCCGTTTCTGGTTTAAGATCAGTTTTATTGTTTTGGGAATCGCTTCCCTTACCTGGTTCCTGATCCGGGTAATCCCGAAGCCCAGCCGGGCACAGTACCCCTGTATGAAAGCTGCTTTCCCGATCGCATCTTCCTTTGTTTCCTATATATTGGGGATCAGTGTTTTCGCCTTATTGATCAAAAAGGCAAAACAGCGTTTTATGCAATCGAAATACCTGATCGCTGCCGGTTTTCTGTTGACGGGTCTTCTGGCCGGTGTATGGGGCTTGCTGCACACCGATTCCAAGTCCTTTGCGGGTGTTCAACTGTCGGGACCCCAGCCGGTTAATCAGCCCATTGGCGAGGGTAAAGGTATTTTCCCCGGACGGGTTGTGTGGGTACACGATACCGATGCCACCAACGAAAACTGTTCCAATTCGAACAATAACTATTGGTACATGTCGAAAAACACCAACCAGACGGTGGTGAACAATATGCTTGCCGCATCGGTGCAGCAACTTACGGGCACGACCTCGAATGCCGATGCCTGGGACAAAATTATCCGCTACTACAATCAAACGCATAACCGGGGTGATAAAGGATATACAGCCGGCGAAAAAATTGTGATCAAGATTAACCTGAACGGGCAAAACGGGGGCTGGCCCCAGGATAAAAACATCAACACATCGCCCCAGATTTGCATGGCGGTTCTCGACCACCTGGTCAACGTGGTTGGTGTAGCCCAATCGGATATTAGTATCGGGGATCCGAACATCAACATGAACGATGATATGTTTGAAATGCTCGATGCCCAGTTTCCGAATGTAACCTATTGGGGCACTCGCTCGGGGCGGTCGCAGGTACACAAATCAGCCCAGCCTGTTTTGATATCAAGCGACGGGGTGAATTCCGATTACCTGCCCCAGGAATATCTCGATGCCGCTTACATGATCAATATACCGGTTTTTAAGAAACACCACCGCGCGGGTATTTCCATTTGTTCGAAAAACCACTTTGGCTCGATAACTCCCTTTACCAGCGGTGCCTGGCACTGGCATTATTCTCTTCCCTGTCCTGAAGCTACCGGTGAAGATGCCAATGGTTTGTACGGTTCGTATCGTTGTTTTGTCGATATCATGGGACATAAGGACCTGGGCGGGAAAACCATCCTGTATTTGGTCGATGGCCTTTGGGGATCAATCAATTGGGGACATCCGCCTGTAAAATGGGCAATGACACCCTTCAATAAGGACTACCCGAATTCTCTTTTTGTTTCCCTCGATCCGGTTGCCATCGAGTCGGTTTGCTACGATTTTCTGTACGAGGAATTTGATGAAAACCATCCGACCGAAGGCGTTTTTGTGGGCGACGATAAAGGACCCTTCCCCCATTTCGAAGGAACCGACGATTTTCTTCACCAGTCGGCCGATCCGTCTAACTGGCCGGCAACCATCCAGTACGATCCCGAAAACGACGGAACCGTCCTGGCATCGATGGGGACCCACGAACACTGGAACAACGCAACCGAGAAAAAATATACCCGCAACCTTTCACCCGACGGTAAGGGAATTGAGCTCTTTCGGGCGAATTCCTTATCGGTAGAAAAAAATATACGGAAACAAGCACCTGTTGCAAGTTCGGCTTATCCGAACCCGGCACGGGATTACACCAACATCCATTTCACGCTTGTTTCCCCAGCCACCGTCAGTTTGACGATAAGCAACCTGAAAGGGCAAGTAGTGTATTCGGCCAGTATGGGGAAACTGGAACCCGGAGAACATCTTCACAACTGGAACATTGCGGAAACAGGGGGAAACGTTTCATCCGGTATCTATACCTATGCCCTGAGAATGGAAAGCAGGGAGGGCTCTTTTTGGGTGAGCAACAAACTGTCGGTTGTGAAGTAGAACAACGTTTCTTTTGAAACGATTCAGGATAGCAGGCTGGCCCTTTCCCCGAGTCAGAAAGTTTTGCCGGCCCATGCCTGTTGGGGGTGAGGAAAGTAAATGGTGATTCGATGACACCGTTTCCTATTGTTGTGTTTGGTGAATAGAATGACGAAGTGTTGAAGAAACAAAACCTTATATGAACTATTCCGTTTTTGATCTGCTCAAGCTGATCGGTTCGCTGGCATTTTTCCTCTATGGGATGAAGCTGATGAGCGAATCGCTGCAAAAAGTAGCGGGCGACAAAATGCGAAACATCCTCGAAGCCATGACGTCCAACCGTTTTCGGGGTGTACTGACAGGAATTCTGATAACGGCTATCATCCAGTCATCGTCGGCTACTACGGTTATGGTGGTCAGTTTTGTCAATGCCGGCCTGTTAACCCTGGTCCAGTCCATTGGGGTGATCATGGGCGCCAATATTGGCACAACCGTAACCGCCTGGTTGATTTCTCTCCTGGGCTTCAAGATCGATATCAGCGCTTTTGCCCTACCGCTCATCGGATTAAGCCTGCCCCTGATTTTCTCGAAAATTGCCAAACGGCGTTCATTGGGTGAGATGGTTGTCGGGTTTTCCATGCTTTTTCTCGGACTGGCCTACCTCAATGCTTCGGTTCCCGACATCAACAGCAACCCGGAAATCTTTTCCTTCTTTAGCCGTTATTCCACCTATGGTTTCTGGTCGGTTCTTTTCTTTCTGGCTGCCGGTACCATCATCACGCTGATGATCCAGTCGTCGAGTGCCGCTATGGCGCTCACCCTGGTTATGTGCTACAACGGATGGATCGGTTTTGATATGGCTGTAGCCATGGTTCTGGGGCAAAACATCGGAACGACCATAACGGCCAACCTGGCTGCCCTGGTGGCCAATACTACAGCCAAGCAGGCAGCTTTGGCCCATTTGCTGTTCAATGTGTTTGGGGTCATCCTGGCTCTTCTTTTCTTTTATCCCTTTGAACACCTGGTTTTTTCGATTATGAATATTCTGGGCATCGAACAACCCGTTGCTGCCGAAAGCGCTTTGGCAGCAAGTCCCGTTGTGAATGCGACCATGCCGATAGCCCTGTCGATATATCATACTCTGTTTAATTTCGTCAATACGCTGATATTGATTTGGTTTGTTCCCTTTATTGCAAAAGCAGTCCGGACTATAATCCGGTCGAAGGACGATGACGATGTGGTCTTTAAGCTCAGTTATATCAATACCGGACTCCTGAATTTTGATGAACTTTCGACCCTCCAGGCACGGAAGGAAGTCGATGTATTCATGCAACGCACCAAACGGATGTTTCAGATGACCCGTGAATTGCTGGAGGAATCGAACGCCCGGAAATTTGAGAAACAATTATCGCGGATTGAAAAGTATGAAGAGATAGCCGACCGGATGGATGAAGAGATCGTGATCTTTCTGACCCAGATCACCCGCAGCGATGTTAGCAAAGCAACGGCCGAACAAGCCAGCGCCATGATTAAGCTGGTGAGCCGGATCGAGAGCATCAGCGATTCGTGCTACCTGATTGGCCAGTTGATCCGTCAGTCGAGAAATATAAAAATTCCCTTTACCCAGGAAATGCTTGTCAATCTGGATAAAATGTTTGATTTGGTTAATGTGGTGATGCAAAAACTGGAAATTGCCCTTCAGG
>Ga0116164_10002121_pt1 | contig 14416 bp, 13 predicted proteins | sample AD_UKC109_MetaG_FD_89888 | JGI IMG/M metagenome (GOLD analysis project Ga0116164, IMG submission 89888) | Active sludge microbial communities of municipal wastewater-treating anaerobic digesters from Hong Kong - AD_UKC109_MetaG | ecosystem: Engineered > Bioreactor > Anaerobic > Digestate... | reverse complement strand
GTCTTCTGACTCTCTCTGTCATCAGACTCGATGAGGTCGCGAGCACTTACATATTTTGCGAATACTTGGAGCAAAATATTTAGTGACTTGTGACCACATAAATCTTGCACGAGAAGCGTTCATTTGCTTAATTTCAAAAAGACTGGATTGCCCATCCGTTCGAATGGGCTCCATTTCCGCTTTCTTTTTTATTTCCTAAATATCTTTTCTATTAAGGTTTTTTGTTTTTCTTTTAAACCAAAGAAAGCTATTAGCTCTGCCATTACAAAGAGTATGAGATAAACAGAAACTGCAAAAATAATACGGCTGTAGGTGCCATCGTAAAACATTGTGCCTGTGTGTTTAATATAAATCCCTAAGTAAGCCCAGATGAAGACTAAGCCATAAAGCATATCCTTTTTCTTAATTAGAACAAACAGACCAACAATTGCCCCAATTGAGAGCATCAAGATGGTAAAGCAGACATGATTATTTGCTAACATTGAAAAGTTGAGGCTTTTCATTAAGACAACGAAGTTAGCTATCGTGGCAACTGAAATCCAACCCAAGTAAACAGAAAATGGAGTCTTGACTAGTAACTTTTGCCAATTGTCTAACTTTTCTTCTCGCAAAATACTAACCATTTTAATAAGAGAGCTGAGCAAAACGAGCATGGTTAAAAAACTCAAAAGAATCAGATCATAATGCCAGAAAAATATCCAAATAATGTTGGCTATAGAAGAAATAGAAAAATAAAAACCAATCTTGCTTAATAATGCTTGATCCCTTTTGACTTTTTTAAACAGACCAAGCTGATAAAGCACATATAAAGCAACTAAGAAATATATAATTCCCCAAATAGAGAAAGTTAGTGGAGCTGGAGTAAATAAATTGGGATAAAGTTCTGATACCCCACCGGTGGACATATTATTAATTGGTAAAAAATTTGCCAAGAAATTGACTATTATCATAGCCAAGAAAGTGGCTGGCACAAATATTTTAGTAATTAGTTTTTCTTTTTTCATATAATTTAATTATAACCTTAAAATAAGATAAGATGAAATTTTTTTGGGGATTAACTAAGCATTGACAAAAGCATTATTCCGTGAGATAATATGGAAAATTTATTTATAATGAAAAAAATAAAAAAATATTCTGACCACCTCAAGGAGGTGATTAGAAAGATGCGGGAAAATAACCGTATCAGAACAAATGCCGAGAGTCTAGTCTTAGAGGTAAAAAAAATAGTTGCACAAAAAAAAGACCAAATAACTATCTTAGTTTCACTCAAAGAAACTCACCTTATAGATGAAGAAGATTTCATCGTTCCGTGGTATAAATTTAATTCATATAAAGAGAGGGTTGAAAGAGAGCTCGGAATGCTGGTTGAACCAGAAGATGGCCTAGAAGCAAGTATCTCTTTCGCAAAAATAATATGTGAGAGAGAAGAGATAGACCCGTCTCTTGATGACCAGATCATGGAGATTGACCCAGAGGATATCATTTGATATCCTCTTTTTTTTATTCCCATTCTTTACTTTGGCGGCAGAGTAGTTCTTTTTTATTATCTTTATCTAACATTATTTTTTCTACTGCTTTTTCCATCCTCATCTTTTGTGAACCCTTAACTAAAATTAAATCCCCTTCCCTAATTTCTTTAGCCAAATAATCTCCAGCCTGAACGGCCTCATTAAAATAGACTATATCTTTTTTGGAAAAGTTATTTTGAATTGCTCCATCAGCTATTATTTTAGCTCTCTGCCCAACTAAGATTATTTTATCAGCCATCAGCGAAACATTTTTACCAACAACTAAATGCTCTTCTTCGGTGTGTTTTCCAAGCTCCAACATATCTCCCAAAACTGCTATTTTACGAGAGGCTTTCATCTCTTTCAAAACATTAAGAGCGACATCTTGGGCTAGTGGTGATGAATTATAACTATCATCTATAATAATTGAATTTTTTATACCCTCTAAGCGAGATAATCTACCCGGTGGGGTTTTAAAATTATTTATTATCTTAATACTTTCTAGTAAATCAAACCCCAGTTCTTTTGTACAAGCTAGAGCTGAAGTTACTATCCCAGCATTGTGTAACCCTAAAATATTATTTAGATGAATGGGGAAAGTATTGCCTTCATATTTGACCTTAAAATTAAGTCCAATTTCTGGCTTTTGACTTTCGTTATCAAAATAATTTTCGGTTAGATAAAGTATTTGGTAAGTTGAACCTTCATTAATCCCAAAAGAGACAGTTCTTGACTCTGATTTCAAGTGAAGAGAGTAAACCCGAGGGTCATCATGATTTAAGATTAAAAGCCCTCCCTTTTTCAGGGCTCGGACCAATGAAATTTTTTCATCTTCTAGTTCTTCTTGACTATTAAAAAATTCAATATGAGCTGGGCAGTTAGGAAGACTAGTTACCATCACAACATCTGGCCTTAACCAATTAGCCACTTTATTTTTAATATCTCCGGGGATTCTTAACCCAACCTCTAAAATCAAAAATTCCGGATATTTGTGTTTCCAAAAAATTAAACTGAGCCCATGGATTATCGTTCCTATCCACATAAATGGATCTTCTCCCCCATCATAACAACCTAGTATGGTTAGGGGTAAACCAATTTCATTATAAAAACTTTTCTGGCTCATCCGAACAGTCTTACTAGCTGAAATAATTGAAAAGATGGCTTCCTTAGTTGAAGTCTTACCGACAGAACCAGTTATAGCTATGATTTTTGGCTTATATTTAAATATAACAATTTTTGATTGCCAGATAATAATATAAGTTAATATTTTCTTTATAAATCTTTTCATATAAACTTATGCCTTTATTATATTTTAGCACAAAGTTTTATCTATCAGGAGGAAGATTGTAATAATTTAGAAGAAATTTGGTGATGTTAACAAAAGGTGGAATTAGTGTTTGTGAAGCATATCTAACTCCTTTCGGATTTTTTAGATAAAGAAAAACTAAAAATTTCGGTTCATAAGCTGGAAAATAGCCAAAAAACGAATGGGTGTGCTTGTCTTCATAATATCCTCCTCCCTCTTCGCGAGCTATTTGGGCCGTTCCTGTCTTGGCGGCAACACTATAGTGTTCAAACTTGTGATCTCCTTCATCGTAATTATCAAAAACCTTAACTAGCATCTGAGTTATGGTCTCAGCGGTTTCTGGTTTTATTATATCTTGCCTTATAAAACTAGATTCTATCTTTTCTTCTGTAAAATTATCGTATTTTATTGCCTTAACTAAATGTGGTTTAATTAAGTTGCCACCATTAGCTAAAACACTAAAACTCCTAACAGCTTCTATTGGAGACAGGGCAATCCCTTGTCCAAAAGAAGCATTCGCATATTCTAAATCTCTCGGACTAGATAATAAATTTTTAATCAACCCAGAAGTTTCATTTGGTAAATCAATCCCCGTCTTCTCACCTAAACCAAAAGCTTTTATATATTCTTTAAACTTACTATGCCCCAATCTACTTTCAGCGAAAACCATACCGGTGTTTAGTGATTGATTTAAAACATCTTGCATTGTAACTTGCCCTCTACCTTTTTTATCAAAATTATTTATAATTTTTTTATCAACAGTTATACTTCCACTGTCATAATAAGAAGTCTCGGGGGTAACTGCCCCAGCATCTATAGCACTAGCCATAACTATTGGCTTTATAACTGAACCAAACTCAAAGACATTTTCCACTATGGGATTTCTAAAGATATTTGAATCAGAGACATTTTTAAAATTATTTAAATCAAAATTAGGAAAACCAGCCACCGCATAAATCTCTCCGTTTAGAGGGTTAATTATTATTCCCCCAGCTTCATCGGCTTGCCATTTATCCATAGCGCTAGATAATTCAGATTCAAAGGTATAAGAAACAATTGGTTCTAATGTTGTAACTATATCCCCTTGTCCTTGTCCGGAAGTATCGTTCTTAATTTTAGAAAAAGCTTCAGCAAAAATATTAATATGTGGTTCGTTTTGTGGCCGAGCTAAAATACTATCATAAAAACGCTCTAGACCATATTGTCCTCTTAGTTTATCTCCCTCATAAGCCAAAAAACCGATAGCATGAGAAGCCACATCAGCGCTTGGATAACTACGCCAATTATCATCATGAACAAATAATCCCTCAATCTCTAGAGCTTTAATTGAATCGGCTTGTTCTTTGGTTAGTCTATTGGCTATTTCTTCGTAAGGATCACCTTTTTTGTTAACCCGATATATAAAAGTTTCTTTATCAATCGTTAAGTATGGACTTAATTTATCATAAAGAGCCTCTGCCTCTTCCGTTAAATCATCAGGGCGAACTGATATTTTGAAGCCAGAAGTTATTGTGGCGGCCGATACTAAGCTACCGTCTTTATCTGAGAAAAAAATAGAACCACGACTAAAAACATCGCTTGAGGTGGAAATATACTGACTATTTACTTCATTAACATAAATTTCTCTATTGATAACCTGTAAATTAAAAAGATTGACCAAAAGAATGGCCGCAACTAAAAGAAATATTACTATGATAAATCTTATTCTACCTTTGAAACTTAAGCCTTTCATTATCTAACTGCCACTTGATTAATATTTCTAGAGACAAAGAGGTTTTGATCATTATCAGTAAAACCATTAGAAATCGCATATTCCTTGTCTAAATCTTTAATCATGTGTAGATAGATTAAATCTAATTCATTGACTTGACCATTTAAGCTAGTTATTTTTCTTTCATAATTTCTCCTCTCAACTGCATTGCAAGTTAAAGAAACAACTAAATAAGCATAGGAAGAAGCAAGTAGAATAAAAGATGTAATTAAAAAGATAAAGATATTTTTTCTTAATTTTAAATTATTTTTAAAATCTTTAGTTATAGCTATGGCTTTTGTCATCTTTTTTATTAAATTATTTTTTCTATTAATCTTAATTTTGCACTACGACTACGAGGGTTTGATTCTATTTCTGTTTCAGGTGGTATATATGGTTTTTTATTAATTAATTTAGCTTGACCATTTTCTGCTAATTCTTTAAATCTTCTTTTAACTAAACGATCTTCTAAGCTATGAAAAGTTATGATCGCTATTGCCCCCCCTTGGCTAAGTAAATTAAATCCTTTATCAATAACTTCGGCTAAGTTTTCTAATTCTCTATTGGTTGCAATTCTCAAAGCCTGAAAAGTTTTAGTGGCGAAATGAATTTTCTTCCCACGATAGAAACGACCAATACTTTTTTCTAAAATTGAGACTAGGTCAAAAGTCGTCTTTATCTTTTTCTCTGTTCTAGCTAAGACTATAGCTTTGGCTATTCTTCTAGCATATTTTTCTTCACCAAATCCGTAAATAATATCAGCTAAACTGTCTTCCGCCCAGTCATTAACAATTTCTCTAGCGGTTAAATCCTCGTCCGTTAAATCTTTCTTTAGAGTCATCAGAAGAGGCTCGTCTAAAAGAAAGGAAAAACCGCGCCCGCTTTCTTCTAGCTGAAAAGAACTGAACCCTAAATCTAAAATCAATCGGTCAATTTTTTCTATATTCAAACGCCCAAGCTCTTCTTCTATGTTCTGGAAACCATTGTTTACAAAAATAATGTCGGCTTCCTTGTCTTGTGTTAAAACCTTAACTCTATCTATAGCATCAATGTCCAAATCAAAACCAATTATTTTAACCGAAGAATTAAACCTCCTTATTATTTCTAAACTATGACCTCCCCCACCAAGAGTTCCATCAACAATTACTTGACCAGATTTTATATCTAACTCATCTATGGTCTTTTGAAGTAATACAGAAATATGATTCATATTAAAGAACGCCTCCCTGCCCCAATTTATCTGCTAGGGCGTCTGCCTGCGTCTCTACATTCTTTTTGTAATCGTTCCAAGTGCTTTCATTCCAGATTTCTGCTCTATTTTGGACCCCAATAACAACTACCTTACTTGAAAGGCTAGAACGATTCTTTAAATTTTCCGGGATTAGTATTCGGCCATTTCCATCTACATCAACAATAACGGCTTGACCAAACATAAATCTTGAAAAACTTCTATTATCACTTGCCAACATTGAGGAATCAGATAATTTAGTAGAAATTTTCTTCCACTCGCCCAAAGTATATAGAGCAAGACAATTATCTAAACCCGGAGCAACAACAATACTCTTCCCCATCTCTTTCCTAAACTTAACTGGCAAAGAGATTCTATTTTTATCATCTAGTGTATGTATGTATTCTCCGATTAGCATGTTTATAAAAGTAGGATGTTTTTATTCTTCCCCACTTCATCCCACTTAATTATTATTATAGACCACTTTAACCCACAAGACAAATAGGTCATCCCACCTAAAACTGTGGATAACTAAAAAACCGCCATAAGGCGGTTTTTTAAAAAATATTTTTTATTCTCGGGGGTGCATTATTGGGAAAAATATGACATCTCTTAAATTTCTTTGTTCAGTCAAGATCGCCACCAGCCTATCAATCCCCATCCCAAATCCAGTCATCGGTGGCATTCCGTGTTCCATGGCTGATAAAAATTCTTCATCTATTCCCATCGCTTCCTCATCTCCTTGTTCCCTTGCTTTAGCTTGTGCTATTAAGAGCTCTCTTTGAGCCAGAGGGTTTATTAATTCAGCATATTGATTAGTGATCTCTGCTCCACCAACAATAAGTTGCGCCACCTTAGCGGTACCTTGTTCTTTGTTCTGTTGAGCAAGAGGTTTTAATTCTCCAGGAAAATCTATAACAAATGTGGGGTTGATAATTTTAGGACGAGAAGATTTCTTGTAAATAAAATCTAGTAAATTACCCCTACCAGTCTTGCCTACTTCTGATTTTTCCATTCCCCACTTAATAGCTTCTTTTCTGGCTTCTTCTTCTGTTATCGTCTTTATATCAATACCAGCATTTTCTTTTAATAAATCACCAAACGATACTCTGGGCCACGAACCATTAAAATCGACTTCCACTCCGCTACCATCTTTGTCGTAAACAATGAAAGTTGTTTTACCTATAATTTTTTCGGCTAAAGATTTGATAAGCTCTTCAGTCCAGAGCATATTAGTTTCTAGCGTTTGATAAGCAGCATACCATTCAATCATCGTAAACTCTTGGAGGTGAGTCGGATCTGAGCCTTCATTTCTAAAGTTTTTACCTATTTCATAAACTCTCTCATAACCACCGGCCATAATTTTCTTGTGTTCTAACTCCAAAGCAATTCTTAAAACCATCGGCATATCATAATCATTGTGATGTGTTTCAAAAACCCTAGCCATCGCTCCTCCTGCCTGATTTTGTAAAATGGGCGTTTCTATTTCCATAAAACCCTTGTCGTCAAAAAACTTACGGATAGATTGAATCAGCTTAGAACGAATTTCAAACCTTTGATATGATTCTTCGTTCATTAAAATATCTAAATATCTTTTTCGCCCAATTTCTTCTTGATCTTGGATACCACACCATTTATCCGGCAACGGTAATAAGGCCTTTGAGGCCATAACCCAATCTTTTATTAAAATACTCTCTTCCCCACGAGCAGTCACAAACAAAGAGCCTGAGACTGAGATATAATCCCCGCAATCTACTGTGTCATTAAATAAATTAAAAAGCCGATCTTCTAATTCCCCTTTTTTCAAAACAGCTTGCATCCGAAATCCGGCTGATTGTAAGACGATAAAAAGGATTGAGCCTTGCCCGCGAATTACCATAACTCGGCCCGAAGTTGAAATATTTTTTTCAGCTAGACTTTCTTTGAGGTCGGTAAATTTATTTTTAATTTCTTTTATTGAATAATCAAAAGGCACCGAGGCTGGATAAGGATCCATCTGGGCCTCTTTAAGTAATTCTATTTTACTTAATCGCACATTGCGTAATTCTTCTAGTGATGCCATAACTCTATTGTATATCAATTAGAGTGTATTTGACCAGCCCTTTAGGTGTTTTTAGATTAAACTCTTCACCCTTTTTCTTGCCCATTAAGGCCTGACCAAGCGGAGATTTATATGATATTTTATTTGAAGACATGTCTGATTCTTGAGCTCCAACAATATGATAAATAATTTCTTCTTTATCACCAGCTTTTTTAACTTTAACCGAAACCCCAACTTCTACTTGTGAGCTAGTGTGTTTTTTAACAATAACAGCAGTTTTTAATAAATTTTCCACTTCTCTTATGCGGTCTTCTGTCCTGCCTTGTTCATCTCTAGCTTCGTGGTATTCGGAGTTCTCAGACAAATCACCCAAGGCTTTAGCTGCCTCTAATGCTTCAACTATCTCTTTTCTTTTAAAGGTTTTAAGGAAATCAAGTTCACCCTCTAATTCCTTCTTTTTACCTTCTGTCATGTAATTAATTTCTTCCATAGTCAGTCTATATTAGCCTATTTATCAATTTTAGTCAAAGTATTCTGGAGTCTCTTTTACCATGAAGTCTATAACCTGTCTCATCACCCAGGTAGCATTACCTGATGCCGATTTTGGACCCCTTTCCATTACAAGAGCAAAAGCATAACGAGGATTTTGGTATGGGAAAAAACCAATAATCCAAGAATTTGTATTAGTATTGCCAAATCCAACTTGGGCTGTTCCAGACTTAGCTGCCACTTCAACTTGGGGAGTGTTTAAAGCCAAACAAGTCCCCTCTGTGACAGCCATCCTCATCCCTTCAAAAACTACTTTAAGTTTATCTTCATCCAATAACAACTTTCCTTCAGATAAAAATTTTTCATCACCCCCTTTTAAAATATGAGGAGTAACTAATTTTCCTTTATTGGCCAAAATAGCAACTGCTTTAACCATTTGAATAGGGGTAACTTGAAATCCATACTGACCAATAGCTGTGTTGTATGTATCTCCCACTCGCCAAGGATCTCCATCAAAAACCTTAGCCTTCCACTCTGGGTCTGGAATTAATCCATCTTGTTCTCCCCTTAAATCTATCCCCGTTTTAACACCAAGACCAAACATCTTAGAATACTCATCAATTTTTGAAATTCCTAAGCCCTGCTGATCTTCAAAACCACCACCAATTTCGTAAAAATATATATCTGAAGAAACCGAGATGGCTTGCCTCATATCAACATAACCAAAAATATCGTGATCTTTAAAAATTGATTTTAACTCTGGGTAATAAGGATTGGGAATAGATATTGTCCCATTAGCTAAAATCTCTTTTTCTGGAGTAATAATTTCTTCTTCTAGTGCTCCATAAGCTAAAAATGGTTTTACAATTGAGCCCGGGCTATATAATCCTGAAATTGACCTATTCAAAAAAACCTTACTCTTATCATCTAAAAAAGAATTTATTTTCTCCCTATCTTTCCCTTCAGATAAAATATTACTATCATATTCTGGATAATTAACGATTGATAATAATTCTCCGTTCTGAATATCCATAATAAGACCCGACCCTCCTTGGAAAGAGACATTGTGTGCCATTTCTGATATGGCTTTATACATCTCTTTTTGAATACGACTATCAATGGTGAGAATTATGTCTTCCCCTTCTATTGGCAATAGAACAATATTCTCAGACTGAACTTTTCCAACAGCATCTGTTTCAGTTATTTTAACGCCATTTTGACCAGTTAATTTTTCATCATAATATTTTTCAACTCCGTCTTTACCAATAAAACGATCCTGCCAATAAAAACCAGCAGAATCTTTAGCTGGAGCACTAGTATAACCTAAAAGATGAGAGAAACCTGGCTCATGATAATAAGCTCTTTTTGGAAAAGACATTTTGTCTAAATCTTCTTCAGGCCATTTATTCCAAGCTAACAAGACATCGTTACGATCGTAAATTAAACCCCGATCAGCAAAGATAGGATGTTTGTTAAGTGTGTTATTTTCACTCTTCTCCAAATAAGCTTCCCCGTTAACGATCTGTAAATCTACCGTTCGCCAGACAAAAAAACCTAAAACAATAATAAAAAAAGAGCTCAAAAAAACAATTGATCTTTTGGGGATTGGTTTTTCTAAACGACCCTCAAATTGCTGTTTGTTAAAATTAGGCAAATTCTCCGAATCTAAAAAAATCTCATCCGGATCAATATCTTTTATTCTATTATATTTAGATCTTCTTTTCATAACTGGAAAAATTATTTTTTATAAAAGATAATTTGTCTCTTAAATAGTTCTATTAAGATAAAGACAGAAGAGACGAGGGCTAAATAAAAATACTGGTTAGAGATTAGCCGTCCATCGGGAATTGAATAGACCGCAAATATTATAGCCGAAAATAATAAAAACTCGTAAAAGTTTCTAAAACTAAAGACAGCAACAAATAATAGCGGTATGTTTATCCACCAAGGTAAAATAAATATAGCAATAAGTATAATTAGATCAAATAAAATCCTCTTTGCCATAGCATCATTATAACATTTTATGTTCGGTGCCTAAAGGCTTTATATATGGCTCTCAAAATAGACAATAATAACAAACCAGAAACAACATAGAAAGCTATTTTATTGTCAAAAATGAAATGAACAATTTTCCAAAAATAAAATTTAACATTATACCCCGCTAACCCCTCTTCTGCTTCTTCGTCTTCTGATTTAATTTCGTCTATCTTTTCTTTCATCCCATCCGCAAACCCTTTAACTTGTTCTGCTTTGTCTAAACGATATTTTTCTATAGCCTCAAAACCAATTGAGATTTTACGCTCTACATCTTCGTTTAAAATATCTTTAACCTTATCTTCAACTTGACCAACTATATCCTCCATGGCATCTTTTGCTTTAACCTCTTCTCCTTCTTGGTCCTTAATTACGACTGAAACTTTTTGTCTGTCTACTTTAGTTTCATTAGAGCTAATTTTTATATCTTTTTCAATTCCATCAACAACTGATTTTGGAGAGATGATTTTGGCTGAAATATAATGTTCTCCGGCTGTGACCCTCCAGCTAATTGAGACTTCTGATAAATCTTTTGGTTCAATTGATAAATCTCTAGCTCCTAAGAGTGTATCTTTGTCATAAAAATCTATTTTCATTACCACCTTATCGTCAAGTCCGTTCCAAATAGCTGTATGAATATTAACTACTTCTCCGTCTTTTAACTCTCCCCCAGAATACCAGACATTTTCCGGAATAAAGGAAAGATCATTTATGACCTCAGCCCGAAGATTAAAAAATGGGCAAAACAAGAACGGAACCAATAAAAACAAAATATGTTTTTTCATTTATTTAAAAATTATTTTAATAAAACTAACCTTTCAACCAATTGTTATACTCTTCTATTATTTTATCAACGACTCCTTCAAGTGGTAATAATGAAGTATCTATTATTAAATCAAAATTACGCGGGTCAGTGTAGTCCCAAATACCATACAATTCTTGATACCTCTTTTTTTCGCTTTCTTGTCTTATTTTTATGCTCTTCATTATGCCCTCTTCTGTGTCAAAATCTTGGCTGGCTTCATTTTGTCGATTTTTATTAGTCTGTTTATCTTTCAAAATCCTTTCTGCTGATATTTTAGGATCTAACTTCAAAAAAACCTTAAAAGATTGCGGAATAAAATAAAAACCTAAGCGGGAATCAATTATTACATTTTCTTTTTTGCCAACTTCTTTATTCTTATTATCTAGCTCTTCATCTATACTTCTATCTTCTTCTGCCAGTAAACTAAGCTCAACCAAAGAAACCCCTTTCTCGTCAGCGATTGAGCGCATAAAATCTCCGGTAGAATAATGCTCGTAATTTAAGATATCAGCTAGCCTTTTTGCTGTAGAAGATTTTCCACTCCCCAAACTACCAGCTAAGGTAATAATTTTTTTCTTCTCCATATCAAAATAATACCACAAAATAGTCAAATAATTAACATTATGATATATTAAAGCCGTGATAAAAAAGAGCATTGATAAAATGAAGATATTAGCCATAGAAACTTCCTGCGACGAAACAGCAATTGCAATTATTGAAGCAAGAGAAAATAAAGACCTAGTCTCTTTTAAGATATTGGGTAACGAGGTTTCTTCGCAAATTGCTATTCACTCAAAGTATGGTGGAGTTTTCCCCATGATGGCCAAAAGAGAGCATAGTAAAAACATTTTAGATGTTTTAAAAAAGACACTTGTTGAAGCCGGTCTTTATAAAATTAGCAAGAAAAATAAAACAATTTATTCTAAATTAAAATCTAAAATAAAAAAGACACTGGAAAGAGAAAATGATTTATTTAATGACTTTATAAATTTTTTTGAGAAAACAAATAAGCCCAAGATAGACGCTATTGCTGTAACAGTAGGACCTGGCTTAGAGCCAGCTCTTTGGGTTGGAATTACTTTTGCTAAGGCACTTTCCACTTATTTAGGCGTTCCAATTATTCCCGTTAATCATATGGAGGGTCATATTTTTTCGGTCTATCCAAAAGATAAAAATACTTTTGTGATAAATAAAGACAAAAAAATGTTTCCTATTCTTTCCCTGCTTGTCTCGGGTGGACACACAGAACTTGTTTTAATAAAAGATTGGATGAAATATAAAAAAATAGGCAAAACAAGAGATGATGCCGCGGGGGAAGCTTTTGATAAAGTTGCCAGAATGCTTGACCTCCCCTATCCAGGTGGACCAGAAATTTCTAAATTAGCTAAAGAGGAGCGAGGAAAAATCACAAACTCAGGCGAAGAATTAAAATTCCCCCGCCCAATGATAAATTCAAAAGACTATGATTTTTCTTTTTCCGGGCTAAAGACTGCTGTCTTGTATACAATCAGAGACCTCAAAGAAAAAAATCCAAAAATTCTAAAAGATATAAAAATTAAGCAAAAAATAGCTAAGGAGTTTGAAGACTCTGTAATAGAAGTTTTAACCTCTAAAACATTACGAGCCCTAAAAGAATATAAAATAAAAACTTTAATCGTCGGGGGTGGAGTTTCTGCAAATAACCGATTAGAAGAAGTCATTAGATCTAGTGTTGATAAAGAAACTAAGGTCTTCTTCCCTTCCAAAAAATTAAGCGGAGATAATGGATTAATGATTGCTATAGCAGGGTATCTTCAATTCAAAAATAAAAAGAAATCTAGAAAACTAACCGCCAACGGAAACTTAAGTTTATAAGAATTTTCAAGATATTCATTAATTGAAAAATGGGCTCAAAAATGCTATATTTTTAACATGGAAATAAATGAAAAGCTTTTAAAGCCTTACGATCCTAAAGAAACAGAACCAAGAATATATAAAAAATGGGAAGAGTCGGGTTTTTTTAATCCTGATAACTTACCAGAAAGACATAAAGAAAAATATTCTATTATGATGCCTCCGCCAAATGTCACTGGCGTTTTGCACATGGGACACGCCCTAATGATAACGGTTGAAGACATTATGATTAGATATAATAGGATGCAGGGTAAAAAAGCTCTCTGGTTACCGGGAACAGATCATGCCGCCATTGCCACTCAATCTAAAGTTGAAAAAGATATTAAGAAAAATGAAAATAAATCTAGGTATGATATTGGACGAGAAGAATTATTAAAAAGAATTGAGGCTTTTGCAGAAAAAAGTCATGGAACTATAATTTCACAACTTAAGACATTTGGGGCTTCTTGTGACTGGTCAAGGGAAGCTTTTACTTTAGATGAAAAGAGAAACTTAGCCGTTAAAACTATTTTCAAAAAAATGTATGATGATGGTCTTATCTATAGAGGTTACCGAATAGTTAACTGGGATCCCAAAGGACAAACGACTATTTCTGATGATGAAATAGTTTATGAAGCAAGAAAAGCAAAATTCTATACTTTTAAATACTCAAAAGACTTTCCTATCTCTATTTCAACAACTAGGCCAGAAACTAAACTTGGAGATTCAGCTGTCGCTGTTCATCCAGATGATCCTCGTTATCAAAAATATATTGGTCAGACTTTTGGGATTGAAGACTTTTGCGGAGTTAAATTAAAAATTAAAATAATTGCTGATAAAGAAGTTGACCGAGAGTTTGGAACAGGGGCTTTGGGAGTCACTCCAGCTCACTCAATGATTGACTGGGAAATGGGTCAAGCTAATAATTTGCCAGTCATTCAAGTTATAGACGAAAAAGCAAGAATGATAGTTGGAAATGAAAAAATCGTTGGCCAAAAAGTAACAGATGCTCGAGAAGAAGTTGTTAATTGGCTACGGGAGAATAATTTATTAGAAAAAGAAGAAGAAATAGAACAAAATGTTTCAACAGCCGAAAGGACTGGGGGTCTTGTAGAGCCCCTTCCTAAGCTCCAGTGGTTTGTGGCTGTTGATAAACCTTTTAAAATAAATCACTCTGAAATAGAAGGTATAAAAAGTGGGAGCACTATTAGTCTTAAAGAAATAATGAGAAAAGTTGTTGAAAATAAACAAATCAAAATTATCCCTAATTATTTTGATAAAACATATTTTCACTGGATAAATAACTTAAAAGATTGGTGTATCTCTCGTCAGATTTGGTATGGTCACCGAATACCTGTTTGGTATAAAGGAGAAGAGATATAT